>Ga0126342_10017472_pt1 | contig 12401 bp, 4 predicted proteins | sample Cyp1metagenome_FD_92528 | JGI IMG/M metagenome (GOLD analysis project Ga0126342, IMG submission 92528) | Coral microbial communities from Lord Howe Island, Old Settlement Bay, Australia - Cyphastrea 1 metagenome | ecosystem: Host-associated > Invertebrates > Cnidaria > Coral ... | reverse complement strand
TGCTACTACTGCTACTACTGCTACTACTGCTACTACTGCTACTACTGCTACTACTGCTACTACTGCTACTACTGCTACTACTGCTACTACCGCTACTACTGCTACTACTGCTACTACTGCTACTACTGCTACTACTGCTGCTACTGCTGCTACTGCTACTACTGCTACTACTGCCACTACTGCCACTACTGCCACTACTCCCACTACTGCCACTACTGCCACTTCTGCCACTACTGCCACTACTGCCACTACTGCCGCTACTGCCACTACTGCCACGACCAGGACAACGACTACGACTACTACTTCTACTACTACTGCCACTACCACTAGCACTACCACTACCATCACCACTACCATCACTACTACCACTGCTAGTGCTACTACTACTACTGCTACTACTACTGCTACTACTACTACTACAACAACAACTACTACTGCTGCTGCTGCTGCTACTACTACTACCACGACCACTACCACTGCCACTGCCACTACCACTACCACTGCCACTACCACTGCCACTACTACTACTACTACTACTACTACGACTACTACGACTACTACTACTACTACTACTACGACTACTACGACTACTACTACTACTACTACTACTACTACTACTACTACAGCTACAACTACAACTACAACTACAACTAGTAGTTCAACTACTACTAGTACAACTACCACTACAACGACATTACACTACACTACTCTAATCACACTACAATACACTAGACTCCAGCTACAACTACAACTACACTACATACTACTACGCTACACTAATCACCCTACACATAACTACAACTACAACAACTACAACTACAACAACTACAACTACAACTACGCTACGCTACGCTACTACAACTCCAGCTACAACTACACTACACTACAGTAGGCTACATTACAGAACACAGCACTACAGCACACTACACTACACTACATTACATTACACTACACTCATTACACTGCAACTACAACTGCGCTACACTGATTACAGTACTACACTACAACTACAATTCCACTACACTACAACTACAACTACAGCTGCACTACAGCACACTACATCCAGCAGTTGTGGGTGAGGTGACCGCTGCAACCATTGCAACCACTCCAAAAAACACAACTCCAACCACCTTCGGTCCATCAGTGGATTCGCTCTGCCATCCATGCATCACAACAACTCACCTCTCCTATGGTGCCCTATCTTTGAAACTTCCGCCACCGCCTTGAGTGGTACTACTGGTAGTACTGTGTATTGAAGATTGTCCTAGTTCAAAAAACAGTCAGTGTGCATATTGGTTTATATTCACATCATGTTCATTGGCACATCAATCACAGCAGAAGTATGCCAGGGGAAAAAAAAACATTACCTTCCTTTGCAAATGAGCCGCGTTTTCAGATTAAGACAGGCAGGACAAAGCATTTACATGATATAATGGCCATGTTCCAGCCAATGAAAAGTTTCTGAAGTAGTTGGAACCGTGTCCCAACATGTTCCCTAACCAACTTTGTATAAACCGGGAGATATACACTATTGGCAACTGTGTTTTTCCACCCATTTGGCCACTTGTCACGAAAGCTAGCTTCTGCTAGCTGAAGTCCCTCTTGCTTTAGCAAGGTATTGGGGGGGATGGAATCTCCAGTTGCGAGAAACTTCTCAGTTAACTACCCCCCCCTCCCCCTCTTTTCACAAGCAGTTTACTCGTTGGCTCAACCCCTCCCGGGACACGGTCAGTAACAGCACCGGCATGATCACTTGTATCCACCCTCTACACTTCGCACTCTAGAGTCCACACTTTACACACTAAACTTTACACTCCGCATCTTACACGTTACACTCCACGCTCGACATGTTACAATTACCTGTTAACGCACTTTACACTCCATACTTCACTCGCTAAACGTTACACGTTACACTCCACATTCGACATGTTACACTTAACTGCTAACGCACTGTACACTCCAAACTCTACACGCTGGACTTTACACTCCATACTGTGCACTCTAAACTTTACGTTTCACACGTTACACTTCGCACTCCGCAGTCCACACTTTACACCCACACTGTACACTTGGCACTCCACACTCTACGTTTACACAGGGCACTGACACTTTAATCTGTACGCTTTCGCACTTTACACTTTACACTTCACGTTAGACCCCCACAACTTTGCCCTTTTCACACTTGATACTGTATGGAACCTTGGCCTAACTCCATTGTCATGTTGCGTGCGCACATCTACCTGTCGTCCTGAACTTTCGCCACTCGCTGCATTACTTCTTCCCACGCGTCCAAAGGTCCACTCCTGTGCCGACGGTGGACCTTTGAATTTTCCCCTTCACTGTGCACTCTGCACTCCGCATTTCACACTCCACACTTTACACTCTAAACTTACACTTTACACTCCGCACTCCACACTCCACACTCGACAGTTTACACTTAACTCGTAACGTACTTTACACACCACAGTTTGCACTCTAAATTTTACACTCCACACTTTACACTCTGAATTTTTATCACACTTTACACCCCACACTCCACACTCTACACTTGGCACTCCACACTCTACTTTTACACATGGCACTCACACTTTACGCTGCACTATACACTTGAGTTTTGACCCCCACAATTTTGCCCTTTTCACACTTGATACTGTATGGAACCTTGGCCTAACTCCATTGTCATGTCGCGTGCGCACATCTACCTGTCGTCCTGAACTTTCGCCGCTCGCTGCATTACTTCTTCCCACGTTTCCAGAGGTCCACTCCTGTGCCGACGGTGGACCTTTGAATTTTCCCGACTCAGTTGTCATGATCTTGTCTTTGCTGAATGTCTTCATTGGTTTCGTGCAACAGTAAACAACAATCATATGTTCTCAAAATTTGTATTTACACTTGCGCTACCTTCTGTGTTTCATGCCCATCACCCTGCCAAGCTAGCTTTCGACCCTTACCCCTTGCCCTCAAATCGTGTGTTCCACCAACAAGCAGTGCGGCCTGTTGTCTCGTGCGCAGTCTATCCCTTTTTGTTGGTCTTGGGACCGCCAAGCAACTCTTCAAAACGGTAGCACTGCTGACAATCAGTGAAGTGATCAACACTTTAAATTGATTTGGTATGGGTAATGCACGCCTTCGCATATGTTGCACAGACATGAACTTGGATCACTGGTGCCAAAGAATCTTGAAATCGTCCTCGGAATGATTTGTGCCCCATTGAACACATGCTATCAGCACATGCTGTGAACTAAGGTCGGAGAAACCCGTTTAAACAGGAATCTCCTGAACGATGGCGATGTTGCTCAGGCTTTCATGACGTTGGAAGGCCCTCACAACGCCTTGGATGCGGTGCATGTTGTGCATGTGCAGGCGGTCACCACTGATTCACCTTGGTTCCAACAAGTGAAACTGGCGATGTCAACGAACATCATGGTGTCGTTGCACGGCTCTGCTCTAGGTTCAATTGAGATTTGGATGCCAAGTGGTTCTATCCTGATTTCGGTGTTTACACCCCTTACTTGTCAGTGCCGATTTGCATATTGTGCCTCAGCAAGCGAAGAACGGTCCTTTTTGTATGTTGCGGCAACAACAGCAGAAGCAAACTGCCAGCAAGGTGGTCCATGGCTTGACAATGGCAAGAAAGGAGCTTGGGTTCCCCCTGAATTGCATTCACCAAGGGTGGTGAAAGAAGTAGTCGCTTTACAGGACCGAGTTGGCTATTCTCGACACTTCAACTACACCAGTGTACTGCAAGGGCTTCGTGCAACTCTTGCTGCTCTTGGAGGTGAAGAACTCAGCAGCAAGTTTGTGAAATGGGCGTTGCAAGAAGGTCACCACTTCGCTCAGTTGGTCTGTGGCAAAATGGCACTTCAAATCATCGACGATGCTGTTCCCCCGATTCCCATCACAGATAGATCAGATACAGACGATGGGCACAGAAAGACACAGAGAGCAAATATGCTGGAGACTCACCGACGCGTCCCCTCAAATGACATACCTTCAAACGGGAGGGCGGAGCATGAGGAGCAAGAGGAGCGTGAACAGAGATTCTACGTCAAGTGCATGGATTCCTTCGCAGACGAAATGGTTCGGCTCCGTTTCAAAGTGTTGGATGCAGCCCTGGTTAGTGCAGAAGCAGACCGAGCAGATCTGGGACGGAGTGATTTGAACAGTGCAGGTGTGTTCTTTCTACAAGCGCATCCTACACGAGCTCACCCTTGGGCAACTGCATATCGTGACAGCATCGGTTTTGACAAAGTCATTGTGATTTGGTTTCCACGAGCGTGCTTCGAGCTCTTGAAAGCTGAAACAAATTCTGCTGTGTTTGCTGAGATCGTTCGTTATAGTTTTTACATGGTAAGCTTGGTGTTAGTGATGGAACAGCAGAATGTGACTCTTGTGATGCCTAGCCATAAAGAAATCATGGAGGGAGACCCAATTGATATCAGTCTGATAGATTTTTACTTGATGGAAACTATTGCTTTAGACACAGACATCTCAGACCATGATGTGGAGCTGGCTGATGCCAATGAAGCTATAAAAGCCTCGGGTGCTTTGGTTGACGGCTTTTTGCGCAATTTGGCCAACAAATCACGAGATTGTCATCAGTGCAAGGGATGCAATGTTCGTGAACTTCGGCTGATTGACTCGATACTTGGTGAGGGCCTCCTGGACGGCGCTGAAGCCAATAAAGTCGATAAAGTAGATGAGGTCCTGATTTCAGAGTTCCGGAGCAGCATATTGTCTCTCGCCAAAGAGAGACTGATTGCCACAGCGTACCTGCCATGGAGATCCACTGAACTAGATACATCAGCTCGGCGAGCTGTGCACTTGCAGAATGTGATTGCAGATATGTCCAAAGCATTGAAAGCTGTGCAATGGCGTGTTGAAAATGTCGCTTCAATCGACTGTGGGAAGCCGCAGGAGCGTTCTCATTCCCAGCGCTCCCAGGTCGAGGAGCTATTCCGAGACGGAGCTGAAGGTGCAGATCATTTTTGCCGCCCAGTCCAAGCAAGCAAACTGCGCAAACCACTTGGTGTTTATCGATTCCGAAATGTTTGTATCACAGATTTGGCTGACAAGACGGACTTTGGCCATTCTGATAGCTGGCAGCAGACTGGTCGCCGATTGGAGCTTGTAACATTTGGCCTTGGTACCAATGGCACCAAGCTTGTCTTGCCGCCTGATGGACGATTTGTGGCAACTCACTATGACTTCGCGGAAGCAGAAACGGAACGGATCAGAAGGAATGCGAGTTATTTGCAAGGCACTTCCTTATTCTGGTACGATGGCCACATTGCTTCTTTGAGATGCCCAGACTGTTCCAACATCGACCATCATGTTCAAGATGATGCAATTCTTGATTGGATCACAGCATATTTTGGGGTTTCAAATGTGACACAAATTGTGTTCAACAATCATGCCTCGGATGGTCACTTGAAGCCAAGAAAGTGGTTTGCTCAGGTCGCTGCTTTGGTTGCTTCAGCCATAAAAGCACCATTTCATTATATGCAGAAAGCTGAGACCCTGTGCTTTGATGACGTTGTTTTGAATTTTTGGGTTCGCAACTCCAACTGTTATGATTGCTGGATGTACCGAGACAACATTCTCTTTCCAGGGTTTTCACTTCGACCGGTTCTGCGCTGGGTGAGAGACGCAATTTGGCGAGCTCATGGAAGCCCACCGATGAATCTCTCCAAGATCATTGCTTACGGGCGGCAATCTGAAGTCAGCCGAAAGCCTCGAACTTGGCGAAACTTCAACAAAGTCCTTCGACTCACAAATGCTACGTTGATCGACTTCAGAAAGATGTCATTGCGAGAGGAGGTCCACACCATGATGCAGGCAAAGGTCATGCTAACAGTGGTGGGGGCACATCTTCCTGCTGCGCTCTTTATGCGTCCTGGCTCAACATGGGTTGAATTGAGTTGCAAAAGAGTTGTGGAGCAGCAATGGGGACAAGCGTGGCATTTTCTCTTTTCTGCTTTGGATGTGGAATATCTCCAGTTGGATGCACTGGATTGTCCACAGACTGCTCCCTTGGGGCTGGATGTGAACCCATGGATCCCAGCACAAAAACATCCAGTTATGATGCGACCGAAAGTGTCGTCCCTGTCGTCCCATGTTGTGCCAATTTGCCATGCCGGAAAGTTGTGCATCTTCCGAGAAAACGTGGCCACTCTGGCGGCCCCCGTGGCCCCCTCCGAAAATCTGGAGCTCGACGTCAGCTGCTCTGGCGCGGCTGTGCTTGCCAGGCTGTCACCGACATTTGACCTTCTGACGCTGATGCGTCGATGTGTCGAATGGGGCTCTGAGTGTTTCAGCATTGATACAACTGATGGTGGCAAAATGTATCGTCGAAAGGGGGCGGCTTGGAACAAGGTGGCCTGCACATGGTTTGACAAAGCATCAGAAACTGCCTACTTGACTGCATTGCGTTGGCAAACAAACCGCACCATTGCAGATAAGCCCATCGTTGCTCCGCAAGCTGCTGTGGATAAAATACGCCGACTGGTACTTGCTCAAGCGGGAATTCAGCATTGAATGCCGCTGAATGGCTCCAAGCCATATGAGATCATGCAATCAACGTTCGAACCTGGGGACTGACTCGGAAGACATGGCGCGAGGATTCAACATGATTCAACTATTCTACTCCTTCGTGTTGCTCACCCTGTTGCTTTTCTGAAGGCCCTGCTCTGAAACAACACTGGTACGGCGTGTCATACCGTGTAGGTCGTCATACGTCATACATCCTCCAGCTCCTACCTTCACCCGTGAAGCCCGTGAAGCCCGTGGATAAAAAGCTGATCTTGCTGTGTGCTGGGCAGCTTCTGAAGTTGCTGTGCGGAAGTTATGGCCATGCAGAACTTACTGTTACAGGTGAAAGCATGAAATAAGCACATCGGTATGGTCTTGCATCCAGGGCCCCGCAAACTAGTACTGAGTATATACTAGATTGCATCTACCTGCTGTAACCGTTCTACAGCTGATGTCTTTCAAGTACACTTGCACCGTGACCACTTGCTTGTTTGCAACTAGATGCAATTAGCATGTTGAGCTCAAAGCGAAAAGAAATACAACTGTATTGGGACATGTCATCAGCGGACTCCGAAGTCTTTGATGTGTTCATATGACATCACATCACATATTTGTCTAGTATATCTAGTGATCTGATCTGATCCAACAGTTGCTGTAGCAACATGAAACAAAGCTCTGGCCACTGTGGCGCTAGGGCGACTTGTTTGTGGGTCTTCCAGAGCCAGCAAGACGGAAAAAAGGTTCGATAAACATCGATACACGAAATCCAGTTCAGCATAGTTCAGCGCTTTCTGTAATCGATCCACGGAATTCAATTGCGGACAGCACAGCCAGTGGCGCTGAGCCTCGTCAGCTCGCCCATTGCGCCGTGAGACATGAGAAGTGGAGCGAGAAGCGGAGCGAGCGATGAAAACTGCAGCACATATCGCCCTATGCACTTTGGCAGGGCTGCTGGGCTATCAGATCCGTCAGCTCTTCAGCATCACCGGTAAGGCACTGATTAGGGAACTGCTTTTGGCACTGCTTGACACAGCTTGAGTCCTTGTAAGCGGGGCCATCGGTGCCCCGGGCCAGATAGGAACGGCCACAGGTTGACGTACACAATTAAAGGGCAGCGTGGTCTGCCCATCTAAGCATCCATCTATCGATCCATAGTATGTATCTAACTGGGTATGTCGAAACTTTTGTTCGTTTATGGCTGATTTTCAAACAGAAAACCACATGAGTAGCTACTTTTGACTGGTAGTGATAGTATGCAGAATTTGGAAACTCTTCCTCGGGGATCCCCGTGGACTGCATTCGCGGAAGCTAGGCAGAATATAGTCTGTTCTTCACTGAATTAATGAACAAGCAAGGGTCTTGATTGGTATGCGGAATTTAGCTTGAGCAGCGCTGGTTTCTCTGAAAACTTATATGCAGAGAGTACCCGGCAGGTATCAAATGCACAGTAGACACCATGCGTCAATCAGTGATGTTTTCTTCACGCTCTTAAAAGATTGTCTGAGGGCAGACCGGGTGGACCGGGTGGACTGGGCAGACAGTCAGGGCCGCTGTGAGCATCGGTGGGCGCTGCCTTCAAGCTTGACAGCCCAAATCGGGTGGTCGACCGCTCCGTCACCAGATGCTCCATCACAGGACTGGGAATTACAGCGTGAAGCTTAAGAAACCACAGCGCAATCGCATGTTTTTGGAAAACAAGTCGTAAAGTGAGCTTGTGAAGCAAATGGTTGAAAATTAAACTATCTCTAATCACGGAGACAAGTTTCCTTCATCATCCATCATCATTCATCATTCATCATTTAATCATCATCATTTAATCATCATCATTTAATCATCATCATCATCATCATCATCCATCATCATCATCATCATCATCATCATCCTCATCCACTTGTTTCATCTTTGTCTTTTCAGCTGATCCTGGTCGTTGAAACACAGTTTCCGCGACAACATTGATACCGTCCTGCTAGTTTTCATACCTCTCCCCGGCCTCAACTTCACATGTTTGTTGGTTGCTGTTTTCTTTACAAAGACAGTGCCGCACTTTTAGTTCATTGTTAGGAGCCAGCTTCAGATGGGTTTCACAAAGGAAGTTTTCTGGAGCGGGCGCGGCACGTTTCGCTGCAGGTGCCAAAGCCATTTCATTGCGTTTCTTGGCCAGAACGGCTGGAGAACGAGCGTGACCGCAAGCCTGACAAAGGCGAAAGTTGGAAGGTCTAACATTTAAGAACTTAATCCGGCTACTCCTTTCTACCAGATTCTACCAATCTTAATGTTCATTTTGCAAGGCAACTTGGAATGCAACTGTTGCATACAGTCATAGCTCTGATTTGCCGTTCAGGATCCATTCGACCATGTGTTGGCTATCAATCTGGAAGATGCGAGGGGTCAAGGACGGCGCGAACATATGATGCGTGAGTTCGAAAAAGTTTCTTGGCAGCGCCGGTCTGACAGGATGCAAATGTGGGAGACCAGAGCAATGGAAGACCATTGTCTCAAGAGTGATTTCTGGTTGTTAATCAGCGATAGGACACAAATGGATAGGAATGGAACTTTGTTGGATTGGATAAATGAAATGTTTTGCAAGGCTACGGCCTTAAAGAGAGGCGTTCTCCCTCTCTTGAGACATCGGTTGCTAGCTTACAGATTGAAACCCGGTGCGGCTGAGACTGATGTGATTAACGTGCGGTTCATATTTGCTTCACCAAAACACCAGGCAATCCCTTGGCATTAAGTTTGCCAGGTTTGTTTCAGTTTGTTGGGGTATAGGCTTTCATTTTATTGTCACTAGTTGGGAAAATGATGGTCCACCATTGTATTGTGGACTAGAATATTTCTGGACAAACCCTTCGATCGTGGCTACTGGCTACTAGCCCCCACAAGTCTGGCTGCTGGCATCTCTGCAACTGCTCTCAGGCAGGCATCAAAAAGTACAACTTTTTTCCTGCTGTAGACTACAAGAAGGACCACGCAACAGCACAACCACAGCATTGATTTTGAACGGTTATAGCCATGCAAGGAGTTTGTGTGCTGTAGAAGCCATGTTGGGCAGAAGGCGAAAGTGTTTCCAAATGTTACCAGCTTTGACTTTTTGCATGCTTTGCGCGTGCGATCTTTAAGTTTCTGCTGTTTCAGCGATTCCGGTCATTTTTGTGGATGCCCTACCGAAATCTCACAATTAGCAGACCTATTTCAAGAAATTGATCTAGTCAAATCTGTCGAAACGTAAATCATCAACTTACACATTCTCTTTATCAGTTCTGTCATAATGTCAATGAATTGTCAATGATTTTGGTGATTCAAAAGTGATTGAAAAGCCTGGCTTTTCCGACTCTGACTCGACTCCAGGACTCGCAACTGAAGAGAGAGTTGGAGTTGATACCAGGTCTTTGCCAAAATCCTGGCAGATGTTCCTTGGCCTTTTTTGCACATTTTTCCATGGTTTTTCCATGGTTTGCAAATGGTTTTCCAGCTCATGTGGTTCACAAAATCAGGATCCGGTCTGTCCGAACATACCTCGATGTCTTCGAATCAAAGTCAATGGCGCACATCGATTTTGACACCACTAGCATAGATGGTCGAAATCAAGAGTTTTATATGGTCACAGAGTCACATCTATCGTTCCAGGTTTGTTCCATCATTCCTTTGCCCAGGTCACAACACCCTTGGCTGTGCTATGAGCCATCGCAGAGTCTATGAGAAGATTGTGGCAGAGAAATGGCCCTGTGCCATGGTCTTTGCTCCTTGGACAGAAACTGCAGAGCCGAGCCATGCCGAGCCTCCGGAAATTTCACTCAGTTTGTGTACTGACTTTGGGCTTCGGCTGTGGCACAGGGCGGAGAGTCATTTGCTAGTAAGACATGTTGGACCACCTGTTTTTCATTTGGTTAGAAAGACTTACTTCCACTGCATTTTGAATTTGACACCACTGAAATATATTGAAGCCACAAAGTTTGCCAAGAGTTTGGCAGATTGAATGGCTAGAAATGCGGATAGATTGAGATTAAACTAGACTGGGTTGGGTTGAGATAAGGTTGGATCGTATGAAAGTAGAGCAGATCAAATAGGACTGGATCAGATAGATAAGATAGAATAAGATTAGTCATGGATGGATGAATACTTAGTTATTAGATGGGTAATTGTGCGATGGGTCAATAGGTGTAATCATGTTCAATCATTTTGTTCAATAGATTCTAGGAGTGTTTGTCCAGATGATGCTGCCTGTCTCTACCCCTTTGGATCATGCCTTTTGGTGCCACTTTCCCTTGAAATCGCTCAGTTGTGAGGAAGATGATGCTGGTCTGTCCAACAACTTTTCAGGCAGACTTGCAGAGATGGCGACGCTCAGAGAATTTGTAGGTTTGGGTGTTTGTGAGCTGCATGTTTGGCCTATGTTGCTTCCAAAGCCAATGAATGGACAGACAACTTAAACCTTGTTCGTTCTTTGTCATGGCATGGGCGTACAAGTCCCTTGCAAGTCCTTTGCAAGTCGTAGTGTTATCGTAGTGTATCGAAGAATTGAAGAGATTCTTTCGCCTCCAAGGTCTGGAGGAATGCCTCCCTTCGATATCATTTTTACGGGTTGGTGTCATGGAACGAAAGAATCCAAGATGACCCCAGCCAAAGACCAAACCAGCGTCCCAGAGTTGATACCTGGCAGCATAGCTTGGGAGCGGAAAAATGATTCGAGATATTTGAGTTATCCATCTTGATTCGCAAATGATTCGCAAATACGGTGGTTCTGGTTGATATTGATTGATATTTTAACAGATGGCACAAGTGGTAAAGCCAAAAGTGGAGCTTGCCGCATCGAAAAAAGAAAAAAGATCGCGCTGATCAGGCTGAACGGATGGCCAGGGATGTGCATTCACGCCTACATCGTCAGCATCTATGGTGCACTGATGATGAGCCAGGCAAATACTCCAATCGCAATCACACCAGATGCGGTGATTTTTTTGGGCAAACATCAGAAAAATCGCACGCGAACACACATCGACCCACGGGCTGTGCTGAAGGCGGGGTCTTCAGACTAGGCATTGGGACCTTGAAGCGGACGTGACATGTTTAGTCTGTACTCAGATGTACTCAGACAAAATGAATCATATGAATTCATATGAGCATTGCCTGCCTTTCATCTCGTTAAAGCATGTTAAAGCATGTTAAAGCCCTTTGATCATCTTTAAGCTGGACACCTCTGTGCTTCAGACAGCTCGCGACAGTTCGACACAGTTCCACACTGGCAGGGTTCTATTTGGTTTACGTCCACACTCATGGCCTGGCCGCTTGGCAAAGAAAATTTAGACGGTCTGAAAGTTCAGTTACGTAGTGTAGCTGACTACGTAGTGCTCTGTTACAAAGGCGATTCCATAAAATTCCACGAAATGAGAACTGGGATGTGGGATGCTAACTGGATTTGCCTCTCCAAGGCAAGATGCTGGGGCTGACGGGTTGGGCGGCGGCGTTTGAAAAAATACCGCTTCGGGTCCTGGGATGTTTGAAGGGATGCAAACGTGTCACACATATGAACCGAAATGAACCTGACATATTTATGTCATTATTCTGCTTGTAGCCTGGCTGTATTTGGGTATCCCCCGAAATTCTGAAACTTTCCGAGGTTGCAACTCTGTGGCTCAAGCGCCTTGCGACTGTAGTGTACAATAGACCGGCGCCCAGTGTGGGAAGCTTCGATGATGCTTCGGCTTCTTGCACTCGTCGGCTTGGTTCAAGTTGCTGCGCAAACTGTTGGCGGCGGCACTGGCGGCACTGGCGGCACCGGTACCGTTGGCGGCAGCACCGGGGTGGACTTGAGTCAGATCAACCGGGACTTTCACTATGCTTGTTCGCATGGAGACCAGGAGAGGGCAGCTGCC
>Ga0126342_10017471_pt1 | contig 12401 bp, 9 predicted proteins | sample Cyp1metagenome_FD_92528 | JGI IMG/M metagenome (GOLD analysis project Ga0126342, IMG submission 92528) | Coral microbial communities from Lord Howe Island, Old Settlement Bay, Australia - Cyphastrea 1 metagenome | ecosystem: Host-associated > Invertebrates > Cnidaria > Coral ... | reverse complement strand
TAGTACTAGAAGTTGGGGTCGGCGGATATAGAACAGAAAAAATTGCTACCAATGCTGTGTCAGAAAATCCTTTTCCCTTTCGCGCTCCCCCTTGCGCAGCCGGGGTCGGCGGATATATATATATATATATATATGTATGTATAAATATATCATGACAGACTGGCAGTTGCCCAAATTTGGCATACCTAGAGGGTGCCATCCCAATTCTTTTTCGCTAGCCCGGTAACCTGCTACAAGGTGAGTTTATATGGAGGTTTCCGTTTTGTCATGGGGGTACCCCTAGTTATCATCCATTTTATAGATTGGGATTTTCATTACAAACCAACCAGCTATTGGGGTATCCCCATTTTAGGAAACCCCCATATCTCCCATAAATAATATCATAGTTGCCATAGTTAATCAAGTTCCTCACGTCAACTTATATTGTTTGCGGTGCTCACCTTGAAGGATACTTGCCGTGGTGTGGGACTTGCCAAGCATAGAGATGGTCAGACATGTTGATACATTGACATGTTGAGACATGTTAAGACACAAGCGCTGTCATCACAGAAACTGGAAGCTGCATGCTTCGCAATGGGTGAAAAACTGCCAGGGGATGCTCCTTCGTAAGGCTTTGGAATCGAATGCAATCTACAGGTTATGGAATAGAAAACCCTGAGGGATCAACCAGAACAGACATAGATTTAAATTCAGCCATAGAGTTTCTCAACATTTTATCATAGTTATCCAGCTCAATAGCAATTTTGATAGATTAAATCACCATTTCACCAGCTACGTTATCCATTTGTCCATCCATTTTCCGTGTACCTTGCGCAACTGAGGACTGTTGGTGTCACCCGCAAAGCTGCCCAAAGACTTGGTTTGGCCCGGTGGCCCATGGGGAGTTTTTTTCACGTCGCCTACTTTGAGGATCAGCCCTACTTTGAGCTGCTTCGAAACGTTTGTCACTGGAGTTATAGCCCCTTTATAAATGTGGATTTAAAGAATTGTGGGTTTACTCACCGGTTTTTTTCAGCCACTTACTAAGGGGGGTGATCCTACAAGTAGTCCTCACTTGACCATTAACCAAACATTAAAGAAACAGCATGTAATTAAAACATTTTGTGGGGGTGTAAACGCGCAGTGGATAGCTGATTTGCATTGATTTGCATTTTGGTGACTGCCTATTTCTACTCTCCAGTGGTTCGCAGGAAGCGATTCGGAGCTATGGATTGAGTTTCCCAGGGCAAGGTGTTGTCATCCAACCATAGTCACTGAACCTTCTGGGAAATTGAAGGTATCCAAAAATGACGGCGTGAGACAAGACAAGTATGGATAAATCAAGCAAAATACTGGCGAACGTTTTTGTTTTGTGAAATTGTTTTAGGAGGAGTACATCGAACCTCAGGTGTCCCCAAGTTAGATTGAGCATGAGATACTGCTTTTGGGTTGCAGATTTGGTTTCTACAATTTTGCTAGATGGGAATGAGCCAAGACTGCCTGCAAAAATGGATGATTGAACCCCAATTGAATACTTGATATATGGATCCAATCTATGACTTCAGGTGTCAACTGACTACCTGCGTTGCATGCGCACCCTAGCCCATATTATGAGCCAATCTGGGGGCCCCTTGTGAAAACTTTACGGATTTGTGTTGATGTCCCGAATGAACATTTGATATTTTTTCAAGTATTCCATTCCATATGGTTTCATATTTTGGGTGTTTCATATAATGCCAAATTTTGAGGGAATAACTATTTTACATATACATCATATTCAACATATTGTATGATGTGAAATGTTCAAATACATCCATTCACAATTTCTTATCTGGCTGGTGGTTTTCAAACCTTTTTTAATTTTCCATAATATATGGGATAATCCTTCCCATTGACTTTAAGATTTTTCAAGATGGTTAAAACCACCAACCAGCTGCATTTAGGTCCCTGAAATGGCCATTTAACTCAACCCATGATTTTTCTCAGAGGGGTTGAAACCGCCAACCAGTTATGAATAACATGAGGTATGGCAATCCCCAATTACCCCTCCAAGCCTTCCGAGGCGAGCCTGCGCCAGCCACAACGAAAAGAACCTCCTGCTGGTGCGGCAGTGACTGGACTCCGCGGTTAAGGGATGGAATCTTTGGTTTATAATGGATGGTTTATAATGGAAAACCCTATTAAACTAGATGATTTAGGGGTACCTCCATTTTAGGAAACCCCCATATATCATAATATTGAGCTACTGGGTAAATTGGTTAGTAGGGGTAACTATCCCAAAATAGCCTTATTTCAGATCAGTGAATTAGTTTTATTTGCACAGATGAATGAAACAAAGCTGAATGGGTACAATCTGGGGCTAGTTTGTTTATAACTCCAATAGCTAGGGCTTATGATACTTGTAACATCTTATAACTATAGTTAATGCGGTTTATGAAGCAACTTAATAACTAGGGGAGCCCACATTGTGTAAGAATGGAACATATGAATGGAATATGAATGGGTTTATCAATGGAATATTAATGGGTATACCAGTAGTACCGCACAAGGCGGTGGTGGAAGTTTCAGAATAGGAAACCTATAGGAGAGCTTGGTTGCTGTGAATCACGGATGGAAGAGCGAATCCACTGATGGGCTGAAAGGCGGTTGGAGTTGTGTTTTTTGGAGTGGTTACAATGGTCCAATGGTTGCAGTGGTCACCGGGTCAGTCACCTCACAACTGCTGGATGTAGTGTGGTGTAGTGCAGCTGTAGTTGTAGCTGTAGTGTAATTAGTGGAGTTGTAGTTGTGGTGTAGTGTAATTATGTAGTGTAGTTGCAGTTGCATTTGTGATGGTGTAATGAGTGTAGTGTAATGCAATGTAGGGCGGTGTAGGGTAGTGAAGTGTAGTGTAGCCTAGTGTAGCGTAGTGTAAAGTAGCATAGTCTACAGCATAGTTGTAGTTGCAGCTGTAGTTGTAGTTAGTGTAGTGTAGTGTAGTGTAGCGTGGTGTAGTGTAGTGTAGTGTAGTGTAGCCTAGTGTAGCGTAGTGTAATGTAATTCAGTGTAATGTATTGCAGTGGAGTGTAGTGGAGTGGAATGTGGTGTAGTGTGGTGCAGTGTAATTAGTGTAATGTAATGTAATGTAGTTGTAGTTGTAGTTGTAGGTGCAGTTGTAGCTGTAGTTGTAATGTAGTGTAGTGTAGTGGAGTGTAGTGTAGTGGTGGGTGTAGTTGAAACTGCTACAAAACCTTCACGTTTGGCTCACTTTTGGCAAGGTGCACAATCCCTTGCGCTTGCCATGCGAAACGACATCTGAACCTCCAAAAGTGGCCCGAGACCGTCAGTTTTTAACACTTTTGACTTCGAAATGTGCTTTGCGCCACAATGGCGTGCATTTTTTCAACATCTCAACTTCCAAAAGTCTCCGAGACTGCCAGTTTTTCGCACTTTTGACTTCGAAATGTGCTTTGCGCCGCAACAGCGTGCACTTTTTCGACAGCTCAACTTCCAAAAGTGCTCCAAACGTGAGGTGTTTTTAGCTTTTTGACTTCGACGACTTCGAAATGTGCTTCGCGCCACAACGGAGTGCAACTTTTCATCTCTCATCTGGCCAGATGGCTCCGCACCCGCCGCTTTAGCGACTCTCCGGAGCCACAAATCATTGGAAAAACACAGTGTTTCGCGACTTTCCTACCTTTTCGCGCACCTGCATCGTCTTTCTTCTCACTCTTTCTCTTCTCTGATCTTCTCTCTTCTGCTCTTCTCCTCTTCCCACCTCTGCTTTTCCATCTGTCCATATTGTCGGAAGTTTGACTTCTAAACTTTCCTCCGTTAACGGAAAATACTAATGGAATAGAATGAGGATATGAGTGGAATATGAATGGAATATTAATGGAATATTGGTAGAATACCCTCTGGTAAATCGAACATGGCTTGCTAGAAAAGTGTCATTTTGAGATGATGTTCCGTGATGTTCCCGTTTGCTTATGCCCCTAGTTTGACGGTTAGATCCCCCAAATGGCATCAATTAAATAACGTACAATATTCATACCCCCATTCTATGGTGTTCTCTACATCTGTATATAGCGACCGACTTACGCTTAGAACCTCTATTTTTCCCAAATGTTTGATCAAACACTTAGAACCCCTTCCAATTTTAGGTTCAAAGTGTTGGTTTTTGCAAAAACGAAAACCCAACACTTAGAACCTGTTTGGGGTTATGTTTACTTATATTGGTTTCTGGGGTATGTTTAATTTATCATATTGGTGGGATGTGACTATTTTAGCTATATCACCCCCTTTGGAACGGTATAAACGCAATGAAACGGATGGAAGAATGTTTGTTTGCAGGTCATCAGCGCTAATTATTCCATGCCTTTGTTTCAGTACCTGCCTCCTTGCGTCCGTGAACAGTTGGTAGATGGTACAGTATTCTTCCCATCGCCGCTTTGCAGCCAGTTTTTGCGATGGAGCCAGTGGAAGAGCTTGAAACCATGCTAGTCACAGTCGTGCCGGCTGAATTTGCGTTGAACGCAAAGCAGTTAGAAGAACATACTCCTGGTTGGAGACGGCCAAAACAAAAATCAGCATTTCGAGAGGTTCTTGCCCCTTCCAAATTTTCCGGATCCAGAAATGGATGACTTTCAGGTGAAAAGTCGAATGCAATTGCTGGGCAAAGCACGTGTGCAAGATCTCGTGCCAATCATTTTGCAAGCTTATGTTGCAGAAATGAGGAAAAGGGCCACCAGATTGCTGGCACCAAGGTATGGATTCTATGTGCATGCCGGCGTTGGACACCGCACTTGGCATGGATGCCGACATGCATTGATGTTGATGAGCGGATGCAATTTGAAAACCGTAGATTGTTTCATGTCCCCTAGTTATAGGTTGGTTTTTGGTTTATAAACCCTATTATATAACTCTCGTTATATCCACCATAAACCATAGTAAAACCACTTTTATCTCAACTTAGCTTTGTATGGGGCACCACAGTAAGTCGTCCCGAAAGATTGTTTTTTGGCCTGAAGGTCCCGCGCTGGATGCCAGAGCACTAGCAGTGACTAGCAACTAGTATGTTCCTTGACAATTTTCCCAGTTGAATCTGCAGTGATGGCCATGGTTATTAATTATAACTGGTTATAACTGGGATTATACATTCTATAACTGGGGTTATAAGTAGTTATAACTGGTAAATGGCCATAATTCTGAGAGTATCTCACTGCATACCTTGTGGCAATCAAACACTAGCCAACATGGCAATGGAAAATCCACCTTTCGTAGATGGTTTTTTCCCATTAAAGTTTTAATTTGGGGATTTTCCATTGTCATGTTTGATTACCGAAGGTAATCAATTCCTATTGTTTCAATGTCAAACTGCGGTTTACCAGAGAAGAGGATTGGCCTTGACTACATGCTCCATTGCTGCCGTATCTTGAGAGATTTGCCCATGTCGGAACATGGTCATCAATCCATTAATAATAGTATATTCATTAAAAACAATATAGTCACTTAAAACAATTAACTGTGAGTATTCATGGGTCAATAATAATAAACATTATCAATGGTAAATTCCCATCACATATTTGGATACATGATTTAGTGGGATTGGCCAACTTACATGGGTTACTATGCGGTATGGTAGTCCATGACATAAGTGGAGACCTGGATTTAATGAGTAGATGAGATTAAGATCCAGAGCTTCAAGTCACCCATTTTGACCCTTGCTTAAGGCCAGCTGCTGAAGGCTCGGCTTGTGCTCAGAGTGGGCCTCCATGTGATGAAAACGGCTGGATCATCTGCCCTCTGGTAATTTAACGTGAACCAGGAAATCCCTAGTTTCTAGTGAATCATGAGTCCCTATTTTCCAGATAATCCCATTTTAAGTGAAAATCGACTTATTTTCCCAGTGAATCAAGCGTATACTTGGATTTGCTGAATCGATAATCTTTGGATCTATAAATCAGCTAGGAAATCACCAAATTTTGACCCAAGATTTCCCCAGCTAAAATTCTGGTAAACTAACAGTTTGCTATTGAACATGGCCGTTGAAATAGTAGATTTGCCCATGAAAAATGGTGATTTTCCATAGTGTTTTGTAAGTTTACCAGAGTATATAAACACATACACGCATACATACATACATACATACATACATACATACACACACATACACACATATATACAATTTATTGGCGTATGCTGGTTTTACTCCCAGAACGCGATGACTGGAAAACTTACTGTTGAACCCCGGTTTAAAAACAAAGATTTCCGGATAAAAAAACCAATCCATGGATATGTGCTACCTTCTCAAGCATGTCAACTGGAATACATTACATTGTATTACTGTTTCATCCTTCTGACTTCATCATGTGATGCCATGTTTCATCGGAAATCAAGATGATTCCCCAGTCTGGATTCACCAAACAGGGGAGAGGGAGAAACTGAGGCCTGATCTGACCTCCATGATGTTGTTGTGATGTTTCGATTTCATCAACTGGTTGTACCAAAACCGGGGCTGAATGTTTTCTAATTTTCGTCACAAATTGGTTGGCTACCTAGGCGGGAAATCTACTGGGACTCTTTTCACCACGGGATCAGTCTATTTGACTTGTCCCATCTTGATAAATCATGGAATTGTACCACGCTACAGTAATGGCAATTTATTAGTTATAACTGGTTATACACATTCTATAAATGGGATTATTTCAGTGTAATTATTGGTAAACATCCTCAAAAGTCATCCCTTCCTTCAACGCACAGCTGCACTTAAATGAGATCATACTTGTTTGTGCCAACAACAAGTCCATATACCTTGCCCATCCTTGCCCAATATCCCTCCAATGATGGTTGTTTATCATCTATTTTTCTCTCTATAACCCCTCACGTTTGCTCAGATGCGGGCGTGTATTCACCACTGCTTATGTTTGTTTGTTCAGGATCTACGTGGAATAGCAGGTGGGATTAGCTACCATATTGGGGTTCCATGTTACGTTTAGGAATGGAACCCCAGCAATGGGTATAGCAACCCCAAAAAGATAAACAAATAAAATCCTACCACAGGAGTGACCACTCATGATAAATTCCTGTTCTATTTTTAAAAAATAGTGATCAGCGATAAATTAATACTCTAATCCTACCAGAATTCCAATGAATTGCTATCGATCCCAGCCTCAAACTTCATCACTCGCCTCAGGGGCTGAAGCTGCAACCAGCGGGGAAAAGGAACTTTTAGTCGTGCGCGGCCTAGAGGTCTTAGGGAAAATCTGCGGTTTTTGGAAGTAATGGGATTTATATCTGGTTGGTGGTTTCAAACATCTTTTACTTTTCCATAAATCGGGAATAATCATCCCAACTGACTAATATTTTTTCAGAGGGGTTGAAACCACCAACCAGATAGTGATATGATAGGATTATAATGGAAAATCCCATCCGCCTAGTATGAAACACCCACATTCTATGGCCCCAAACAGGTCTAAATCCCCTATGAAAAACCATGGTTTCAAGGGGTGTTTCATAGTTGGGGGAAGGACTAGATTTGTAGATCATCAAACTGATGAAAACTCGTTATATGGATAAGGCAACCATTGAAAGTATGTTACTTGTTGAATCAAGGAAACAACGGGTAAACCTGTTCAATTTGGACTACAGATTTATACAACACCTCAATTACAAACAAATTGTAAACATCATCAAATTTAATTCTTACTGTCCCCCTAAGGTGAAAAATCCTTCGAAGAAGTGACGATAGATTTACCGTTCAGAAGACTTCTATCAAGGTGGGGGCCCCGAAACGTTATAAGATGGTTCTATTTAAGCCTATGGATCCAAACACTGTCTGAGAAATTACAAAAAAGCCTCCAAATTATAGTAAATTATACCCCAGTCCCACTTCCTAAGAAGGCACGACTGGTTCCATAGGGAAGCCTATAAACTTGTTGTATCAGGTTTTATATGTCTATACCATAAACCCTAGTGAATGGAGCCATACACCAACTTGGCTGTCCTCATCAGTTGTGGCCATTTATGAGTTAAAAGTACTTATAACCCTATTTATGGAATGTATAACCCATAGAAATAACCAGTTATAACCATCATTAGTCACTATTAGCCATTCCTAGTCACCATTCATCACTATTGAAATTAACATTTAAGATTATTAATCATTGATTATTAATCGCTATTAGGAATCATTATTAATCAATATTAGTTAATTACTTGTCAATCATTTCTAATCATTATCATTCATCATTAATCACCATTGGTAAACGGCCAAAACTCGTCCCAGGAGTTCCCTTGCCGCCCTTTTACCTCGCCGTTTGCGCCGCGCCGTTGCGAGGTGCACGACGGCGGCCGCGCTGGGAGCCGAGCGCAACAACAGGCGATGGAGGGTTTATGCATCAACAATGAAGGGTTTACAACTATAGCTCCAATAACTAGGGTTTATAGTTTATAGGGGATGTATATGATATAACTCTATTGATTGGGTGCTATAAACTCATACACCAGCGAAAAAAACTAGCTAATGTTTGTAAAGCAATGTCAATAAAGCACCCATATGGATTGATGTTTTATACCACCCAGAAAATGGTAAACCCCATAGGGGAGGAGCATTCCAGTTAGTGCTGAACAGCCTGGTGACCGTAAGTCCCAAACCACCAAGCAGGATATCTCCGGGAAACAACGGTCAACACCAAGCCACCAAGGGAGGATTCAAACACCAGGTTTTTTTGATGATGGGGGTGAACCAGCCTGAATTGTGGTTTCAGCAACAAAACAACTATGATATATACCCTCTGGTAAATTAACAGTTGGACCCTGAAAATCACCAATTTATAGTGGAAACGAATCTTCCAACCCCAAAAACTGCCAGGGTCTATGTTAATTTACCAGAGGGTAATTTGATGTAACTGACATCATGGGATATACAACCACCAAATACCACCACTATTTTTTTGGGGTGTGTCTCCTAATATATGGGTATACCATGGAATACCATATTATTCCCACACGGATCTTTTCAATAGGATGTAAGTTATAATTATATAAGTCGTAGATTTCGAATTGCCCTCCTTTTGGACAAAGCAGTACTGGCTAAACCTTGGTTGGATCCTTTCGTGCTTTATTTTTTTTGCTATCAATGGTAAAATTAATCCGAACCAGCTCAAAATTCGATGTTTTGACAGGTATCTTAAGATCCACCGTGAATGTGTATATGTATATTTATATAGATACCCCAATGCTCCATGTATGGTATATTTGCCAACATTTACCCCCTAAGTGACCCAAATGTAGGTAATTATTCCAGCACCATGGAGCATATGAGATACATATACCGGTATATATATATATACAATTATACACATACATATTATATGTGTATATATATATATTATACATCCAGAAACATAGTTTTTGGGGTAATAAAACCATATTAAACACACTTTGCCTTGTTAAATCCCATTGAAACCGTGGCAGGTTCCTTACAAGGACGGCATCAAGGATTACCTCTTTGCCATTGACCATGAGAAGCAGGAACGGTTTGAAGGTAAAACGGGTTGAAGCAACGTTGCAAGATATTGATTTATATGGGATTTAGTTGGATTTAATCGGATTTAATGGTGATTCCATGGTGATTTAATGGGATTTGATGGGATTCAACTGGATTTAGTGGTGATTTCATGGTGATTCAATGGGGTTTGATGGGGTTCAGTAAGATTTAGCGGGATTTAATAGGATATGATTGGATTTGGGATTTAATGAGCTAAGTTGGTAAATATAATTTGGTGAATTCTAGGTATTTGGGTGCATATAACTGTAATTAAGGGGGTTTACATACCAACTTACAACTAGGGGTCCCTGCTGTGTGGGGATTTAAACAAAAATGTGATTCAGTGAAATATGTCATATATATATATATATGTATGTATAGAGAGAGTGTGTATATATAGAGAGAGAGAGAGGATACTGTGAGGATAAGGCAGCTAGAATGATGGATTTGACCAACAATAGAGGGGTATGAAACCCGGGGAACAAGAACAAGATGCAGAACCACCCCCACCACCCCCACCACCCCCACCACTGCCGGGTAAGAAACAACCTAGATGTCAGGTGATTCGAAGAGTGGAAAGATCAACCTATGAAATCATTTCACAAATGGTAATGACACCCACGGAGACCTTCAATCGCAAGGTTTGGGTATATGTCGATGATGGTGATCACACAACAAGATACATTGTACAATGTGGGGCCCCCTCAGTTATAAGTTGGTTTATAAAGCCCATTAACTATAGTTATACGTATCATAAACCCTATTTATTGGAGTTATAAACCAATTTAGCTATCGTTCGGGGGCCCACAGTGTATATTACTGCAACGATCAATTCTACGAGGGAAATACCTCTGAAGTCGACCTCGTGAGGTTGCTATACAGTCATTGAGCGCACTTCAGAGGGCATTTAATTTTGCAAGGACAACGTACTAAAATTCCAGTATTTTCCTGAGCAAAATAGAAGCCCTTGGAATTACTGTTGGTCAAATTTTAGGAAAATGTCAGCAAATTGGAAGCCCTTGCTGGGTCCATGACAGATACAAGGTCACATTGCAGGGGGTCAATGCTGCCGGGGAAAAGGCGAGCATTTGCAAAGGGCAAGACTCAGTTGCCAAGCCACAAAATCAAATGCCCTCCCAGCCACGCAATCGTTCCTCGACAGCAGTTGTTTTATTCTGATTTCAGAGACTTAGAGACCTCTTTCACAACATGTCTCCCTTCATTTTGTCGGCTTTCCTTGTCGTTTTCCATGTTTTGCCTTTTACATCCTTTTACAAATGTATAAACATAAACTGATCTTTTCAGTGTTCCTTCTGGGAGTTTTCAACTTTCTGTCCACACGTGTTCATGTTTCTACTGAGGTCTTTCAGTAGGGTATCCATGTGACGCCGTTTTTGACGGCAACGCTGCTGCTGGATCTTGGGATGACATGGAGGGCCTAGCCTCTGGAATAAGCACCATTTTCAATAGGTAATCGATCTGCAAGGTGAGCCCCCCAATTGGTGATGTTTGGTGAGGTTTGCAATGCCCAGCAACTAAATTATACTGTGTATAATATATATATACATATATTATATATATTTTTTATTACATACATACATACATATATATATATTGTGTAATATACATATATATGTATATAAGATATATTATATATAGTGTGTATATATATATACATGTCTATTCCGCATAAGCCATAGTTTTGAAGTTGCACAGCTACTTTGCTATTTACGGGGGTCCACCTTGAATACATGGGTCATCTCTGCCAGCTCCTGGAATCCTGGAAGTGGAGATTCGAAGACCCCTTGGGATTTTCACGTTTTGTTCGTCCCAGATTTCGAGGTGATGTTCGTCCTTTCCCAGTTATACAATGTGAGGCTCCCGAATGATAGCTAAGTTGGTTTTTAAGTCCAATAACTATGGTTTATGGTATTTAATTATAACTATAGTTACTGGGGCTTATAAACCAACAAACATCACTGGGGGGCCTCACATTGTAGATATGGTTATAAATGGGGTTGTCATCCCATAAATGGGGCTATAGTTGGCTTAAAACTGGTAAAGAGCCATGAATGTACCCTCCGCTAATCAAATATGTCAACGGAAGCCAGCATGTATAGATGATTACTGGTGCTTGTCCAGTTTCATGTCTCCATTGATACGGTTATGGCCATTTATGAATTATAAGTACTAAGTCACCCTGTTTATGGAATGCATAGTCCCATAGAAATAACAAGTTATAACCATCATTAATCACTATTAGCCATTATTAATCATCATTAATCACCATGAACCACTATCGAGATAACCAGTTAGTTCACCATTTACAATTGGTTTCTGCAGCCACAAGTCTAGGGGGAATTCCCACCACCTGCCACCTTAGCCTCCTTTCGTGCGGATGCCCGGCCCAACGGCCAGGAATGCACCCGATATTGGCTGCCCCCAAAGTCCGATGATCTCATGGTGCGGGAACATGGTGTTTTGCCGCTAGATCCTGGGTTCTGGGTAATAGTTAAATTGATTTCATAGGGATTTAATGATGATTTCATAGTGATTTAATGGTGATTTCATAGTGATTTCATAGTGATTTAATGGTGCTTCCATAGTGATTTCATAGTGATTTAATGGTGATTTCATAGTGATTTAATGGTGATTTCTGTATAGTGATTTCCATAGTGTTTTATTTGTGACTTAATGGTGATTTCATAGTGATTTCACAGTCATTTAATGGTGTTTTCTATAGTGATTTAATGGTGATTTCATAGTGATTTCATAGTGATTTAATGGTGATTTCATAGTGATTTCTATAGTGATTTAATGGTGATTTCATAGTGATTTAATGGTGATTTCATAGTGATTTCATAGTGATTTAATGGTGATTTCATAGTGATTT
>Ga0126342_10017470_pt1 | contig 12401 bp, 9 predicted proteins | sample Cyp1metagenome_FD_92528 | JGI IMG/M metagenome (GOLD analysis project Ga0126342, IMG submission 92528) | Coral microbial communities from Lord Howe Island, Old Settlement Bay, Australia - Cyphastrea 1 metagenome | ecosystem: Host-associated > Invertebrates > Cnidaria > Coral ... | reverse complement strand
GTAATGTATGTAATGTATGTAATGTATGTAATGTATGTAATGTATGTAATGTATGTAATGTATGTAATGTATGTAATGTATGTATGTATGTATGTATGTATGTATGTATGTATGTATATATGTGTATTATGTATGCAATGTATATATAATATTCTATATCAATATCCATCAATATTCATCAATATTCATCAATGTCCATCACGATTCATCAATATTCATCAATTGCTAAATCGCTTATGATTATAATCATACATTATCAGGTTTTATATTTATCATGAATCATTTGATACACCTTGAAACATATAATATGATTTTAGTTGGGGAAACTACTACGTATATGATCAGGATGACCCTCTGGTAAACACAGAAAAACCTTGGAACATCGCCCACAGTTTCCCACAGTTTCTCCATGTCTTCGTGGATACCATAGCTATCACAGCTATGTTAGGACCCAGCCTCACCTTGATTACCTTGGTCCGCGAAGTCATAGCTGGCAGGATGGTTATTCCCCCAGTGGTGGGTGATTTCATAGGTAACAACCGACCCTTTCCCATGACCTTTGGAAACCTGACCTTGTATCTTTGGTGGACCAGGCTGCCAGAGCTGTAAGGGGGATATCCTTATCAAATCCCATGACATCCCTATAGGTGATGGTGAGACCACCATTTTCCCGCTGTATCCCATTAAACACCCATTAAATCTTCACTAAATCCCCACAGAATCATCATTAAATCCCCATGAAATCCGATTCTCCCAGCATTTTTGTTGCTGAAATGACCAGTTTTGATGGTAAAAACCCACGACTTTTCCAGCCACCGGTGCAGGCGTTGAGGGAGACATTCTCAGAGATTCGGCCCTTGATGGTCTCTACAGCATCTGGTTTCATGGTGCTGACGGTGAGTTCCTTGGTTGCCTTGGTTGCCTTGGTTCGACCATCCTCAAGTTGGGATATGAAGTTGGGTGTACCATGGTATACCACTATTTGTCTGGTTGGTGCTTTGGAACATGGCTTTTATAAATGACTTTCCAGAAACAGTTGGGAATGTCATAATCCTAGCTAACTGACTTTCATATTTTTCAGAGGGGTGGCTCACCACCAACCAGTTGTGAAATTGGATATGTCTAAAATAGATGTGTGTATAGTGATTTTTTCAAAGTGAAAAGCACAATGCCTGGCTGGTTTTCATAGCTTAAGAATAGCTCGGTTTTCATCGAGCTTGGAACATCTTCATAAACAGCTGGGATTCAATCATGGTGAATTCAACAGTTTTTTTCTGGTACAGATGTTTCATAATTATATATATATGTCATATAGTTTGATGATTATGTCATCTGATTTTGATGAATTCTTCATGTTTTCCTCATCTGTCGAATTCATGGCTTGGCAGTTTTGTTGATAGCCCTGAGCAGGGATGTTCAGCTTAGTTTCAGATACTGATCCGTGAGCTGGGTACCCATCAGCCATCAATACTGGACAATTCACAGAACTGGTCTACTGCAAAGCAAAGCAGAAACCCAACCATTCTTGATATCGAAGACCCATGCATCTCGCGTAAATTGTCCCTCCAACAAAATCCTTGACTTGCAGAAACCAATGGCTTTCGGGTTACCTTCCCCTTAAATCCCCTTAACAGACTGACCTATGGATGGTCGAAAAATACCACAGGGTTTCTGGAAAACAACATCCCGCATCAGGTGATGTAATGGTCCAGAAGGCTGTTGAAAAGCGCAAGGAAATAGATGTGACCCGCACAACTGCCATGGGCCACTCAGCAGCATGGACAACGAACAAGGGGATTTGAACCAGATGGGGATGTACTGTATTGACAGTATTGACATTTACCTCCCCAATTGGAATAATTAGATGGTTTCATACCAACAATGATCCAAATTTGGGTTTGTCAAAGGGGCACAACTCGATGTGCACTTCTCGATCTGGGCCTTTGAATTGTTCAGACCCGGTGACCAGCTCGAGCATCAATGGGCTTCTGACGCTTCTGGGGCCATGTCCATCTACGATTTTGCAACCAGCAGCGAGGGTACGAAGTGTGCACTTGCAGCATTTTTGCCGGAGACTAAAGCTGGATAGACTCTTTTGTATCTTTTGTCGGATTCGATCTGCATCGAAAACGATATAGAAAAGTCATCGCAACCCACCATTTTTCACCATGAATCCCTAGCAAAGTTGACAGGGCTTTTCGGCCTGGGATATGCGGGCTTTCTGCAGCACTTCCTCTACACGCGCCTTTGGCCCTTGATTCTGCAGGTCGGCTCCGACAGTGGTGAAGCCCAACGGGTAAAGTGCTGAGGAGATCAGGATGGAACGATCGGATCACCTTTAGGTGAGCTTTCTCAATTGGTGGCAAAAAACCCAGTAAGATATGGCTTCAGTGGCTTCACCCCAGAAGATCCAGAAGTAGAGTAAGTAGGCACTTTTTTTGTCCAGGAAAGCAATACCCTCTGGTAAACTAACATAGTTATTGAAAATGGTCATTTATAGTGGATTTTCCCATTGAAAATGGTGATTTTCCATAGCTATGTTAGTTTACCAGAGGGTATGTGATTTTTGGGCTTTTCGTACGTACAACTCGCCGCAGGCAGCGCGTCTCTCGGGTTCGCGTGCAGTGGCCTTCCAGGCGAGATCGAGAGTTAGTGAAGAGCCACGCCGCGTGCCACGCCTTTTGGTGTGGAATTGAAATGACATGATGAACCCCTCTAAAGACAGGTGATATATGATACATATGGTGATAGCATGTGTTTGCAGAAAGGCAATAGTAACTATAGTAACTGCCTGTTCCAAGTTCATAGCAAATCATAGCGCAAGTCTTAAAATGGGTTTAGGCCACGGCAGCTCTTAGTCCTGCTTCGCGATGACTAGATTCTAGTGTTCTGGCATCAGGATTTTGACCCAAACCTGGCAGTTTCCATAACACTTTGGGTCGCCCAATTTATGGAATCATTGATTTCCATGGGAAAATCCATCAATGGCCCAGTCGAAATAGTTGATTATTTACATATTAAAAATGATGATTTCGATAGTTATGTCAGTTTACCAGGGGGTAACACCATGGTGTCTCGGGGTCCCATGACTCAACGGACACCTCCATGACTTGATGTCTGAGAGACTTGATGTGCAGGATATGCGTCTGGTCCACGACCAGACGACTCCCTAAAGATTCAGAAATGGTGCGAAAAAATATCAAAAAATGCTATATAACAATGGGTTTGCGCACTTTTTTGACTATGGTCACACCAATGACCCGGGTTACTAATTCGTGATTCATCCCACTTAATAGGTAGTTCAGCCCAGGTGTATATAAGTGGATTCACCCTACTCCCACTGAAAAAGCCAGAGATATAGCCTACGTTATAAGGGGTAAGCCACCAATTTATGTCAGAAACCCTGGCTGCCATAAACCTATACCATGACTGGGGATGGTTTACACAACCACCCATAAAAATGGTGAAATGGTGTGTTATGTTGGAGTTACCCTCAGGTTAAACATACAAAAAAACGGAAAAGCCACCATTTTTGATGGGTCTATGGGTAAATCAACTATTTCTATGGGCCATTTTCAATAGCAAACTGTCAGTTTACCAGAGGGTATATCATGTTATATCCAATACGGTAAACCCCATTATATCCATTATTAGCCATTTTTAACCATGATTAACCATTATTAACTATTCTTAACCATGATTAACCATTAACCACTATTAACCATTATTAACCACCGTTATTAACCGCTATTCACCATTCTTCACCATTATAACAACCACTATTAACCACGATTATTTTCATAGATAGTCATATTGTTCGCCTATGGAAAGTTCAGCCATGGGGCACCACAAAAAATCCGAACGCGCCGCGCCAGGTTTTAGGGGATCAAGGCAGGGACGCCACCAGGGACTTCGCCACCATTGTTCGATGTGGATGAAAATGGGCATATGGCAATATCTAACTGGCCATGTACCAAGTACCAACTGAAGATGATGGGCATATTTCAAACTTTATGATATTATGTATATAAATATATCATATATAAACATATCATTGATATATCATATCAAGATGATGGTATCTATCATGGCAATATCGACTACTTGATGTACTGAAGATGATGGGCCTGGGTGTGGAAATGATTTCAGATTTCATGTTGATAGGCCATGAAATCATGGGACATCAGAGAAACTCAAGTGGGATTGAGGAACACAGATGCATTTTCTTAGATTTTCTTCTCTTCTTGGCAGATGATTCAGTTCAAAAAATTGCCCAGGTGTGTACATGCCGTTGATGTATCTTCCCATCTACTATGCCAGTAAGGCTCGACCATCGTGGTGGCAAATCTGGCTGGGAATCCCCATGACATTCCATTGATTCCATAGAAACATTCCATCCACCGCACCCTGGAATCATGGTTTTTATGAGGGAAATCATGGGAAATCATCCCCAAATGGCCGCAAGATTCAGGTTAGTGAAATATGATACTTTACCCAGATTGATTCCATAGAAACATTCCATATGCCAGATGGATGATAAGACAACAGTGGAAGACTGGACAGGAATGGACAATGGGATTCATCTGCAAATAGCTATAGTGACAGAGAATGACTATAGTTCATGACTGACCAGAAACTCGATTCAACGTCTAACATCTACATGTATATATATATAATATAATTTAATAATATATATATATATAAATACATTTACATATGATATGTTTATATACATCATAGTATATATATACTATACAATGTATATTGGATCGTATATATATATATATATTGTGCATTACATATTCCAAATTTTATATTTACTAGATTAACATGTTTTATTTAATATATTTTATATTTTCTTGTGTATATGATGTATTATATACGAATCATTTCTTCGTGCACCATATCGTGCCTAAAATCGTGCTACTGTAACAGAGCATGGTAAAATCACAATAACCAAATATTATAAATTATATGAGTTATTTTAGACAAATATATTCTATACCATATTTCATATACCATATGTTATATATCATGAGTTATATATATATAGCGTATAGACTGCATACTATATAGCGTTTATTATTATATATCATATACTACGTACTATCAGTTGTGTCTATCTTTTATCAGTTATATATTATACTTTCTATATTGTGTATAAAATTATACGTATTACATATTATATAATATATAATATATATTATATATTATATATTATATATTATATAAGGTTTATTATATATATATTGTATAGTGAATATTGTATACTGTATATTGTGTCTTGTACACTGTATATTGTATATTGTATGCTTTATATAATATATTGTATACACATGCAACCTGAAAATCATGATAACAACAATGAGTATATGCATGTGTACACATATAGATTCGATTAGATCAGATTGGATAAGATCAATTGAGATTTGATAGTTTGATGACCTAGATAAGATTAGGTGGACATGTTCTACGGCCATGTAGTGCGGATTTCATCATTGCCTTCCACTTTGAGACACACGGTCAATGGCCATTTCAGAAACTGATTTATTGGAGGTACCTACCATATATAAGGCCTAAATTTCAGGGAATATCCCCACAAAATATGGTACGTTTACGTACCTCCATGTTAGGATCCTGAAATTCCCATTAACACGGCAGGAGATGGCATGTGCTGGGCAGATGATTTGGGAGACCGCCATGGCGGGTGTTCAGCGTTGCAGAGAGAATCTGATGACTGACCTCCAGCTGCTTGGCGACGGGGACGCCGTGGTCGGACGACTGGTGCAGCCGTTGTGAACCAAAATGGCTATAAACCATGGGATGATAACCTTCGAAAGTTGGGATATTCGCCCCCTAAAACTATGGTTATATATATATACACTTTATATATATATATATATCATATCATATCATATCACTACTAATTCTAATTAGTTCTTAATGGTTTTGTGCACCCCCATGGGTCAAGTTCCCTACCGAACCCAGGACTCGGACCTGGTAAACTGATCCCCGATTCGCGACTCAGGTTGTGCTGCTGTTATTGGATTCCAGTGCAGGCTGTGGAAAGATCTGAGCAGACCTGGATGGTACCCTCTGGAAATGACTCACCGACTAAGCGAACTTGAACATGGCAATTTAGTTCGTTGATTTACCCATTAAAAATGGTGATTTTCCATATTTTGGTTTTGTTGGGAAAATCTTCACCGGAAGCATCCGGTTTCCCCCATCAACTAGGGGTTTCCTGTAACAAAATCTGACAAACCCAATGAACATAGACTTGAAAGAAGGCCCAAGAATATCAACAATAATTTTGACTTGAGTCCAACTTTCAGTCTGACATTGAATCCAAGTTTCAATCCCGCATGAACTTTGTCAAACAAACTCCAAGAAATGAACACAGAGCGAGAAAATTCACAGCCAAAATGTTGACTCAACTGATCTCAAATGTGCAAAAATGAGTCAACATTGGCAACGTTGGTCCATAATGATAAAGTTAGTCCATAATAGCAATGACAATGATAATGGTGAGAGTGACAACAATGATGATATGCCTACTGCAACAACAGCAACACCAGCTACAGCTACAACTACAACCACTACAACCACTACAACCACTACAACAACTACTACTATTACTACTACTACTAATAATAATGATAATAATAATGCTGCTAATAATAATAGTGTTAATGGAACGTCAAAATCATAATTGTGATAATGATGCACTACTAATAACAATATCAGCAACAATAATACCAACAATCACAATAACGATAACGATAAGTAGTTATAACAATGATAGTGAACAGATACTTATACTAATACTAGTGCTAGTACTAGGATTAATACCAATACTAGTACCAAAAATAACACCAGTGATATTACTACCAATTATTGTTAATACCAATAATTGTTGTACGAAACCATTGAATACTTGTAATACTATAATACTAATACTAACAATTAAATGATTCCCTCTGGCTATTTAACATAGCTATGGAAAAAGGTCTGATTTATGATGATTTACCTACAAAAAAATGTGATTTTCCATGGCTACGTTAAATAACCAAACGGTACATAAAGGAGAGGCCTCCAGCTAAGTTGCCTGATATCTGGTGATTTTCCATGTGAAAACATGTGGGTTTCTGGAGGACAGAGCGCCAAAACTGGGGTTTTTCTGAACCAATGAGTTGAAGGGCCTCACCTTGTAATTGGGATAATGATATCCATTTTCCATGGGAAAAACCATTCATGGAGAACTGGGGGTACCCTCTGGTCAAAAAACGATGGACAGATCCACCATTTTTCATGGGTAAATCCACTATTTCAATGGCCATGGCTTCAATAGCTATTGTGAATAGTGGATGTATATGGTTGATATGGTTGATATGGTTGATATGGTTGATAGTGGTTTTATATGGTATCATCCTAATGACAGTAATAATCTAATCAATAATGGTGGTGTTTTACCAGGCCGGGTACTCCATTATCACTCCGGAAAGCTCCATCGCAAAAAAAATTACTTCGCAGGCGATCACCTTTGGCCTCATCCCACTGGCGGCGCGGGTCTTCTTTATGTCCATGGCGGGGGTGGTCTTCCAAGTGGGTTTGCAAACAGCGCCCTGGAGCAACCGGGAGCCGGCTGGAACCGGGTTGACAGGATTTTAATGGTAGTCTGCGATGAAAAAATTGGAAGATCTACTGAGAAATGCTTCTGAATCGATTTTTTTGGGGTATCTAAGATTGGCAATGGGAAGAAACACTGGGAGGTGGGCTGAGAAACATTCTTCCATGGGAAGAAAATACATGATTTCCCCCATGTCCGAAGTTTGACACTTTTCAATCTTTTGCGGGGATTGTTTTTTTTTCCTAACTTGGGCTTGCAGTTGGAGATGGGACTATAACCTCCGTAAGTTTAAGTTGGACAGGGCCCTGTAACTATGCTCGTATGTCCAATTTTAGGTGGAACTGCGCCCCCAAGACCGTTGGTAATTTCCCGCACTTTACAAATTAGCAGGGGGTACCAATTGGCTGGAGCCATGTAAAACATTCATCACTATTTTGCAGGTAAACCTCCTGATGAATCAGCCGAATTTTGATGAATCCGTTCACATGAAGGTTACAGCGGCTACACCCAATGTGTTCACCAAGTTATGTTTGTCAACTTAGCCTCACCTTGTTGTGGAAAACATGGGTGGAATTCAGGATCACTTGGCATATCCCATGGCCAGAGTTACTTCCGGTAGTGCAGGATGAACAAACATCAACTAGGCTTGGGGAATCATTCAGCTACCACAAGGTGGTGCCCCAAAGTTACTATGGTTTATGGATGTTTATGGTAGATATATATATATACATAATATATATATAATATATATATATATAATATAATATAATATAATATAATATATAATATATATATAATAATATATATATATATATAATATATATATAATATAATATATATATATACTTTTTTTTCTCCTGTTATATACTGTTCATTCCTATGGTTTACCAACGTTCACATCACTGAAAAGGCACCACCTCTCCCCTCCTCACTCTGGGCCTTTCAGGTGATGCTGCACCGCCGCAGCGAATGAAAAAAAAAACGCCGAGCCAGGGCGGCAGGGCGCGCCAGCCCTTCTGCGCCAGGGAGATGTGGCCCCAGTTTTTTGGGGATCCCTAAGGAGTGGGGACCGCCAAGACGGTGGGACGAGATTTCCAGTTGAAAAATGGCTGTTGGCAACAGTGAAATACGAGGATTTTGTGAGGATTCCAACGGATAGAAATCAGGGGATCTTAGATGGATCCCTCGTATGATGTGACCAAAAAATCTAAGATTTTGGATCTTGTAACATGATGTAGCATGTAGTATCATGTAGTACCCAAGGCCCATAGTGAGCAAACCATGATTTCAAGCAAGCCAAGTTCCGCCTTGGCAAAGCTCCAGCAGAAAATGGCGCCTGAAGTGTATAGTTGGTGAATTCACTGAGAATTCCAGCATTCCCCGGGGCAAGCCATCGGCCTTGAGCCGAGCCGCCGAGGTCGACAATGCTGAGAAAACTACGATGAGTATGGTAAGTGATAGACCGATAAACCATCCCCAAGTCAGCATGTTGGGTGGTCTAAACCATCCTCAAATTTTGGCTCTATGACATTGGGTGAATTCCACATTGGGTGTATCAGCTCAAGGCCTGTGTCCAAAGTGCTGGAGCTCTCTCAGTTTTTCGGTACCGCCGAAGGTTTTTTGTGTTGGTGCAGAACATTGGTCCCTCGCCGCCCGGACCCGGCATCCAGCCAACCAGAGTAGGCCAAAGGCTAATGGCTCCATGATTTCCTGAGGATCAGTGCTGATGTGACTGATATGACATGAGTCTCTAGACAGTGAAATGGCGGTGGCCGAATAGCCTCGAATTACTTTGTATTTTCCGCAGCCTGCTTCATGCAATTCATGCACAATCAGCAATCAGCTGCTTTCTAGGTAAAATCTACCTAGAAATGCATGATGGCTTCTAAGATATCTCAGCAATACGTGCAAGAAGTTGTTTCTACTTTCCATACCGATGCCACTGCATCGTCTTGATTTGTTTTGTCTCTCGCTTGTGCATGAGCGGCAGGCACAGCAGTGGCCCAGGCTTCACCCACTGCAGTGGTTGCCCCGCAGCCACCTATCAGGTGCCAATTAAGCCAATTAAGTCAGGCTGAAGCAGGACGTAGACATCGCAGACAGACTGCCAGCCGCCACAGAATGCCACAGAATGCCGAATGCCACATATGCCACGGACCGGCCCAACAGGCTCCACTTTTTGCGAATTCTCCGTGACTTTGGCTCCGATGTACAAAAGCCTGCATCGGTCTGGCAACAGCTTAAAGCCGAGGTCAAGAGAGGGCACAGGTCCAGCTTAAAGCCGAAAAAAAACACCAAACCTTGGAAAATCTGTTGGGAATTCGGGAGCTCTTGCAGTTCTCGCCTAGATTTCTTGTGGTTTTTGGGGCTGAGATGGGGTGAGAGTTTCCAGATATTTGCCTCTGTGCCCGACAGTTGTGCAATTCAGATCCCAGCTTCGAGAAACTTCGGCCTCACAGGAAACGCGGAGACAACCACTCACGGCTGATTGTGCTATCCGACATAGGGTTTGTGATCGTGAATGCTCCAACTGTATCGACCTATTCAGTCTCTTCAGATTTCCATTATTGTATTGTCACAGTGCGAGTGAAGTCTGCCTTAAATTCCATTTCTTAGAAAGATTAGATTCCCTCTAGTCATAGGGATTTCCACAGTTAGCAGTTGGCACAATTCTTGGCCGCCAAGTTAGACAACACACCAATGCCAAAAATCATGCAAGATGGGAGCCCGGAACAGGGGCTCTGCGCATGGGGTTTCTCTTTCTGGTGCGCATGGATGGGAATGGGTGGGATATTTGGGAATGGGATGATTATTAATAGCTTAATATAAAAAATATGATGGATCATTCCTCCATTCACTAAGGGAAAGTTCTTTCATGTCCATTGACCCATGCCACAATGAGGCCACCCGAAACCGAAGCTGGTGCGACCAACAAGACTTTGGAAGTGGAGTCACCTTTGTACACATTGTCTATAACGCTTGCAGCAGGTCATTTTTGTAACCACTTGCTGCCCTGAGTGGAAAAAATATACCAGATGAAATAGCACAGATTTCAGGAGTGATGAGGACTTGCAAAGACTAGGCAGGTGTCAAGCTATCAATGGTTTGGGAAGCGGTACTTTTTCATGACATCCTGTAAACACCCTCACCTTACTGGAAAGAGGTCCTGTATCATACTCCCCAGCATCTTGCGAGCAATTGTTCCCGTGGCTCGAAGAACGTCGTTGGCGCACAAAAGGGTGACCCTGCCATGGAAATGGAACAACCTCGACTGTATGAACATTGGAACTTGCTATATAATTATGTATGAAATTAATTGCAACCTAGACCTATATAATGTATACATATCATATATGTAAATATTGTATACAGTAATATATGTATATATATATATATATCAATTATTAAATATAGATTATATGTCTAGGTTCCAATTTATTTCAACATCGCTGGAACCTCCATGATCCGTTTTTCCACTCTCGGATGATGCCTTGATCAGAAATCAGGCCCTGGCTCGCAGCACGCACAGAGCTCTGGACTCCACGTGTGGCTTCAGCCATTGCAGTGATCATCTGAGAGTAAGAATCATGATAATAATAAAGAAATTAATGAAGAAATGAATGAATACATAAGGTATATATATATACATATATTGATGATTATACTATATATATATAATATGAGAATGATTTATAGTTGCCATCGTTGCCACCCACTGTGCCAAATTCTAGAGTCCAGAACCTGACCTTTGAACCTGTAGACGCAGCTGCCAAAGTAGCCGCATCGAATTGGCGCGACACGTAAGTTGCGCTGTTTGCACCAAAAAACATCGCGATCGCTTGTCCTTTCCGAGCCACACTGACTGACCACCTTTCTGTTGTTCTTTTTCATTTGTGCTTGATTTCACTAAGTGATGTTGATTTTTTTTACGCCAATATTTGCATCGGCGTTGTTTTAAGGGTATCCTTTCGCTTGCGACCGCGTGTTTTCCTTTCGCAACAACGGGCTTTTTATTTGGATATCCACCAAATCATAAGGCGTGGCATCAGATTTCTAGCGCTCACTTTTTGTCGACAGTGACTCGGAGTTTTTCCATTCGTAGCAGCTATGTTGGAACCGTATGCAGTGGCAGTGAAAGGCATTGATGAATTTTGAGAAGTCAGCTATGTTGGAACATGGTGGACCATCAGGGTTGAGAGGTACAGTAGATATGTCAGGATCAATGATTCAATGCAAGCTGCAGCACCCTAAAAAAAGGCTGCCTGGCTGTGAGATTGCTGAAATGTCGCCATCAATGCCTTCATCTGGCTCTCTTTGTTAGCCGTGCGGCATCACAGACACTTGCGCGCCAGAGACTCTAAAACAGACGGTGCCACCAAAACAGCTGGGATCGCGATCAGATGATGATCCCAACATGGCTTGAAAACGATCAGGTTCCAAGTTCTTCTGTGTTTTTCTCCCTTAGATGGATCTTCCCTTCATCAGGATCCTTTCTTTGGGTCAAGTGATGCTTTGGGTTTCCGGGAAATTCTCATTGGATTTTGGGGAATGGATTGAGAAATATTGAGAACACATTCCAAATCCAAGTGTCATTGGATTGGTTTAAGGGAAAATTTACAGGAAACCATGGTTTTCACGAAAGGTAGCTCCAGAGGGGCTACCTTGAGTTTTACTTTACGAAGTAAAGGGGAGGGCGGCCAGCCCCGTTACCTGATTCTTCAGGAGATTGCTAGTCCTTTTAGTGCCCCCCCCACCCACTCGAGGCACTAAT
>Ga0126342_10017469_pt1:0-10000 | contig 12402 bp, 15 predicted proteins | sample Cyp1metagenome_FD_92528 | JGI IMG/M metagenome (GOLD analysis project Ga0126342, IMG submission 92528) | Coral microbial communities from Lord Howe Island, Old Settlement Bay, Australia - Cyphastrea 1 metagenome | ecosystem: Host-associated > Invertebrates > Cnidaria > Coral ... | reverse complement strand
AATCAGCGACCATCGCTGATCAGCGACCCGCCTGCTGCACAGACGTTGCGACCAGCTGCGGGTTAACCTCCAACAACTTCACCTCCAGCGACCGCTGGGGGCGTTAAAACTTGATGAAATCGTTACCTTTCTCATGTCCATCAGTGATATTATGTTATATTATGTTATATTTATTTCAATAGTATCACTTACCCAAAAATCATCCTTTGAATCCTTTGTGTCATCACGTATATCATTTTTTCTGTTGTGTCATTTTCTTTATGTATATGAATTTTTCGGGCTGATAAGATTGCCACAACCCAAATGACGAACACAAATGGAACAATTGCCAAAAGATTCTTCGGGCCTCCAACAAAAACTGGGATGAGGATGTGATTTGAATTGGAATCTGTGGAGTGTGTTTCATGTTTGTAAGATTTTGTAAGTATAAAACATCCCAGTATGATCTGTACTTACCAGCAAAATCCACAGGTTAACCCACCCAAAATGCCTCTATGATGACATTTTTGCTGCCATCTTCCATAAAGCTCTTCTCCGACTTCGTGAAGAACTTTCGTCTGCTCCTCAGTTCCGTACTATGTCGTACTCTGAGAGTCGGAATGGTGTCTTAAAATTCGGGATCCCGGACCTCTTACCATCGTATCCTTATATGGGTGTTTCTTAAAATGTGGGATCCCCAAGTCACCATGGGTTTCAATAATTACTTAAGACTTAAGTGATCTAATTCTGGATGATTTCGGTACCATCATTTTTAGGAAACCACATATATGTTCTAAAAAATCCTTTGTTTCATTCCACATTGTACAGGGTTGCTCCCAACCAAGGAGGGAAGGTGGCTAGTGGCTATAATTTACCTATGGCTTGGAGCAACCCCTCTAGGGCTGCGAACAAAGAAATCGAACTCTTTCAGCTCTTCGGATTTCGACCGGGACACTCGTCAAAGCTTGTGCAACTTCCACATGGCTATGGGATGGTATGGGTTTATGTATTGTTTATGTCATTTGCATTACTACACTGGTTGATGGTTGACCTACCCCTCTGAAAAATATGAAAGTCAGTTGGGATGATTATTCCCAATATATTATATGGAAAGTATTGGAAAGTCATAAAAGCCATGTTCCAAACCACCAACCAGTGCAGTTTAAAATCAGAAGGAATAACTCACCAAGACCAGCGAACTCACGGGTTCCCTGTATCTTCATTGGGACCTCCTGCCGGCCCGAGCGTTTGGAATCTTCGGCTTTGGCGCCATCTTCCTGGGAAGATGGGGTGCCATCGAGTTCTTTTTTGGGGCTCCCAACACCCCAGGTACATTTGGGGGAGAAACTGGGAGAAACTGGATACATAAAGAATCATAAAGAAGTAAAATATGACGGTTCCTTTATCTGCACCATGCTTCGCGAATTAAAAACTTACTTTCATGAATCTTTCGCGAACCCCACGTTTATCTTGCGCGGGGCTCTACATGGACCTGTTAGATCGACAATCATATGGAGCTTGTGAGTTAGTCCCCTTGCAGCTGGGTATGTAATGAGTAACTAATGCTGCATCTTACATGGAGGTGTCCTAAAATGGGGGTACACCAATCATCCAAGTCATTAGTCCATTTTACTATTGAAACCCATGGTGACTTGGGGATCCCCCTTTTTTGAGAAACCCCCCCGCATACGACTTATTGTACTGAGTTCTAAATTGTCGTAATCCACTTTCCAACCAGCTAGCTCCCTAGCTCATCTAACATGTCCAGCCCAAGCCCAGGCTGCTTTCCCGGGCCGAAGATCTTGAAATCTGGAGGGAAACGAAACCATCCGGATGACATCCTTGATGATTTAGGACGAAATGTTGATTGATCGATCCAGAATTTTTAAGAGTTATCCTTAAGTCTCCGAACTAGGGTAGCCTCCGGCAATCAAACAAGGCTGGAAGACCACACAAGTTGGCCAAGCATGGTTCACAACGAGTCCATGAGCATCCCACGCAGTACAAGGTTGATAGCCCTGGTTAGAAAGTCTCTCAACCCTGGGTCCAATTTAGAAATTGCTTGTAACAATGATTTTTGAGCAGTTGGTTTCTTGCAATAGAAATGGCCATAGAACATTCCCAGGTCTGGATGATTTCTGGGGGGAACGAGGCGGATCAGAACCCAGGCCCTTCGTGGCCCCCCTTGGCCTCCTCAGAATCAATGGCACAGCCCGTGAGTTTCAGTTGCGATGCGATCTGCGCCGCACGGATGGACATCCTGCCAGGCAGAACCGTGGCATGGCCAGTGATAATTTGACATAGCTGTTGAAAATGTTATATATATATTATATATATATATATGTATTATATATAATATAAATAATATAATATATGTATATTATATATATATATTATACATATTATATATAAATATACTGTATTATATACAATGTATATATATATATATGGAGAGAGAGAGAGAGATGATGTTCCTAACATTGCTGGTGTTCAATAGCTATGTTGAATTACCGGAGGGTAGTGGGATGAATCAACCCGAATTTGGATAAATGAGGACTAAACCAACAAATGCTAGTTTCGACGGATTGTCTTAAAGGAAAATCAGCAGGATTAGTTGAATCTGCACGATTGATTCGGAGTGGATTTGAGCCACAAAAAAATGTCATGACAATTCGGATAGTGTGATAATGTGTGGGTTTGCAAAATATACCTATATAATTCACCCTGAACTGGATTCAAACTTTCAAATGAACAAGACAATCTAGGATATCCCAGAGAATCCCCAGAACAGGATGTTCTGGATCAGCATCTTGTATGACCTGACATAAAAAATGGCAGAATTCTTTCACATGCGGAACCAGATTGAAATGTTTCAGTGATTGCCAGGGTTCCCCTACCTTCCCACTGTCTCCATTTCGTGGAGGCAGCCCCGGTCCCGAAGGCTTCTCGTTGTTCACAGGACCGCAAGAGACGGTCGCTGCTTCGAGGTAGAACCTGTCCATGGTTTGGAAACCCTCCAAGAATTCCAGAGCACCGGGCCCCAAAGACCAGGCAATTGGCTGAGTTTAGCTTCGTTGCACAAGAAATCAGGTCTTTTTTGTGTGCATGTTTCGTGTCATCAGCGATTCCAATCGGGACAATGCTTGGAGTCAGAGCTATGGCAGCTATGGTGTGGGCACAGCCACCAAGTTCCAATTGGCAGTGTGTCAAAACCTTGTTCCCCTGGTGAACATCAAAATAGCTGGTAAATGGATGTTCATCCCACTAAAAATGGTATTAATAGGTATTGATCCATAGCCAATTGGGAAAATCCCATGGTTCACAGGCCGCGGCCTCACTCAGAAAGCCCATGAAGGGATTCACCACAATGTCCACGGGGATCCCAAGGCCTTCGCAATCCCAGCAATGATCCATGTGGATAACTTCTGAATCTATAATATAATAATATAGAATCATATAGAATAATATAGAATAATATAGAATAATATAGAATAACATAGAATAATATAGAATATAAATATGTACGTATATCTTTATATCATATTTTGTGACTCCTAGTTTCTCTACTGAACACATCCCTTTCCGTACTTTCGCCGGGGGGGACGCAAATTCGGAAAACTGCTCAGCAATTTCTGATCGACAATCATTGTCAGCATCCCAACTTTGTGGTTGAAAATTGGTCCGACATTCTCCCAAGAAATTCTATGAGATTGGGATCTCGTTCTTATCCCGTTCTTATGGTCATTTTTAAGGGTTGATCATATCATTGGATTGGTAACCAAGGGAAATGTTACAGGAAACCATCGTTTTCCATAGTTTTCCCCATCACTTTGGTGGGTCGGTCCTGTTTTTTATGTCCTGTTTTCAACCAATCCAGTGATTAGATGGTCATGGGTCGTCATGCTTGGGGCTTCGCCAAATAGGATCCTCGTTCCTTTTTTAAACATAGGCTTGAAAATGTTGAAACCACCAACAAGCAAGGAACTTTACACCATTGTAATCCATTTTATAGGGCATGAAATCCAATAAAATGTCATCAAATCCCATCTTAAATCCCATTAAATCCCATCAAATCCCACTAAATCACCATGTTTCGTTGGTTAAATCGTCCCATGACCCCGGTTCTGAACCGTTCCTCCCATTCCATCCCAAGGCACTCAGAGGCGCATCCAATGCATCGTGGATGAAGCGCCATAGGGTCACCACCGCCTGGAAAATCACAATGTTTAATAGGCAAACCATCTATTTCTATGGGCCATGGCTTCCATGGCGAACTGTTAAATAACCAGAGGGTATTGCTTGGTGATGTGAGGTGATATTTGGATTTATGAAAATTGATTCTTAGTAAATCCCCAATTCCTAGTGTTGTCCAGGAGTTGGTAAATGTCATTCAAACATCACCCAACGGGGGCATCATCTCCATTCGGAATACTTGGTGATGTTCTCAAATTTTCGACCCCGAAAGCAGACATTTTTTTGAAACCCATGGTATCCATTGGTATCCCATTGATTTTCGTGGGTTATAACATGGTACATGTTATGACCCCAGCAACATATTCAACCAACATAGCTGGGATTTTTTTTTCTGGATCATCCCCCCAGGGATGTCATGATAACGTGAGGCCTATTTCAGAAATGGATGTCGGACATAGCAACAATAGGACTGACATGTTTTACCAGTTTTACCCCCAAAAAATGAGCAGTTTCATGTGGAAATTGAATGAAATTGATGATCAACTGTTGGATCATCAACTGTACCTGATTTTCAGACAAAGCCACATAAGATAGCCCTGGGAAAGCTTTGAAGCGACCAGCTGCAGGATTACAGTGGATTCCAGTGCCACGTTGGAGATGCGACCCCGAGTAATGACATGGAAATGGCGCACCGTAGACGGTCAGAATCTGGTTGCGCTTGGGCTCCTATTCTATATTAATATCAATACCTATGAACAATTAACAGATATACCTATTGATAAGATATTAGAATACCTATATATCTATAGATATATATTAATAAGTCAGAATCTATATCAATCTAACATCGCTTTGTCTAAGGTACGGCGACTTGGAAATTGAACTGTCAGAATCTGAACCATGAAGACGAATGGTTTTTTTCCACCAATGGATCGCTTACTGTAGATGTTCGGGCTGAAAAATCGCCCAAGGTCATTCAACAACTGTCAAGCGAATACAGTACAGTAACCCATTAAAAGACAACAATGTATATATATATACAGCATATATTGTGGATATGGATATAGATATAGATACAAATATAGATATATGGGGATGGGTCAAAACCTTGTACCCCTGGTGAACATCAAAATAGCTGGTAAATGGATGTTCATCCCCGTAAAAATGGTATGTATAGGTATTGATCCATAGCCATATATATATAGATATGTGCAGCAGTATATACCATGTCAGTTTGAGTTGACCATTACCCTGTGGTCCCATTCCAAGCAGGCCTCGCAAAAGATGGTGGTGGGCGGCTGTAAGGGGACGAAGATCGATGTGGGATCTTAGTCACAGGCTGGAGAGAGGCCACTGGCAGAACCAAAAAAGGAAGCCCCACCATCACATAGATTCGACATAGATGGAAAAGGTATGTCCAGGATAATTTTGTAGATGATTGCCAGAATCCAACTGTTTATCCATTCGGGGATTGGGGATGTCATGACAGCAAGGTTGGGGATTTAACACCTGCAACATTAAATCACCAGTGTAGGGATGAAAGAAGAATGTTGAAAATCCTTTTTGGGATACAGTAACTACGCGCAAATGAAGCTTATCACCACCAATGGCAAAGACATAATCACCATGGAGACTGCCAGTATCAGTGCCCTGCCCCAACAGCCCAGACCCAACCGAGGACAGCACTGCCCTCCAGCGCGTGGGACGTGATGTCTCGGTCCAAGGTCTTCAAACTTTCCGTCAGCGCCGCAGTCTTAGCCGGGCCGAGTTGTGGCGGATTTTGTTCAGCGTCAAAAGTCCCATGTCAATCCTAAAACTCCATGGTTTCTGCAAAAACGCATCACTTCGGTGTGATAAAAACCAGTGTCATGAGCTATGTATATATGTAATTATATGTATACATATCAAGATCTCCTGCCTTTCATGCTGGCGGAAATCCTTGTACTGAAACAAGCCACTTGTAATCGTGTGGCACTAAACCAGTCACGACCGGATGGATGAAACAACTCCCCCTGTTCCGAGGTTCCCTGGGGCAATGGTGCGGCCAGGTGGGGCCAGGTAGCAACGTGAGGCACCAAGATGTCGACCAATGGCTCCAGTGAGGCCTGGAGAACAAGGGTTGAAACAAGGGTTTTCACATGATTTAACATGTTTTGACCCCCAACTCATTCAGGCTTCCATGGGGTTCCATGGGGTTCCTGTCGTTCCCTAGAATTGTCCCTTCAACCAATTCAAGAATATTCCATGGGGGATAAACCCAATCAGTTTCATGGAGATCATCATCACTAGAAACTTCTACCATCACCAAGAAACACTGAGTAAGAAAATCCCGCGTGCAGATTTGAGTTGCTTAGACTCTTAGACCCTCATTTTCTCCGGTCAAAATGCCAAATTCCCACGTCTGCGACTCGCCCTGCGCACCGACTTGGCGCGATAGCGACTCGCCTCTCGGTCGAGTGCCTCGCGTAGCACCGTTTTTGTGGTGGGTGTTTGCCAAAGCTACGGGCCCCCAATAAAAAATGATCAACATCGCGTGTGCCACCCTATTTTTACTAGATGTGTAGCGAAAAAGAAAAAACAAACGTTTAATATATATAATGTTATATATATATATATGTTATATATATATATATATGTTATATATATATATGTTATATATATATATGTTATATATATATATGTTATATATATATATATATATTATAATATATATATATATATATGTTATATATATATATGTTATATATATATATGTTGTATATATATATGTTATATATATAATATGTGTATATATATATCATATATATATATATGTGTGTGATATGATTCTGGAGAAAGGAAAAAGGCGTCAGAATCCGCAGCTAGAAAAACTGTGTGATATGATTCTGGAAAAACTGACATGAATCCATGGAACCTCAAGCAACTCATAGGGGGCAAGCCACTGAAATCCAACACGGAGGCCGACACACTGCAACGTGCCACATGCAATGTTTGGAAAAGGGTCTGGTTTCACAGGTTCAATGATTTTCATGCGGGTAACCCCACTGAGATATGGAGCTCAAATTCCTTTTACCCCGGAAAATTGCATGATCTCACATCATCAGCTCAGAATCAGCATATATGATACCAGTCTACTACTATATTGACATACTATGGTTTAATAATACCAGTCTACCAATTAATATAATACATCAATATATATATATATATTATTATATATATATTAATGCTATATAAAATGGTGTGTATATATATATGATATATGATATATACATAATATGATAGTGTCATCAAGCTCCTGTGTCTCCACCAGTCCTCCAAGACTTGAATCAGGCGTCCTCCACCTGGCGGAACTTCCAGTACGCCCTCCTGCAAGAGACCGGAAAACATGGGTAACCCATGGTAACCCTGGGACCCAAAAAATAAAATGATGGTGAAAAGCAAAATAAATGGGGGTTGCTATATAAAATATTATAAAATGCTGGTGAATTATCGCTACAGTATTTGTTTGATGAATTTGAGAGGTAAACCATCACGTGGGTGTCCCCAGCCAATACCGAAAATTAGTGGTAAATTAAATGGAAGTACTGTTCTGTAGCTTTTTAAGGGTGCTTGAGATGGGGCAAAAAGAAAAAACATGCAGCAAGAACCAACAAGCAAAACTTGAGCTGGATGGCCAGCTGGATGGCCAGCTGGTAAGCTGCGTAACTAAATGCAACATCGGCAACATACCCAGGGGTGCCAGCTGGTTGTTCATTGGGAAGGGGCACCCAAGAATCACAAATGGCCAGCTGGTACTGTCTGTCGGTTGCACACATTCTGCAAAAGTTTAAGGGGCCAAATCACTCAACCCATCAAGTCTCCGAAATTCCACCCGTATTCCTGGACATATGCTCAATAGAATCGACCTTATTCATCTTTATCCCATTAATTTCAAGCATCATTGCTTGGCGAAAAGGGTGATTTCATGAACCTATCATGAAATACTTCATTACACCTCTTCATGGTATAATCATAATCCATTCATATAATGATTGGCTATTCATGGTGGCTGATACCTCGCCCCAAACTCCGCCATTTCGGCAACCCCTCCGTTGGCCACACTCCCAGCTTGAGGCGTTCCACACGGGGACGCACCTTCCAAACCAACTCCGTTCAACTTGAGGGGAAGTGAATACTAAGTATGCATTTATAAAGTTATAAATGGTGATGTTAATTATGTTAAACTTAGGGGCTTTATGGTTGTAAGCCAATTATAAACCATAAATAGGCTACAAATGGCTAACCCGAGAAATGAGGGCTTAACAACGATTGTAACGAGTTACGATCCAGGGGATGATCCTGCAAGTATTGAGTTTAGAATCCAATTGGGTACAGTATCGCGAAATCAGCAACCTGTATATGTTTTTCCATTACAAGTTGATCAAAATGATTCATGGGATACATAAGCAACAACTGATTTGTTATCGCCAGTTGCATTAGGTCGAATCAACTGGTTGATGCAAAAATAGGGATGTTTCAGCTGGATAGTTGAGTCACCCAGGGAACAGGGTTTCATCATATGTATATCACGGGGATGTTGGGAAAAAAAATACATGTAAAATGTCATCATGACAAAATGTACAATAAAATGTTACAATATATGTATATCATGAAAGATTATATATATATATATTTATCTAGATATATATGTGAAAAATGTAGAATGTTATGATATACCCTGTTGTAGACTGTTGTAAATCTAAAAAAACTCCATTGAGTTCGATGATTTTCCGACTCAAACCTCCATTTCGGCTACGGGGATTTCGCGGCCCGCCATGTTTGGATGCTTGAGCCACCCAAAAAATATGATCACTTTAAGTGCTGAAAGCCATAGTGATTCCAGCTTCAAAAGTTGAGAGCAATCCCATCCGGAAAAATATATAAAGACGACGACGCCGACGACGACGACGACCACAACAACAACAACAACAACAACAACAGCAACAGCAACAGCAACAACAACACTACCCGGGTGTTTGACCCCGAAATTAACAGTTCTACCACATTTTCCATCATAGCCCACTTTAGATACCCTGCAAAAATCGTCATCAGCCCACAAAGTGTCTCAGTCAGCCAAGAATTCTCCATCATTGAAATAACATCCTCCAGTAAACGAAGACTTTTGCGAACTGGTATGTTATTTCAATGTCCTCATTCACTAGTATGTTATACATCATCGAAATAACATCCTCCAGTAAATCATCAAAATGACCAAAAAAAACTAAGACTTTGATGATTTACCCTCTGGTAATGACTAACATAGCTATTGAAAATGACCATAGAAATAGTGGATTTTCCCATGAAAAATGGTGATTTAGTGGATTTTCCCATTAAAAATGGTGGATCTTTCCATCGTTTTTTGTATGTTTACCAGAGGGTACCCTCCAATAAACCGCTTCGATCACCGCCCGGTTCCGGTTCGCAGCTGGGCTCCCTGGCAGCCGCCACCATGGCGCTGGAGGCCACAGCCAGGTGCTCTTTGCCAAGGCCTTGAGCCGCCCAGGCCTGGCGTCTGGGTGATGGGTGAAGATGTCATGGGTATCATATTATTATACATATAATATATATATATATATATATATTATTATATCTCTTATTATGAATATATTATGAATATGTTATGAATATGTTATGAATATATTATGAATATATTATGAATATGTTATGAATATATTATGAATATATTATGAATATATTATGAATATGTTATGAATATGTTATGAATATATTATGAATATATTATGAATATGTTATGAATATGTTATGAATATATTATGAATATATT
>Ga0126342_10017468_pt1:0-10000 | contig 12404 bp, 13 predicted proteins | sample Cyp1metagenome_FD_92528 | JGI IMG/M metagenome (GOLD analysis project Ga0126342, IMG submission 92528) | Coral microbial communities from Lord Howe Island, Old Settlement Bay, Australia - Cyphastrea 1 metagenome | ecosystem: Host-associated > Invertebrates > Cnidaria > Coral ... | reverse complement strand
CAATCCCTATAATTATAGATTATATAGGATACGGATAATGGCACTTACAGCAGGAGATTCACCAACCAGGGTGACCCGTGAGAAGACAAGACGCACGCCCCAAAATCGCTGGATGTCGAAGTGGTTCTTTACCTCAAAGGGTCCGAGAAGCAAACGTTGTTCAATGGGAATTTCAGGATCCTATATAAAATGGAGGTACTGTACCATATAAGGCCATATTTTGTTGGGATATTCATTTACATAGGCCTTATATAGGCCTTATATATATATGGTAGGTACCTCCGTTTTAGGATACTGGAATTCCCATTGAGTGGTGGGAACCGCTCTTTTTGGCAAGCCATGTTTGAGTACCAAACGGTAAATTGGATAAATTGATGATTTCACCACGAATCCAAAATTCATATTATATATAAGTAAATATATACATGCAAAGTTCGATAGATTGTTTGGTGAATATTTCAAAAGATTGCTAGATTGACCTTTTCTGAATCTTCTTTTTTTGGTGGCATTATATTCATATAATCATTAATATGCATTTGCAACTATATAATATATATATATTCTGATGTCCAAGCAATAGTCTATCAATATCCATACAATGTAGAACAGGTAAATACCCTCTGATGATCAAACGTGGCAATGGAAAATCCCTCATAAAAGGTGCTAATGGGAAAATCCTCTATTAATGGTGGATTTCCAATGGCTATGTTTGATTACCGGAGGGTATCCGTAAATCATCTTCGAATGGATATCTTCCGTTGCCAGACTAGATTGCCCGAGGCTAGTTCTGCTTGGTATGGCATTCGTCTGGTTACAGTACTACTGGAGAGAGCCTTTTAGAAGCGTTTTTTGGCAGATTTGAATTCCAACCTCGCCTTTTTTTTTTTGGTTTTCCAGCGGGCTCGCAATGGGAATTGGGAACAAATTCTTCTAATTCTCCCATTCTCCCAACCTATTGGTATACAAATTCTTCCCAACCTCAACTTTAGGCAGGTGTTTTTCGTGAAGTCGTTCCAGCCCAGGACTTGGTGGAACAAAACACCAGAAATTCCAAGTGTATGGAAGCATCACGATGTTTATTGAATATATTGATGGGTTGGATTGTCAAAAAACTGGGGATGAGATTGTCAAACCACCCAATCCCAACATCATGACGTTTATTGACCACAGCCCCATAAACATGGACGCGACCTGAAAAAACTTGAATGTTGAATCTCACGTTTGTCTGCCACGATGCGAAATCTGACTGCACCTGCAACAGCACGACAAGGCTGGCTCAAATGGATGTGCCATTTTGAGCCCCCCTCATGATACTGTGGATGGAAGGGAAATCCTGCACCTGGGATGGTTGAAAGCCTATCTGGCTGGTGGTGCAATAGCCATCTTGAAAAATGATGGAGTTCGTCAATGGGAAGGATGACATCCCCAGCATATTATGGAAAATAAAAGCCATGTTCCAAACCACCAACTATAGTGGGATAAACCACCTATGAACCGGTGCAGGATTCCACCGTATTAGGGGATGCCTTCCTATCTTGCGCAAAATGGCGACATATCGGAGAAAAATGGGCCTAGCCCAAGTCATGTTTTCGCAGAGGGAAATATCATGAATCTGATGGTTTTTTTTTTGGCGCCCTATTTCCATTCACTCCTCTATCATGGCAAACACTTTTCGGAATCATCGTCCCAAATGACATTGAAAGATATATGGGTTTGGTACCCTCCGTAATCAAACATGGTGTGCTGGGAATTCCCCGGTTTCAAGGTGATTTTCCCAGTAAAACATCCATTTGGTTCGAGGATTTTCAATTGCCACGTTTGATTGCTGGAGGATAGGTACATTGTTTTTCGGTTGATGTTGATCGTCTCCCCAACTGTTTGCTTCCAGGATTTTGTTTCACGCTATTTGTATACACCAGCAATTTATTTTTGGAAAATCCACTTCACAGGCAATGTCCATCCACCATTATCAGTGATACCATCCCATGATTCTCTCATGTCCCCATTTGTTAGAGATTTCAACCCCTTGAAAGATAGGAAAGTCATTGTATATAGATAATCATTGATCCAAAATATGTGGAAGATACGCATGGCTGACACTTTGCGAACTGGAAGCCATGGCCCACGTACTTCGATAATAGAAAATGCCTCCAAAAAAATTGTGATTTTCCAGTTCGCTACGAACTGGTCATGACCAGAGGGTAACAGATATACTTGTGGGTTATATATGGAATATCACCACAAATATAATTACATATATATATGGGATTATAGGTTGTATATATATAATTATATATATATACATGGATTATAAACCACTTACAGTACATTTCGTGGATCTAAGTGGGATGCACATCCAAGTAGTTGAAACCTCATCCATTCACGTTTTGGGACCCAAACGTCTTTCACGTTTTGTTTTGGGGGATGATTTCCACCGGTCTCACCTGTGGTCAGCATGGTGGAATGTCCATATCTATCGACTAGTCTATGGGACACACCCAGGCTTTCCTTCATTGATTCATACATTGTTTATTCTTTCTTTCTTTTTTTCTTTCTTTCTTTTTTTCTTTCTTGCTTTCTTGCTTTCTTTCTTTCATTTCTGTCTTTCTTTCTTTTGTTCTTTCTTTCTTCGTTATTTGTTCCTTCCTTCGTTCCTTCATTGATTCATCCGTTCATTCATTCATTCATTCGTTCGTTCGTTCGTTCCTTCCTTCCTTCATTCCTTCCTTCCTTCCTTCATTCATTCATTCAGCCATTTGTGCGCTGATTCTTTAATGTCATTGATTTCATGTTATTTCATTGGCATCTCAACAACCATTTATTCCTTCGTTGATGCACCTCACAAGTTCAATCTTTCATTGCTTCTGCATCCGACAGACATTCCTGTAAGCAAAAATATATCTTGTAGGCATTGTTCTTTGTCAAAATTTCCGCCCGGGCACGGCCGGGCACTATCTGGTATCATTGGTATCATATCATTACAACAAATGATATCGTTTATATCATCAATATCATCAATATCATTGCTATCGTTAATTAATATAGTTAAAACAAGTAATACTTAACATAATATACTATCATTTTATGATATATTATATCATATATATATATGTGTTATTTATTCTATCTTATCAATATATATATATATATATATATTATAACAAATAACATCATATAATTTATAAACTTATCTATATATATAATACCCTCTGGGAAACTAACATAACTATGGAAAATATTCATTTTTTATGGGTAAATCAACTACTTCTATGGCCATGGCTTCAATAGCAAACTGTTAGTTTACCACATGGTATATCCCATTATCATCCCATTATTAACGCATTGTGAAACCATTAAATCTCCATAAATATAGGTTTATGGCATTGTTTTACCCACATTATAATCACATTTTGGATATTAGACATATGATTTTGGATATAATATATATATACATATAAACCTATGTAATATAATATACATATATATATATCCAAATTGATGTTCGATGATAAGCCAGTCATTTTCCACACCTCCACCGCTTCTGGACAGCGCGCTGGGCAGGGGGCGCTTGGGCAATCCGCCGACGACAAAACGAGCAGCGAGCACAAAGCGAGCACGCTGAAGATGCGCCTGGCACGGCCAAGGGCACGGAAAAGTTGTGGCATTGGAGAAAAGTTGTGGCAAAAATGCAAAAAATATGTGGGTTTCGGAGAATTCGATGACAATTTTACACAACACATATTTGATAACGGTCAAAAACAATGGAAAATGCGTGCATTTGCCAAAAATGTAGATGACTGATCCAATGTTTGGTTATCCATTGATAACCCCCCATGAATCTAACCAGATATTCAGTGGGCGTTTCATCGGCGCGCAATCACCGAAAAAAACGAGAATTTTTCGCCACAGACATTGGTTTCATCTTTTACAGATAGGCTTTGCATGGGTCATTAAATGTCCCCATTGAACATCACCCAACCATTAGGTATATGGTCTATAATGGCTATTATAAGGTGATGTCCAATATACCCAAAATGGGACAGTTACCAACCCCGGGCTTTGATCAACAAAAATCGGGCTCCGCAAAACCTTGTCTTGGGGCCAATGGATGATTGGGATTAAAGCTACAAACAAATGTGGATTATTCCATTAAAAACTGTGACTTTGGCCCGGCAAAGAATGGCTTTTAAACCCACAAACATGGGGAGATGTTCATACACACAGGTGGATTGAACAAAAAAAAGCAGGAATTGACTACGAAGAATGAGGATGAAAGCAACAAGACAGTACGCGACATAGGAATATTGGGAACCGTTCTAGTCATTGACCATGTTTGTTGGCTTAACCGTCTATTGTTAGTGAAGCATGGTTCTGAACTTTCAAAAAGAAATAATCAAACAAGTGAAATCCCATTCTGATCGCATTCATATCCATTTTCATCCATAAATTGCTAATCATATCCCCATTTAAAAAAAAAAAAAACATAAAATATCCTCCAACATACCAATGGTGGTTCACTGGATGGCAGGGACATTCCCATTTTCAAACAAACAAACCCACGAAAAATATAGTTGGTTATACATACATACATACATATATATATATATCCCATTACATGCGCATAACATATCTCTGTAGAACTGTTTAGATATTAACAACCCATTAAGTAAGTGAATATCTAATCCATTCATCTACATTAACCCATATTAACAAAGTGAAATTAACATTATCAACAATTAACCCATATATCTAATCCATATTAACCCATATATCCAACCCACACTAACCTTTATATTCACTTTTAGTATTAAGAAGCCATTCATCTAGCCCACAACAAGTGAACGCCTCATCGAGCTTCGCGGTATCAAGGCTTCGCGGCTTCAAGAGGTAATATGGTGTATCCCCGTTGTGTAGAAGACCAATGAATATTGGGTGTAGAAACAGTAGATACAGATACATTCATAAAATGGATTTAATTGTGTATTCATGAATGGGAGAAAATCTTTCGAACATTCGTCCATCAGATTTGGATGTCTTGAAGATAGCAAAATAGCTTAAATGAGATCTAACATTCGAATGGAAGCCACCAGAATTTCTCACAACAATTCATGCAAAAAAGCTCAAAAAATTGGGCCAAAGCTGTGACGCCCACGACAATCCACTAGTCCCATCGTTCATATTATCAATGGGAATTCCAAGGATCCTAAAATGGAGGTACTGTACCGTATTTCTGGCCATATTTTGGGGGTATATCCCCTTACATAGGCCTTATATAGGCCTTATATATGGTAGGTACCTTATTACCCTCTGGTGGTTACAGTATGGTCATAATATGGTCATTTCACCATGAAACATCGGGGGATTGAACCATGGATTTTCCATGGGATTTTTCCATGGCTTTTAATGGAATTTAATGGGATTTACCCTATTGAAAATGGGATTTCCCAGTTTAATGGGATTTAATGGGTTTTAATGGGATTTAATGGGTTAACTAACAAAAAGCTATTGAAAATGACCATAGTAATAGAAATTTAGTGGATTTTCCCAGCTAGAAAATGGTGATTTCCCAGTTCGTGATTTGTTACCAAGTTTACCAGAGGGTAAACACCCCCATGCTTCATCGTCAATATCTGGAAATCACTGAACTAATATGGGAGGATGGGATTGCCAAAAACGAAACACGGGTTACGTGGGTTTCGTATTGCAGCTACGAAATTGAGGTCCCATGTTGCCATGTAAGAATCAGATGGGATTATCAATAATATACAGTGCCAGAGTTATAGCTGACTTAAAAAACTTGTTTTAAGCGATACTTTTCACCGTTGCAGGAGTAATCCATGTATAATTGCGGCCATAATTAGCTATAAATCCCATTAATTATCACATGAAATCCCAATTTTCCTATGGTTTTCCTATGGTTAAGGACCAGAAAACTCCCATATTAAACAGATGTCAAGTTGATCCTTCCAATCCTCGGGCCATCCATGGCCACTTCAAGAACCTAAATGGAACCGATTTATTGGAGGTAGCTACCATATATAAGGCCTATGTACCCACAAAATATAACTGGATAGAATATCCCTATATCACTTATATATACTTATATCACTTATAAATTGGAGGTATCATATATTCTTGGAGGTAGCTAAGGGATATAATCCCCTCAATGTGGTTTTATATTATACTAACCTTTGTTTCAAGGCTTCTGAATGTGACATCAATAACCCAAAAACATTCACAAAATGATTCCAGAGGCTCGCGACGGTCGCGGTGGTGATGTTGTTCTTTACCCAGAGTCGCCAGACGGTGACTAACGTGGCATGAGTTGTGGTGTCTACAGCACTTGAATTTGTTTTACTATATCCCATAGGATCCATGGTGCTGGTATATATGCTAACGTTTGGGGTATATTGATGGTAAATTTACTGTATTAGTGCTGGTTGGTGGTATACCTACCCCTCTGAAAAATATGATGGAGTTCGTCAATGGGAAGGATGACATCCCCAGCATATGATGGAAAATAATCCAAATGTTCCAAACCACCAACCAGAGTGTGTATTGTTCAAGCAGGAATATATGATGTCTCTATCTTTTTGGGAGGTCAATTGCTGTAACAATTATATCTCACCTGGCTTTTCTATCTAGTGATATCTCCAATTGTTGTGAGATCATGTCCGTACCTAGCTTGGCCATGCATGACTTTTCCTCAACGAAGAATTGCTGAACGTCAGTCACTAACCATTCCCCATGTAGCTTTGGCGCCTCATTTCAAATGGAAATTATAATTTAACAATATTTACCCTCTGGTTATTTAACATAGCCATGGAAGCCATGGCCCATTTATAGATGGTTTACCGTTCTTAAAAATGCTGATGTTCCATGGCAAACTGTTAGTCATAACCAGATGGTAACATAGAATTTCCCATGGAATTCATGGCCCATCTGTTTCTTGGTCCCATGTCTGTTCCCCCTTTTTTCATCGCATCCCGAGCAGGAAGGCTCCGAAGGCTCCAAACAACGAGAGGCTAAGGCCCAAAAGGACCTGACGAGAGGCGTGGCGGCTAGGCTCGTCGGGGCCGCCAGGGCCAGGGCCAGGGCCAGGTGTAGGTTGGTGTAATAAATAACCAGTACTTCTGTTGGACACATGAATATCCCAAAAATGTTAGACTAGATAGGTTTCCCTACTATGCGTTAGTTGATAATCACCCATATTTCCAGTTTGACTCCCTTTAAAAAAACAAGTAATGTGGGTAAAACAGTGTCATAAACCATCCCCCAGTCATCACCATTTTGATAGGTGGTATAAACCATCCCCAAATGCGTGGTTTATGGCATTGTTTTCCCACAGTACTTCTGCTGGATACATCAATATGTCATGATATATCTATAAATTATACTTAGAGTTATGAAGCTTTTGGAACATAACTGGGCAGTAAAGAATATCAGCCAAATCATTTATGGATATTTATATACTGGATCGTGGTTTTAATATTAGTCAATGGGAAGGATGACATCCCATATATGATGGAAAATAATCCAAATGTTCCAAACCACCAACCATTATTATATCATGATATATCCAGTTTCATAGGATTTTCCACTATAAACCATCCATTTTGGGTACCCCATTTATGAAAACCCGCTATTGTTGGGCCGTAAAAGGGGATGATTTCCCAAATCCTCACCATACCCAAAGAACCGGCTTCGAACAGGCTTCGGCCGTGATGAAATTTACCCAGATATATATAATATTTTTTTATATATATATATATGTAAATGATATGTATACATAATATATAACACATAGGATCCATGTATGCTATATATGGTAACATGGATCCCATCAATATACGCCAAATGTTTGCATATATACCAGCACCATGGATCCTATGGGATATGATATGTATACATAATATATCATGTATACATAAAATACCTCATTTTAAAAAAAAGTGACTTGGCATCATGAGCATGATCCTGCTGTGGGTGCTTCACCCGGCGCAAAAGGCGCAAAAGTTCATAGCCCAAAGTTCGTAGACAAACTGGGCCTCTCTTTGGAACCAGTTTACCTACTTGGCAATAATCTCCTGAAATAGGAAAAATATGGAAACAAATTGAGGGTCGCTTTGGTAAAATGATGATTCGTATCTATCTATTGGATTTTTTTGGACATCAGTGGCCACTCGGATTTGTCTAAAAATAAGCCACGCAATCCTGTCGGATTGGAAGTGGTCCGTGATCAGTTTTGAAAAGAAAAACATTGGGGATGATTCGGGTATCATCTGGTTATGACTAACATAGCCATGGTTAATAGATGGCCCTAATCGAAATAGATGGTTTACCGTTCTTAAAAACGGGTGGATCTTTCCATGGCAAACTGTGAATGTCATAACCAGCTGGTAAATGAGGCGCCAAAGCGCCTCCTGGGGACTGGGGGCAGTGACTGATGTCGCTGATGTTCAGCAATTCGCATATCATTCCATCCCCATTTCAGGACACCAATGACACCAATGTCTGAGGGAAGGCCCAAAATCAGGATCAGACAGACGCGAGAACTGAGCAAATCTCAGTTCTACACACTGACCAGACCATTGGATCTGCCATCACCCTCCGGTCACAGTTAAAAAATGTCTGGAAATACCATGGGAAATAGCGATTTTCTTGGGGAAATCCTCTATGAATCGATGATTGTGGCAGGTAGATGGAGGATTTGGGAGGGCAGCCAGGTGACTGCCAAGGTGACTCAGGTGACTGGGCACAATTTTGTGCTGATTTCAGCAAGAATGGGAAGTGTGAACAGATTTTTTCACACACTATTTCTATTTCATGTCATTTCTATTTCTACCAGCTGCTACCATAGGATAAACTACCCTCTGGTAATTTGTTACAGTTCGCTGAAAATGGCCATAGACATAGTGGATTTTCCCAGCTAGAAAATGGTGATCTTCCAGTTCGTTATGTAAACGTTTACCAGAGGGTAACATAATCCAACAGTCATGTGTGGAATTTCCAGCACCATCAGCAGTTGACAAGTTGACCCTGGTGGGAAAGCAAAAAATCCTTCCCTTGGTCCCTTGGCCTGGTACGAGATTCTCTGACCTCAGGACCCAGCTGTGTCTTTCACTCGGATCTGGTAGATTCTGGTAGATAGGGATGGGTCAATTCACCTTTTTTTGCCCAGAAAAAACATGAAAAAACCTCAAAATCGTTGGGATATGTTGAGATTTATGGATTGTCATCCCCCAAACAGTAGTTGTAAGATGTTGTAAGTATTGTAAAATCCCCTGTAGAACAAAACATCAAAATCCTTGGGGATGGATGTGAAAACATGTGAATAACCCACGCTTCACCAGACCACCCCTGTATCGGATCTATTCCTTCTGGGGGACCATTGACGGGAGTATTGAACATTAGGGGAAGGAATATTCTCAGTAATAAACAAATTAATTGTTCCACGTGTATCCATTTGTATGTAACAGTATGTAACCTTCAAGAGTCACTCGTCTCTAGCGAAATTGGAGTGAAATTCTAGTAAAAAAAAGGCAGCCTCTGAAAACATCCAAGGTTTGCTCTACTTGGGGCTGCGGTTCCAGTTAGTGGATATATCTAAGCATAGTTAGATAGGCCCCACCCGACCTAAGGAACTAGTAGGGTAAATTCCACAGCATATCCCCCATCAAAAGCCACCATGTATGTGGTATGTCCCCATTAAGCTTGGTGGTCTCCCCTATTTTTCTTATTTCCCACTAGGAATCATTGGTGACCTTCCATCACCGACGGCGAAAAGATCGCCTCCAAGGCGATTTTTTTCCAGTGTTCTGGCTATGCGTCAACTTAGCCACAAAAATCAGCAAATTAAAGGAGCGAATAACCCCACATGAGCTATGGTCAATACTCATGGTTAATAACCATTAAAAACGGGGCTAGTCATCCAATGGTTCCACTCGGGATTTATAATAACCATTATTTTTGGATCCTTATTATGGATGGGATGACCATC
>Ga0126342_10017467_pt1 | contig 12404 bp, 10 predicted proteins | sample Cyp1metagenome_FD_92528 | JGI IMG/M metagenome (GOLD analysis project Ga0126342, IMG submission 92528) | Coral microbial communities from Lord Howe Island, Old Settlement Bay, Australia - Cyphastrea 1 metagenome | ecosystem: Host-associated > Invertebrates > Cnidaria > Coral ... | reverse complement strand
GCTTCATTGTCCTAAGGGATACAGAGAAGATTAGCATGGCACCTGGCAACTTGACTTGCCGATCGTAATGCGTGGCTCAAGAAAAGGGCCTTGCTGCTGACGCAGGGCTCCCCGGTTGCTCAGTATCAATATATCACCATGTCCCATGATTTGTTGAGTGTTTAGTGCTAGGTTTCCTTTTCTCAGATATTGGAATGATCATGAATACTGTAATCATCAACATTAACATCATCAACCATACGCCCATTATTTGGATATCCACGTGTAAGCATTTAGCCTCTGGTGTTTTTGCAAACATGGCTGGAACAACATCTGAAGAGGGATGATCAACCATAATTTTCGTTGAAATCCAAGCAATCCATACCATTCCCTCCCATTAAGAAAACCACGATTCTTTGGTGAGCAAAAGCCAGCAAAGTGATCTCCGATGAACTCCAGAATCCCTGGAAAACTCCGTGGTGTCATGGAGATTTGATATATGAAGATATCCATATATATATATATATATCCGTGGTATATTACCGTGATATTACCAGAAATCACCATGTAATAACCATGTATACATATATGTATACCATCTATCATCATAACTACCTCAGAGGTTTTCAGAGGTAGTGGCCTTGGGATCTTCATGATGACTCCCCGTGGAGTCGAAGCCAGGCATCACCGTTCCGTGGATGGAGAACCTCGGAACGCCCGCCCCAAGGTGGGGCGGGTATGGAAAATGGGAGGAATCCACGGCAAAAATGGTGGGATGGTTGGAAAATTACATATATAGTCCATATAATATATATATATATAATTATATATATATGTTTGATGTAAAGAGTTGATGTTGTTCAAAAATGATATCTATGTTTATCATTGACTTCGATTTTGATATTGCTATTCGACAGCTTTCGGGAAATGATACAATGTATGGAAGATCGAACCTCGTGGTTTTCTGCCAAAAACAAAAATGCATTTGTGAGTCGATTGGCACAAGGTGAGGCCCCCGAGATAGCTAACTTGACTTATAATTTGGTTGTGGTTAATAGTGATTAATAGTGGTTAATAGTGATTAATAGTGGTTAATAGTGATTAATAGTGATTAGTAGTGATTAATATTAACTAGGGTTTATGGGAGATGTAACTATGGCTGATGGGTTTACAACCAACTTACAACTGGGGGTACCCCATTTTTACCCATCCCCATTTGTTCCGAAAAGGATTGAACAACTGCATCAAAACAAACGGACATCCTTCGACAGGTTGCGACTATCAAAATGGGGTAGCGACTTGTAACACCGACTTGTACCTAAGTGAATCCTTTTCGAAGTTGGCAAGTTTTGCATGTAGTGTTGGACCATCCGTTGTTGATCCGTGTTAATCCATTTCGACACCTGTCCAAACAGGAAAAACAAGAAGTGAACTCCTCCATTCCCCCATAGATCCCATAGATTGCCCAAATTAATCATATAAATCAGATAAATCAACTATGAATCCATTTTTTTACCATTGTTCATGGCTAAATGGGCCCAAGAAACCCCAAGAAATTCACAAAATTCGTTCGCCCAGGTCACAAGTCCGTGGGTTTCATGGTGAAATGTCTCATCTCCAACCTCAGTTGATGACGGGGGTCTCCACATGGAGATTTTTCACCATCCAAACATGGGGATATCATGGCCATAATAACGATAGTTTAGTAACTAGTAATAGTACTAAATAGCAGTCATACTCAGAATCATAATAATCTTAATAGTACTGATACTGATGATGATGATGATGATGATGATGATGATGATGACGATGGTGGTGATGATGATGATGATGATGGGGGATGTAGTGATGTAATGAACATTTAACCATCCAAACATGCGGATAAATGGAAATGTGATATAGTATATGTGGATATATAACTAAGCAAAATGGTATATGATTGTGACTGAACATATGGCATACCCCCAGTTGTTGTTGCCATGAATGGTTTTTTGGGATAATGATGAAAAGACAATGGATTGATGGGTACCCTATGTTCATACCAACCCTTCCTATTAGCTGTTTGTATGATCATGGATTTACTTTTGTAATGATTAATGGTTAATGATTTATTGTCGCATCCAAACACAATGTAAGATGAGTCCCAAGAAAGTGTTGTAATTGATTTATTGCATCCAAATTGCGCAGTAAAATGGGAACCAAACAAGATGGGAACTCATAGCTCTTCACTACTCTTCACCATTCAAAATCAGGTGCAATGGGAACTCCATTCTTGAGGCGCTGCGGTGATGGGTGAGTGCAGCGGGCCAAAAAAAACAACACTGCTGTGTCGCATCTCCGGCAAAAAAACGGGATCACCATAAATAGCCAGATAGCCATCTAAAAATAAGTGAAATGTGCGTTTAATAGTAGCCTCAAGGCCTACTTTTATGGAATTGGGGATGGAAAGATCAAGCCTTCACTGGAAAATCACATCACTAGGGCGGTCACTAAGTCGAAGTGGTCAACAGGTCCGGTCAAGTTTGGATCTGGATTGTCACCATCCAAAGACATGGATTAACAGGGTATATCAATGGATTGGTTTAAAGGAAAATCTTAACCGGAAACTATTGTTTTTTACCATCAATTTTTTGGGGGGTTCCGGTTAAAATTTTCCCATCATCTAATTCTATGAGTATAACAAAGTCATCACTTTACCCCAATAGATATTCTATTCATGTTTGAATCTGTAAATTTCTACATTTTGATATGAATCCATCACCTGATTCAAATCCTTCCATTGTGGCTAGATGTGGAGTTTACCCAGCATGAACGTAGATCATTTTCCAAACGGGTTTCCCCATGGCCATGCCCTGGCTGCCAAGGCACTTCCCGAAGCACACGCGCAGCACGAAGTGCGGCCACACCGGCTCTGGCTCGTCGTCGTCCAAAAAGATGGCCTTCCCGGCACTTATCTACACGTTAGTTAATGATGATGATGTTTGTTTAAGTTTAATAATACAACATAAATTTGTAGATATCTCATATATTCATATTGAATATGAAATATATATATATGCCCATAAGTATTATATATATATACCAATATTGGTTTATTGATGATTTCATGATATATTTTTTCTCGATTCGAATGCTTTAACTAAACCGCCTGCGGTAGCATGGAGGGCTGGCCGTAGACAATGGGACGCCAATGCAGACCTCGAAAACGGTTTGCGGTGGCACGCCACGGAGTCTTCACGTTTTTTTCTTGGGAAAATCGCCATTGACGGCAGAAACATCTGGGGTATAAAAATGATCTATTGGGCATATATATATAATATATAATGTAGATAGACTTTTTTGATAGATTGATGGATAGCTGGTGAATCTTAGATACCCCCAACAAAAACTATTTGTTTGATGGTAAGGTCATGATCCAATGCATCCAGAGATTGGAAAATTCTGGGGGTAGCCACTTAATATCCATGTAAAGTTGATGTCCTATAGAAAGGACATTATGAAATATAGATGATATATGGAATTAATTATGGAATATACATCATGATATATGGAATAAATTCTTAGAATATAGATTAATGATGATGAATGGATATAACAACTTCATGTTCATGTGATATCAATGTTAAAAAAATGGTTTGGACGTGCTGGACGTGATGTCAAGACGTGACAATGGACCATCAGAACTATCATCTCTTGTTGATCAAAACTCCCACAAGCCCACAATGGTATGAAGCCAAACCATTGCACTCCTCGTAGTCAAAACTACGGCAACAGCTTAACAGATATATTCCCAAACTCCTTCCAAAAACTCGTCAAAAACCATTCATCAGACATTCAAAATCAACATAGAATAGTTTCCAGCTAGTGAATCCCCAAGAATGGCTTACCATGTTTGATTATGTTTGATTTACCATCATATTCCGCAACAAAAACTCAAGGTGATTTCCCGCCCAGTTATAAGTTGCTACCATAAACCATGGTTATAGTTATTTACCCTATGAAGTATAGATATATCTTCCATAAACCATGGTTATAGTAAAATAGTTAACTACCATAAACCTATAGTTACTCCAATAGTTACCATAAACCATGGTTCTAAGTGAGTTATTTGCACCAACTTAGCCATAAATCAGAAATCCCATGAAATGTTCCCTGTGTCTTTTTCTTGCTTAAATCACCATTTGGGGTTGATGAAATCAAGCCATTTTTTTGGTCGGTTACAACCCCACTTTTGGTGAACTCCCCACTCCCCAAGGGTTTTGGGTGAAATCACTGGCTGGTTTCAACCTACCCTCTGGTAAACTAACATAGCTATTGAAAATGGCCATAGAAATAGTGGATTTTCCCATTAAAAATTGTGATTTTCCATAGTTATGTTAGTTTACCAGAGGGTACCCCGAAAAATTTTTGGTTGGTGAGTGAAAGTTATTGGGATGACATGACATTCCCAACTGTTTCTGGAGTGCGAACCCATCCAAATTCCATGGCAAATTCCATGGTTCCAGTCACCACCAAGCAGTAATGTTTGGGTTAATTAAATCACACTGAGGACGTTAACCATCATTATTGACCATCATTATTGACCATCATTATTGACCATCATTAACCACTAATATTACCATCTGGTCATTTAACATAGCCATGGAAAATCACCATTTTTTCAATATCAATAGGTAAACCATCTATAAATAGGCCATCTATACCATGGCTATGTTAAATAACCAGAGGGCCAGAGGGTAACCATTATTCAATAATCCTGATTTTCTGATGGTTTTCTATCGCAAACCCAGCCACCCAGCGTGATGGACGGAGGCTTGGCGTTTCGCAACTCTGCGTGGTCCTCCCGACCTGCCGATTTCGCCCAAAAGTCTGGGAAAATGATGGAATTCATATAAGGATTTCACCATGGAAACTGTGGAAATGATCTGAAGAGAGGGAGAATAAAGGAAAAATATGGATAATTTCATCATTTCCAGAGTTTCCATGGAAATATATGGAAATTATCCAACGAAGTAGGGATGAAACCTGCTAAAATGTGCAGGAAGAACCATGAACTTAACCATGGGAAATATTCATCTTAAGCAAAAAAAATGGGGAGTAGAGCAAAAAACGGACGTATCATGAAATATCTAATGTCTAGGAATGCTCTCACCCAAGTGTCGGATCAAGTCAGAGCCTGTGCTCACATCAAAACAGCACAGTGGTGCCCAAGGTAGGATTTACCCTCTGGCTATTTAACATAGCCATGGAAAATGGCCCATTTATAGATGGTTTACCTATTGATATTGAAAAAATGGTGATTTACCATGGCTATGTTAAATAACCAGATGGTAACCATTCAAACATATCAAAAATAAAGAAGGGTCAGTTGATTCATGAGTTGGTTTATAAAAACATGGTTTTTCTCCATCGCCACAAAACTTAAACTAGTTATGAATCAACGCAAACTGGGGCACCGCCTAAATCCCGAGGTCTGGGGGCATTTTTATCATGTCTACAAATAAAGGGGTGGTTAATTTAGAGATAATTGGATTATATGATTATCTAATGAATTATCAGCAAAATACCTGGTAAAATTTGTATGTTTTTGTATGTTTTTGTTGGGATTATATATTTAGAGTAAACCATGCCTAAATCTGACCAGAAGAGCTTTGATAATCATACCCCATGCCATCCCATGCTACCACTCCTGAAAATCCCGAGAGACGGTTTGGTTGAGAAAGGAACTCCCCACATCGGATGAAATAAACCCCATTTCAGCACTTGAGCAGTGTTCAAAACCCCGTGTCATTTCCCTTATACTGCTTGGTTCACAGGATTTTTGAGTTCATGGATTTTGATAATGCCCAATATATTGGATAGTATAACCCTATGTTTGTTTCCGTGCAACCTCAGTAGTTTCTAAGGCCTGAATTAGATACTACTATAACCTCATAGAATCATCAACCAACTCCCAACACTTCCGGTGGCTCCGCTGGCCTTCCCAAATGGTGTCCAGAGAACAGGTGAAGTTTTTCTCCTGTTCCTTATCCTCAGTTCATCACTGTTGACGCAGGTTTAAAAACACCATCCGACCCAAAAGTCTAACAGGAAGGTCCCTGTTAAGTCAAAATCCAATTCTAATCATGAGTGATACCCCATCTGAATCAACCTGAGGTGTGTTAATCTCTGTTTTTTTCATCTTAACTTGGTTCAGAATCATGTTTTCAAGGGTGCTTGCTGAAATCGAGATTATGGTCCATCGCATTTCGGGCCCGGAGATCGGTTCGAGTATTTTATTTTTCCGGATTTGTCAATGGAGTGGTTTTCGTTGGGAAAACATTCACCGGAGACCTTGGGTTCTTACCTCCATAATAATGTCCGGTAGATCCACTGTAGATGTGCCGACAATTTTTCAATCATCAATTTTTAACGGGTTTCCAAGGACGTTTACACCCCGTTGATATCCAACCGCATATTTCAAGCCATTAAGGCATCCCTGTTGGGTCAAGTAGCATGCCAAAATGCTCTGGAATCAAATATCAGCGATTCATTGCGCATATTGGAACTGCAAAATCAAATGAAATCACATAAAATTAAAATCACATGCTTTGTCATCGTGCAAGGAATCTGCACCGTAACCCTCCGGAACCTCACAGAGTACCTGCACCGGAAACTTCCGGAACCTCACAAGGTATCTGCACCGGAACCCTGCAGAACCTCACAAGGTATCTGCACCGGAGCCCTTTGGAGCCGCGCAGAACCCTCCGGAGCCTCACCGGAACCCTCCGGGAGGTATTTGCACCAGAACCCTCCGGAACCTTGTCCGGAACCTGGTGTTGACGCTGCACCGGATCGCATCGGAGCTAATCTGGGCTTTAAGGGCCCCATAGCAAAGATTTGCTGTTGGGGAAAAATAATGCGGGTTCCCTCAAGCAAACATACTAGGTGCCCCCTCAAAATAATTTTTAAAAAATAATTGGCAAAAGGTGTTCCCTGTGGTCTCCAGCCAAGTCCTCCGGCACCACAGAACCTGTGTCAGGGCTGCAATATGCTGCAATGATCAAGTGTGGACATGTCTATCAAGTTTTAGGAGGCCTTTACATCTTCGACTGTGGCCAACGGTGGCAGCCACAGCCAGAGTGGCGGCGCGAACTCGCTCACAACAAGGGCCCAGTAGAAACCTGGGCCCGTGCAGACTTCAGGAATGCATCGAATGGAGACGAATGCTCTTTCTTGAAATTCTTACTTCGTTTGCCTGCCTGTGGTCATGTCAGGAGTGTCGCGACTGGCATTTTTTCAGGCTTGAGCTCTCAGAGGTGCTGCTGAAAACATGCAATTTTCTTTTTTGGTGCGTGGCCTAGATCTGGCATTGCTTCGATTCAGTGACATGCAGCACAAGCATGGAGCTGCTATGCTTTATCATTTCTCAGACAATGTGTCACCTGCTGGAATCCGACGAGGTAATTAATTTGAAGAATTCAACGACCTAGTTCATTTCAAGAATTCTTGAAACGACACGTCACCTGTCAGACTTCGACGACCTAGTTCTTGAGACAACACGTCTTCTGAGATTCTGTTAGAATCTGACAACCTGGTTTATTTTGAACACTTGATGGTCCACCTTGCCTCCAGCATCGCCAGGAGCAACATCGCCAGGAGCAACGTCAGGAGGACGAACCGGAAGAGCAGGAGCATGAGCAGCAGCACCATCATTTCCTGTATGACAAACATGGAGCTGCTATGTTGTATCATTATGGAAACGACGTGTTTCCCTGCCTGCACGAAGCAAAAGAACAAGATCATCTTGGCTCAGCTGCCGTGCAGCCTGTACTAAGCTTTTCACGCAAACAAACACAAGAGAGTCAACGTCACGTGTTGAGGCAAACCCTGCCTGCAACAAGCGTGCGCGTCGCTTTTTCAATTTTTTCTCCTCAAGGGCCAAGGCTCGAGCACGTGCCTTGGTCTCTGCACGGCGCCGCTTCAGCTCAACCAGCTGGTCTGCCAAGACCTCACAATACCGGGGAATTCTCGTGACCGCAAATGTTTTGAGTCACTCATCCTAACAAAGAAGCGCCTCGGGTCGATTGCGCTTGGGAGGCATATTGGCCTGCAAAACAAAGGGCAAGATCACAAATGATTAGTCTGAACTCTCAAACCCAGCACCTTATTGCACGATGCAAGCACGAGAAAGTGCCGGTGACAAAGCTACAGTCGTCTGCTTTGGGATACAGCTGCCAAACCAATATATTTGCAACAGGTAGCATTGAAGAGACCCAGTAGCCTATCCACGATCTTTTGCGCATGGACTCATGCAATGAACGCGGCACAACTGTGCACAAACGTCATGTCGAGACACACCAAAACTCTTTTTTGGACCGCTCTCTTGGCCGAAGCCGCTCAGTTTTGAGCAAGTAGGACATCATAGAATCCACCTGGCGAGGGGCAGACATGTACAGGAAGGCAGAAAGCGGATGACAGGAAATAGCACGTCATACAAACCATGTCATCATGTGTCTGAGTCTATGTGCACTGGGCGACTTGACCAAGATAGCAACATGCACCATTTCTCATTTGGGGCGCAAAACGCCTTTGTCTTTGAATTAGGTACATAGCAAAGAGACAAGCACCGCTAGCTAGCGAATTTTCGATGCAGCACCGCAACCACGAATTGGATCTCCCCCACACCCCTCTAAGTCAAGGTTGACTGTGTGTAAGCATGGAAGCATGGAAGCAGTTACCAACATTGATTTAGGGGGACGGGGGCCGGCGGTTACTCTTCAAACTCTCATGGTGTGGAGGTACGATCATGCAACCACTGGCGCCACAGGTGGGAAGCCACGGTCTAAAAGCTTCTTGATGTCTTTGCCACCAGAAAGCACAAACATGCAGAAACATTGGGGACATGCTTCTATATCCTTCGTTTCCAAAATTCTGCAAGTAAAGTGAAAGATCGCCAGCCTTGCTCTCAGCATTGCCAACTCCGATTCCGTCCAACGGCCGCGTGGCATGTGCAGAGCTTGCCAGTTCATTGTCAAAAAAGTTGGCTGGCAAGGCTTGAAATCGACATGCCCAGAGAACACATTCAGTGGCCCTTGGATCCGAATCACTTGGCCTTCCAGCCAAAGGAGCGACGTGGACACATCAACAATAGATGCATCTGGTCTGAAGTCATCCAGAATGACGCAGTCAGCATCAGGAAGTGCCAGAAGCGGACAAGATCCTCCAGCTGGACATGTGAAGACCTCAGCCGCAAAATAAATTAAGATCACATACGACTTCGGGACCAGACTCCATGAAACACAAATCGGATTGCTGTGTTTGCTTGCAAGAAGACATGAGGATTACTGCGGTACATGGCTAGAAAACAGACATGCCACTAGTGCCTACGAGACTAGGGGCAAGAATAAAAGTAGCACTGGCACCAAACTTTCAAAAGACTCAAAAGATGCGCCAAGAGACACGTTGGAAGATGCAGGTCAAAGGGCGAAGCAACCAAGACTTCCCTTCATTTCCGCTTCCAGCAAAACATACAGCATCTTGCTTTCGGCGCAAGCCGGAAAGCAAAGCAGCCTTGATCTTCCCAGTTAACTCACTCTCAGAGATGGAATTCTGAGCCAGTAGTGCGCGAGCAGCATGCGCCCATTGCCTCTCAGAGCACAAGCATTTCGGGCTGAAGCACTGAAGCTCTCATCATCCTTGATCACGCGGACGCACCCGACTTGGCAAAAGGTGTTCCCTGTGGTCTCCAGCCAAGTCCTCCGGCACCACAGAACCTGTGTCAGTGCTGCAATGATCAAGTGTGGACATGTCTATCAAGTTTTAGGAGACCTTTACATCTTCGACTGTGGCCAACGGTGGCAGCCACAGCCAGAGTGGCGGCGCGAACTCGCTCACAACAAGGGCCCAGTAGAAACCTGGGCCCGTGCAGACTTTAGGAATGCATCGAATGGAGACGAATGCTCTTTCTTGAAATTCTTACTTCGTTTGCCTGCCTGTGGTCATGTCAGGAGTGTCGCGACTGGCTTGAGCTCTCAGAGGTGCTGCTGAAAACATGCAGTTTTCTTTTTTGGTGCATGGCACAGGTGCTTGTAGTTAGGAGTCACTTCAAAATAATTTTCGAAAACATTATGACCCATCCAAAATAAGTTTCTTTCTTCTTTCAAGCTATCCACCCCCTCAAAATAATTTCGAACATGTTAAAAACAAATATTTGGTCATGGTTCCACGATTACTTTCAAAACAGTTCCCGTGCCTCAAAATATTTCCTAAAATTATTTTGAGGTGGTGGAAGAAGGTGATGGATGACTGAAAAAAAAAAGTAGAGCCACCTCAAAATAATAACCAACAAAATCTCATGCCGTCTGATGCCGCCTGGCAGGGCAGCCGCTCAATCGTGAAAACAAGATGCAGCCCACGAACCCGAATGCTCACACGTATGTTAATGGTACAGATGTCGAACCACATGGACATGCAGTCACGCAGAACACTGGTCTGCAATAGTTTATTTGAACAGTCTTGTACATATCTCCCCTGTTAGTGTAGAGTGTGGAGTGTGGAGTGTAAAGTAAGGAGTGTGGAGTGTAAAGTGTGGAGTGGGGAGTGTAGAGTGTGTAAAGTGTTGTGTGTGGCGTGTGGGGTGTATACAGTGTAAAGTGTAGAGTGTAAAGTGTAGAGTGTGGAGTGTGGAGTGTGGAGTGTAGAGTCTGGAGTGTGGAGTGAAGAGTGAGGAGTGCAAAGTGTAAAGTGTAAAGTGTGGAGTGTAGAGTGTAAAGTGTAAAGTGTAGAGTGTAAAGTGTAGAGTGTAAAGTGTAGAGTGTAAAGTGTAGAGTGTAAAGTGTAGAGTGTAGAGTGGGAAATGTGGAGTGTGGAGTCTGCAGTGTAAAGTGTGGAGAGAGGAGTATAAAATGTATAGTGTGGAGTGAGGCGTGAAAAAATGTAAAGTGTAAAGTGTAGAGTGTGGAGTGTGGAGTGTAAAGTGTAGAGTGTGGAGTGTGGAGTGGAAAGTGTAGAGTGTGGAGCGTGGAGTGCAAAGTAAGGAGTGTGGAGTGTAAAGTGTGGAGTGGGGAGTGTAGAGCGCGTAATGTGTACAGTGTGAAGTGTAGAGTGTGGAGTGTGGAGTGTAAAGTGTAGTGTGTGGCGTGTGGGGTGTATACAGTCTAAAGTGTAGAGTGTAAAGTGTAGAGTGTGGAGTGTAAAGTGTGGAGTGGGGAGTGGGAAGTGTAGAGTGTGTAAAGGGTAGAGTGTGGAGTGTGGAGTGTAGAGTATAGAGTGTGGAGTGAGGATTGTAAAGTGTAAAGTGTGGAGTGTGGAGTGGGGAGTGTAAAGTGTAAAGTGTGGAGTGTAAGATGTAAAGTGTGGAGTGTAGAGTGTAAAGTGTGGAGTGTAAAGTGTAGAGTGTGGAGTGTGGAGTGTAAAGTGTGGAGTGTGGAGTGTAAAGTGTGGAGTGAGGAGTGTAAAGTGCAAAGTGTAAAGTGTGGAGCGTAAAGTGTAGAATGTGGAGTGAGGAGTCTAAAGTGTAAATTGTGGAGCGTGGAGTGTGGAGTGTAAAGTGTAGATTGTGGGGTGTGGAGTGGAAACTGTAGAGTGTGGAGAGTGGAGTGTAAAGTGAGGAGTGGGGAGTGTAAAGTGTGGAGTGAGGAGTGTGGAGTGCGTAAAGTGTAGAGTGTGGTGGAGTGCATGGAGTGTAGAGTGTGGAGTGTGGAGTGTAGAGTGTGGAGTGTAGAGTGTGGAGTGTAAAGTGTTGAGTGTAAAGTGTGGAAATTGTTGCACCAGCCACACAAAAGAATTTTCGACACGTTATCAAACAGGTTGGAATGTCGCAAAGTGCCACGCCGCCATGCAAAACGAAATTACAACCTCCTTGGAAACCTTCGAAAAGGAGAGCTTTTGCGGCTTCCCCCATAGACACGGCGACGCCACAGGAAAATCAGAGACTCGAGACGAGACACGTGGGAGGGGCAAAAAGAAGGATTTCGTGCGAGACCTCCTCCAATTTTCACACTTTTTAGCTTCAAAATCGAGGTTTTCCTACGAGTTTTCTTACGAACCTCTAAATTTGCTACCTCAAAATCGATGTTTCGTGCGAGGCTTCCGTCAATTTTCAGCACATCTCACAAAATGCCACACCTGCCACGGAATCTGCACCTTGTCGCCACTTGACGCAGCCCTGCCAATGCGATTCGCAAAAAACACGCAACACGACACGTCTAAAGTGCTGCAACCGCCACGAAAAATTACAATGAACACGTCTAAAGTGGTGCGCCTGCCATGAAAAACTGCAACGCATCTTGCGAAAACGTCGCAAAAGTATTGCGTCTGCCACACAAAACGACTTTCGACACGTTACAAAACACGTCTGAATGTCACGAAGTGCCACGCCTGCCACGCGAAACGAAGCAACGAGACGTTTGAAACCTCCAAAAATGACCCCTTCTGGAAAACTT
>Ga0126342_10017466_pt1 | contig 12405 bp, 12 predicted proteins | sample Cyp1metagenome_FD_92528 | JGI IMG/M metagenome (GOLD analysis project Ga0126342, IMG submission 92528) | Coral microbial communities from Lord Howe Island, Old Settlement Bay, Australia - Cyphastrea 1 metagenome | ecosystem: Host-associated > Invertebrates > Cnidaria > Coral ... | reverse complement strand
GTCGAAAAAGTGCACGCCGTTGTGGCGCGAAGCACATTTCGAAGTCAAAATGTTAAAAACACCAGGGGTTCGGACCACTTTTGGAGGTTCAGATGTCGAAAAAGTGCACACCGTTGTGGCACGAAGCACATTTCCAAGTCAAAATGTACCAATCACCTCACGTTCGGAACACTTTTGGAAGTTGCGATGTGGAAAAAGCGCACGCCGTTGTGGCGCGAAGCAAATTTCGAAGTAAACACGTGCAAAACATACCAACCTCAGAACACTTTTGGAACTTGACATGTCGAAAAAGTGCACGCCGTTGTGGCGGGAAGCACATTTCCAAGTCAAAATGTTCAAAACACCACATGTTCGGACCACTTTTGGACGTTCAGATGTTTGCGCGGCAGGCGTAGGGGATTATGCACCTTGTCAAAAGTGAGCAAAACGTGAGGGTTTTGTAGCATTTCCAAAAACGATGGCAGGCGGCAGGCGTGGGACATTTGAAGAGGATCTGCAACGATAGACTGGGCCTAAGAATCAGCATGGTTTTGATGGGATTTATCGAATGACAGACAGACAGACAGACAGACAGACAGACAGACAGACAGATAAACAGATAGACAGATAGATAGACAGATAGATAAACCGATATTTAGATAGACAGATAGATAGACAACTGCGACTACACTACAAGTACAACTACAACTACAGCTACACTACAACTACAACTACAAACTACAACAACTACCACTACACTACAACTGCAACTGCAACTGCAACTACAACTACAACAACACTTCACCTACAACGACAACTACATTTGCAACTACAACTACAGCTACCATCACACAACACTGCAACTACAGCTACAACTACAACAACAACTACAACTGCAACTGCACTACAATGTGATGTTTGATGTTTCCCTTCAATTTTAGAAATGTGAGAACTGCCTGATCTACGAGCTTGTGACATTCATCTGCTTGGAGGACCAACTGACAGCTGAGTTGCCATAGAAAAGCTGGGAGACCAACTGACACAAGACCTCCGGCATCCGGTACTGGATCCGCAGCGGATGCAAGGGACACTGGCAGGCCATGGCGCGTTCCATAAAGCTGCGATCCACGTTCTTGTCCTAACCGGCGAACTCAGCTGGCCATGGATCAAAATATAGCAAAATTACTGGGGTACCCAAAAAAAAACTTGGATGGTTCAAGGGTTCAGTTTTTAGAAATTGAGAATTTGACCATCAAATGGGTCTTGATGATTGATCGATTCCAAGGTCCTTGATCTCTCGGTCTCCACCCGTGGCCAACACCAAGGGATTCAACTGCTTGTGGTCACCCAGCATCACCAGGTTCTCCACTCCAATACCTTGGCGACGTCAACGTGGGGATTGGGGATTGATAGTGGAGATGTTGGATGTGGATCCAACAGGATACAATTGGAGCCTATTTGGTGTATCAAATCACAGATCCCGCAGTCCTTTCCCTACTCAAAAATAAACCCTTTTTTTTGTGCAGTTTCTACCCCCATCTTTGTTACGAAGACCAGGAAAAGGAGCGCCCAGAACCCAGTTTTACCCCTCAGTACCTTGACCTTGTAAAGTTTGATGATTCTCCTATCTTTCCCCATATCCGCATCATTTCCCATGTGCGTTTGGTTAAATCCCGCTTAAATCTCATTTGACAGGGTTGCTCCAAACACCTGATTTTTTCCCCCTTAGTGGCAATCATTTATACAACATCATGAAACCCTGTTTATTCATCTACCTTCCACCTCATAGATCGGACGCAGGACACCCGCAGGACCCGCATAGCCAGGACATACAGTACAACCCTGATTTAAAAAAAAAAACATCTTAGGTTTAGAAAAAACCATGAAATAATATATGATCCCCATATTCTTCCCATACAAACACCAATTTATCAGATTTCCATAGGAAATCACCATGGGGGTTTCCATAGAAAATAGGGGCTACCCAAAAGCTGGATGGTCAACAGCTGGGAATTTCCATCTATAAATGGATGGTTTTTTCGGGTTACCCCCAGTTATGGATGGGACAAAAAACAACCCTGAATAAATCGCCATCTTCAGTCTTCACTTTGGAAAAACCCATGAAATTGTATATTATATATCCCCATATCCCCGTACGAATACCATATTGATCTCATGTAAATCCCATAAAATCCGGACATATTACATTCATATTATCCCCATATTTCATGTAAATCACATACAATCCCCACCATTTCTGGTCCTACAGTTCCCCTTCCGAGCCACTGATCACCAGCGGCACGTAGGTCTCCGCCGTAGCCGCCGCCTCGTCGAGGATGCTCATGGCCAAACGGTTGGGGAAGTCGTCAGGGAAGTCTTCCTGGAGCTTTCGAACCTGGCAGTGGCGAAAGAATTTTGGTGGGCTGAACCAAATTGGAAATGGTGGGATTTTCAAGGGATTTTCATGGGATCTTCAGATCCTCATGGGATTTTCATGGAATTTTATGGGATTTTCATGGGATTTCATGGGATTTTCATGGGATTTCATGGGATTTTCATGGGATTTCATGGGATTTTTATGGGATGTTCATGGGATTTCATGGCATTTAACCATAGAGATGATATTGAAAGGGTCAATTGATGGGGATTTGAGCATGGATAAATATCGATAGTTGGTATTCAACAAGGAAAATCAAGGTGGATCTCATAGGGATTCAATATGGACACCATGAAAAAATGGGATCTAAATGGGATGTCTTTAACGGTTAAATGTCGCCCCTATTATTAGTTTCTGGCGGTTGTTATATGTGGTTATTCATCCCCAAAATAGCCCTTCTATTTCGGGTCACAAAGGGGTGTTTGGTCGATCTCTATGATTTCAAGCCAAGATATGATGATCATTGGGGCTTTGCCAAAACTACATCAGGCCGATATTGAAACTCTCAGGCCAAGGTATCCTGATATAATATATACAGGGGCTTTGAATAGGAAAAATAGTAATAAACCAAGGGGTTAAGGATACAAGGGGAATTCTCACCGAACCATCAATAGGAAAATCTTAGAATCTAAGTCAGATGAAAACAGTAAAAAAGACAATGATTCTACTTGAGTAACCAACTATTTCATGGCGAACAAGAATTAGCAATCTATAACAAGGCCAACTGTTATGTTTCTGCTGTATATATCTACAGTTGGATGCAAATTAATCGAGGCCTGCAAATTAATCGAGGCTGCCTCAAAAGTGAAAGCAAATTCCATCCGGTGTTTTAAAACCCATTTTCGCATTTGGGGCATCCGTCATTTTGAGACAAACGCATATGATGATTCCTTCAACCTCAAATCACAAATGAAATTTGGTTCAAACACCAACACGTTCTTAAATCCCAACTGTATTTCTAGGATTACGCGTGCAATTCCGCAGTATACACTGCATGCGGAAAAAGCTTTTGCCCTGGTCTTCATCAATCTCCTTCCAATTTTCCCATGGTTTTTCCCATCTTTTCCCACCTGATAGCTGGACGGAATGGTGCACAGAAAGACCCGCGTCTGCCGCACCACTCGCCTCTCCGCCGTGTCCCTCGCCACATGTAGCGCCTGCTGCGCCCTCTGCACACAACGCCGCAGCCGCTGACAGAAGTTCTCCACGTCCCACAGCCGTCGCCACAGGCCGTACCATGGGAGGCGTGGTGGCTGCCGGCTGGGCACACGCATGGCCTTGCTACGGACCACGACACGAGCCATCTTCTCCTGTCAAAGTTTTTGAAACTCCGAAATGGAGAAAAACAAGCGAATTGAGAATTGATTTAGCCGAAAGGTTTCGGCGAACCCCTCTCCTTGGTAGAATTCAGGCGATCCAAATAGAACTGCAGCGGGTCAAAATTCGCTGGCTGCCGTCGGCCATACATCGCGTCGTGCTGAAGGTCTAGTTTGTATCTTCGGACACTTGGCAAATTTTCAATGTATGACAAACCTGGTTTGTGGTTGATTGAGCCACCCAATGCCACCCATCCGGGCGAAAAAAAACTCGTCAACTGAAAATCATCTCCTAATGCTTTCTCCTAATGCTTGGGGATGGAACGAAGGAGCATAAAAAGTGAACAAACACGGCTGGAAACTCCCTTTCTTTCACACCAAAATCATTAAGGGGTGGTTCCAGCCAGGTTGGTAAAGCACAGGGTCTTGGTTTCCCACCCAGAAACTCAAGCGCGAGCGTCTGTGGGCCTTCCAAAGCCGTTGCTGTCGGGCCTGCTGCAAGGCTTCAACGGACTTCAAGACCTTCTGGAGGAGGTTCAGGGCCCATTTCATGCTCACCTCAATGGTAAAAACCAACAAGGCTAGAATCTACTAGAGGACTTTGGCTGATTTTGGCTGCAAAAAATCGGGTTTCAACTTGGCAAGTTGGCTACAAATCAGCCAAAGTTCCAACGGGCATGAAGCTGCCAGCGGGAACTGGAGGGAATCAGTCCTGTTGGGACCTAAACTTTGGTATCATCTCGACTGAAAAAAGGGCTGCAATACTCAAACTTGACGACGAAAATCACCGAAACTATCCATACAAAGTCATGGAATGGGGGGATTTTGAAGTATGCAAAAACAAGATCCAGCTGTACAGAAGTGCAAAGGCGGCAAAATTCAAAGCGGACTGCGAAGGGGTGTTCAATGGTTTTTCGCCCAGTCACCACCAATGAATCGCGCAGACACAAATTCGCCAAAGTATACCTCCCAGCCGTCTTGCCCACACGGCTCGGATTGCCCAGCACCAAGATCCGCATGCCGTTGGTCGCCTGGCATTTACAACCTGTTTTTTTTCGGATTGCGATGGCAGTTTCAAGAAGAAAAAATGTCTAAACCATGCTCAACCATTGGATTGAAAGGGTGTGCTCGTACGAAATCACAAAAAAATCACCATGGTTTTACTCAAATCCCAGTTCTGACGTTCTTCTCCACGCGATTTCAAAAAATCCCTATGTTTCTGGCTGTTTCTGGGTGAAATCGCCCAATGTTTGCTGATTTGTTTTTCTCACCAAAAAGGCCCAAAAAAAGGCAGCAGGACCTCGTGTGTGATGGCCAGCTTCTCGGACACAGCATCAATGGCTTGATTCGTTACACAGGTGACGACCGAAGCCGCACCTGGCCGCACCAGGTAACGGATTTGAAACATGGATCGGTTGAATGCTGGTGTTAAGCAACACAACGTGCTGGTGGTTAGTAACAAAATTTGGGGATTTCACCACAGGATACCACAGAAAAGGTTGGGAATAGTTGATGAATACAATAATGGAGAATTTAACTTTAGCAAGAAAAATGGTGCGTTAAAGCAAAAGAATGGATTTCAACTTCAACCTGAAATTCGGACGTCAAGCAACAACAAATGGATTGGTTGAAGGGAATTGTTACAAGAAGCCTTGAGTTCAAGGCTGAAGAAACCTGGTGTCATCGGGAGATCATTCATATCATTTCCATGGTTCCAAGAAACCAACATATCCAACATCCACGGTTTTGTTGCACCTGCAGGCATTCGAGCACTCAACACATGGAAGATGGTGGTGCTCTTACCCGTCCCAGGTGGGCCGTGAATGAGTTCGACACGAGAACTCAGAGACTTCACGGCACGCTCTTGGTCCTCACAGGGATTCATCAAAGATTTGGCACCTAAACTGATCAAGTTTAAAAGTCCCCATTGACTTCGATAAGATTTTTTGGTTTTGGTGATGTGATGTTCAAAATCCTCATGAAATGTTATCAAGAACCATCTGGGTTCTTAAAATGTGCAAATATCATTTCATGGGGCTCCCACACTTGATTTGTTCAAATAATCTTCCTTTGATCGGTATCTAACCTCACAACTAATCACCAACCAAATTATGGCTTAACTTATATCTCCATTTGCTGGTTGGTCAACATCCCCGTATGGAATGGGCAGTATTCCATTGTCCCATTGTACGACAATCTCCACAAATCCACAATATCTCACCTCATTGAAGGGCATCAACCGCGGCTGCAAGGGTCGGCACATGGCATAGGTTCCAGGATCTTGCCGTGTGGGATTCAAGACCATTCGCTCCAACGACAGGTTCTTTGGGGCTGAAATCTGCAGGCTTGCAGCGCATTGGTACCTGGCAAAAAAAACATCGGCATCCGGCACGAAAACATCGGAATTCAATGTTCGGCCGACGATTTTTCCACTTTTTTGTGGGTGTAAAGAGATTGAAACCCTGGACCACTAGAAATACGTGATGGCAACCACAAAATGTGCTGATCTTTCTGGTAAGCCATCTGAGTAGCTTCAAAGGCTTCAAGCCCAGATTTTGCAAAAATTCCATCCCCATATCGGCCCATATCCCTTCCTCATATTTTTGAGGGCATCAAGCCACCCACCCAGCCACCGGAGTTCTTGCCCGCGCACCTCACCAGGTAATCCCCCGCAAAGAGACGAACTTTCAGGCGTCCCTCAGCAACGCCATGACGCTGCAAAGCCGTTTCCAGGCTTCTGCCTTCAAGCGAAAATCCTTTCAGCTTGACTGCAGTCTCTCCACTTTCCTCCTTCGGGCCAATCGAAAAATGAATTTTCAGGTTTACTGTTTGGTTTGACCAACAAAACTGGAATTTCAGTGGGATTTAGCAACAATTGGTATTTCAATTCTACTGAAATTGCTATTTCACCATAATATTTGGATTGCAAGGAGGATAATATACATCGTACACCGTACAATCCGTACACAATCCGTACGCCCCCGAGCTTTTTAACGAAGCCCTGTGTCATGTCTTGCGATATGGCCACTTGAGGTGACTTGGTATTCGGTACTAAGGGTGACGGCCCATCCGTCCTAAACTACAGGCATCACGGCATCACTTTCTTGCTTCAGCAACCAGCCATCTGATGTTTGTACCACAGAAAAAAGAAATGGCCCCTCTATACCCCAAGGTATAGCCCAATAAAAATGCAAAATGATGACAAAAATAGACCATCAAATTTGGGAGGTACCCCTGATTTTACACCCACACCCAGCTAAGCTAAGTGTCACCCCTCAATGTCCTCGCACTTGGTGACCCAGAAGAGAGAACCGTTCAACTCTACGATGTTGTCTTTCAGTTGTAACTCAGCTTCCACCTGGAAATCGTTAAGTGAGGTGTCTTTCAGTTGTAACTCAGCTTCCACCTGGAAATTGTTAAGTGAGGTGGGCCCCAAAAATATTCATGTAGGTAAAACAGTGCCATAAACCACCCATTGGGGATTTTATTTATCACCATTTTATGGTGAAATTCGGGATGGACGATCCCATTTTGCCAACAACTTGACCCCACCTGTGGTCGTCTTCCCGTAGCATCCACAGGGCGATACGCCGACAGAGCATCATACACCGCGCGGCAATGCAGCAGAACGTTCCCGGCTCCACTGTGAAAGCCGCAAACCGCTTCTGCCAGCACGTTCGCTTGCATGGTGACATAGTAGTCTTCACGTCTGCGATAAGTATCCTCAGGGTGAAGAAATCGAAACCAAAACAAGCCGGCCACATGAGGCCAGAGCATGTTGGGAACCTTCGGAAGTACCAACCATACATTTTGACCAAAAAATATCAACTCAATCAATGTGACATATCATAACTTAGGGTAATTTACTAATTTAGGTTCAGAAAGCAGAATATAGGTTTGTCTAAAAATGGGATATCCCATTCCATCCAGTGAGTCATCATATTCCCTAGGAAAAACGCCAGTATTGAGGGTATGCCCCATTCACCAACCCCAGCCAGACATCGGAAAGTCTACCCCTCCTCCACTGGTTGGAAGGGGTAGCGATTGGGATCGCCTGCAAAGGCTTCCAAGAACTTCCGGCGGAGACCTTGGTCTAAAACAGGATCTGCCGGGGATAGCGTTCAATGTGGATATGATAGGTGAAAGGAAAACGGGGGATCGTCTCCAACAATACGTTTCAATACCAAGTCGTGGTCTAATTTGGATAATTTGGGGGCATCCTCATTTTAGGAAACTTCCATATGCATATGTAGAATAAGTAGGAGTGTATATATGCACATGCATATAATGGTGCATTGCAAGCTGCAAGGTGAGATCATAATCCGCAAGATCAAAGCAAAATGTTGCAGGGACTCCGCCGTTTGGTCAAACCTTGGGAAAAACCTTCAAATCCCTCGACCCCAAAATGCAGATTTGGCAAATCATACGTTTTTCATCGTTTTTCCATTACCATTTTTTGATTCAAATTGTTCAATTGTCGTTTCCGCGGAATTGGTGATGTTAGCTCATGCTGTGGTTCTTTATCAAATTGGTACCCAAAAACTGTTGGTTCCCCGTTGAAAATAACGTTTTTTCTGGATGATTTCGGGGTCCCCAATGTCCAGAAATCACCATATCTCATCATGATGCTTGATTCCCTGTTTTGTCACATGAAAGTGTTTGCCGAGTTTTGTACCATCTTCAGTCAACGAAATCCCCATTGACTATGAGGGCGTGGATCAAATCTCAATACAGCCAAACACATGATATTTTTGCGTACCTATGGCCAAAATCCATACGTTGGGGAACCAAAAAAAATTGACCCATGCCAATCTTTCGGGAGAGCGCTTACCATTGACCACACTTCTTCGGGGATTCACCTCTAAGTGGTACCAAACGAAATAGCGCAGTACACCCTGATCATACCCATTATACCCCCATGTATCCAATTATATTCCCACTACATCCTACTACATCCAACTGTATTTCATGATATTTCAATACAAGTCTCAATTTTATTTTGTTTTTTTCCCACTATATTCCCATTACATCTCAACAAATATTTTCCAAACATGGGGAACTCTCGATTTCTTTATTTTGCGTGGTGAAATTTTAATGTTTCGAACCAACTCGTGGCGGCCAAAAAACCGCCGTTGCGCGTGGACTCGTGGCCTTCGTCGTCGAAAAACATGACCTGGGCGGCAATTTTTTAGCCACCAAAGTTGGGAAACAACCAAAAATTGAAACAACAACAAAAAATAAGAACTAACAAAAATTGGGATTGAACCTCTCATTTTTATGTGCATGTGAAGAAATCGTCCAAATCGATGGTCATTTTCTTTTGGTTTCGCTTTGGCCTGCTGTAAATTTTGTTGTGGTTTGGTCCTGATACATGTCATTCATAATGGCAAACCACCGCACCAAACCATCCATATTAGTTTCCCAGGTGCCTCGTTTCGCACCCTCGCACGATGAAGTGTGTCAAGGCAATGTCTGCTCGAATTATGCAATGGCTGCATAAAAACACGTTTCAAAAAAATGTAACAATTTTACTCAAAAACGAAAGTTAAAATGAAGTAAAAGTTTCCAAAATTTCACCAGGAACACATAGAATGACGTGTAACATAGAATGGGTTGCGAACAGCAAATTTATACATATTATATTAAATTATATTATATTATATTTTATTATATTTTATTACATTTTATTAAATATATATTTTCAGGTTTCAATCACCGACTCTCTAAATATATATATATATATTATATATTTATATATATATATATATTTATATTTATATTTATATATATATATATATAAATATATAAAATATATGAATATATATATATATATATACATATATACATATATATACATATATATATAAATATATATAAATATATATGAAAAAAATGTATGTATATATATATATGTATGTTTTTTTTTTCTCTCTCTCCCAACGTTGCAAGCAAAAAAGGTAAGTTTCAGTCAGCCAATATGTGTTGTTAATATGAATATTATGACTCATATGACCATAACTATGGAAGGAAGTTTAGAAGTCAAATTTCCGACAATATGGACAGATAAAAAGAAGAGATGGGAAGAGTCAGAGAGAAGAGAAGAGTAGAAGATCAGAGAACAGAAAGAGTCAGAAGAAAGAAGATGCAGATGCGCGAAAAGGCAGGAAAGTCGAGAAACACTATGTTTTTCCAATGACTTGTGGCTGCGGACGGTCGAAAAGTAGGCTCGCTAAAGCGGCGGGTGCGAAGCCATCTGGCCAGATGAGAGATGAAAAAGTGCACGCCGTTGTGGCGCGAAGCACATTTGCAAGTGAAAAAGGTAAAAACACCTCACATTCGGACCACTTTTGGAAGTTGAGATGTCGAAAAAGTGCACGCCGTTGTGGCGCGAAGAACATTTCGAAGTCAAAATAAAAAAAACCAGGGGTTCGGACCACTTTTGGAAGTTGAGATGTCGAAAAACGCTGTGGCGCGAAACACATTTCGAAGTCAAAATGTAACATGTACAAAACACCTCAGCTTCGGACTACTTTTGGAAGATGAGGTGTCGAAAAAGTGCACGTCGTTGTGGCTCGAAGCACATTTCCAAGTCAAAATGAAAAAAACAAGGGGTTCGGACCACTTTTGGAAGTTGAGATGTCGAAAAACGTTGTGGCGCGAAACACATTTCGAAGTCAAAATGTAACATGTAGAAAAAACCTCAGCTTCGGACCACTTGGAAGTTGAGATGTCGAAAAAGTGCACGTCGTTGTGGCGCGAAGCACATTTCGAAGTCAAAATGTTAAAAACACCAGGGGTTCGGAGGACTTTTGGACGTTGAGATGTCGAAAAAGTGCACGCTGTTGTGGCGCGAAGCACGTTTCGAAGTCAAAAAATTAAAAAGACCAGGGGTTCGGACCACTTTTGGACGTTCAGATGTCGTTTCGTGTGGCAGGCGCAAGGGATTGTGCACCTTCTCAAAAGTGAGCAAAAGGTGAAGGTATTGTAGCATTTCCAAAAACGATGGCAGGCGTGGGACATTTGAAGAGGATCTGCAAAGGTGCATTTCGCGTGGCAGGCGCAGTACAAAAGGCATGTTCATCAGAGATGTTAGGAGGTCAGGGCGCTGCTTTCCTGAGATGGGTTGCATTTTGGAGCATCAGATCTGTAGGTTTGCTAAGATGATTTTGCGTGACAGGTGCAGCACTTCGTATGACCTGGCATCACTTTTACGTGGCAGGCGCAGTACTTTAGACAGGCGGAGTGGAAAAATCGCAAAACGCATTGGTACGAGGCCGTCAGCGCTGCACTCAACTTTCCACTTTTGAAGGATGTCTCGCAGAATTGTATCGTTTTTGATGTTGTCAACTTCGAAAAATGAGGAAGTCTCGCAGAATTGCGTTGTTATTGATGTTGTCAAATTTGAAAAATGAAGATGTCTCGCAGAATTGTTTCATGTTTGACGTTGTCAAGTTCAAAAGTTGAGGATGTCTCACAGAATTGCTTCGTTTTTGGTGTTGTCAAACTTTGGAAAATGAAGAAGTCTCGCAGAATTGCTTCGTTTTCAAGCTTGCATTGACAGATAGATAGATAGATAGATAGATAGACAGACAGACAGAGAGAGAGTGAGAGAGAGAGATAGACAGATAGACAGATAGACAGATAGACAGATAGACAGATAGACAGATAGACAGCTACAACTACAATTACCACTACACTAGACACTACACTACTGCCACAACTGCAAATACAAATATACTGCGCTACATTACACTACACTAATTACATCTAATTATTACACTACACTACGGCAATTGCACTAACAACTACAACAGCAACTACTACCACAACTGCAATTACAACTACACCACGCTACACTAATTACACTGCAGCACACTACAACTACAAATACAATTACGACCACACTACATTACACAACACTACGCTACACTGAGTACATTGCATTACACTGCAACTACAACTGCAGCTGCAACTACAGCTGCCACTACATTACAGTACACTACGCTACACTACACTACACTACCCCTACAACTACAACTGCAACTACAACCACAACTACAACCACACTACATTGCACTACACATACTACACTACACTCCGCTCCACTCCACTCCACTACACTACACTACACTACCTTACACCACACTACACTACCCTACACTACCCTACGCTACACTACACTAATTACACAGCACTACACTACAACTACAACTACAACTACAACTACAACTACAACTACAACTACACTACACTAATTACACTGCACCACCACCACTACAACTACACTACCTTACACTAGACTACACTACACTGTACCACACTACACTACACAACACTACACGACATTACGCTGCACTACACTACACTAAGTACACCACACCACGACTACAATTGCAACTGCATTTGCAAATACACTAATTACACTACATTACAGCTACGGCTCCACTACACTGCACTACCCTACAACTACAGCTACAACTGCAACTAAAACTACAACTGCACTACACCACAGTACATCCAGCAGTTGTGGTAAGGTGACCACTGCAGCCGTTGCAGCCATTCCAAAAAACACAACTCCAACCACCTGTCGGTCCATCAGTGGATTCGCTCTGCCATCCGTGATTCACAACAACCAACCTCTCCTATAGGTTTCCTATTTTTGAAACTTCCGCC
>Ga0126342_10017465_pt1 | contig 12406 bp, 8 predicted proteins | sample Cyp1metagenome_FD_92528 | JGI IMG/M metagenome (GOLD analysis project Ga0126342, IMG submission 92528) | Coral microbial communities from Lord Howe Island, Old Settlement Bay, Australia - Cyphastrea 1 metagenome | ecosystem: Host-associated > Invertebrates > Cnidaria > Coral ... | reverse complement strand
TGAACTTTGGCTAGGTTTGGGGGAAACTTTGCAGATTTGGCTGCTCCATCCGGGAAGGTGGTGAAGGTGGCTGGAAACTTGGGGGGACCCCCTCGTCTGGAAGGGGGGGTCCTCCCAAATCGCGTTTGTTTCGTTTTTTTTTTCGTTTTTTTCCTAGGAAAAAACAAAAAAAATGGACCTCGCCTCCTCCCAGCCCCCCAGCCAGGTCCCGGGGTAGGGTCAGCCAGGGGGTTGGACCCCCCAGCCCAGGTCCCGGGGTAGGGTCAGCGAGGAGGTTGGACCCCCTTCTGGTCCAGCTGAGTGTGCAGGCCTCTTTCCATTGTCACCTGCGTTTTTTCCATTGGTTCTTGCGTTTCTTGTTGCCATTGCCTGCTGGTTTCATTGCTTTCCTGGGTTTTTACTTGTTTATTGTTTTTTTTTTGCTTTTTCAAATCGCCTTTTTTGGTTTTTTTTTCCAATCACTTTTTTTTGCGTTTTTTTGTTTTTTTTGTTTTTTTTTGCTTTGTCAAATCGTTTTTTTTAACAGGTTTACAGGAGTTGGTTTGTATAGCAGACAACATAATTGTATTGTATTTTTCTGCCTTCGCTGGTTTTTGTTTTTCTACCTTCTTTGCTTGATTACAAGTGCAACTACAACTACATGAAGAGCAGCCAGCACCAGCAGCACAAACAACAAGAGCAGCAAATGCAAAAGGAACAGCAAGAACAGCAAAAGCAACAAGAACAACAAGAGAAACAAGAACAACTACAACGACAAAAGAGAAACACAATTAGAATGAATTTGTCGTGCTTTCATTTTTGACCTTGCTTGGTTTCTTTGCCTTGGTGTAAAGACCATGATGTAAATCAGTTGGTTAACAAATTCGAGGTTTTACATTGCTTCAAATATTATATAACCATATATAACCAAAATAGAATGTCGCAACGCAAAATGGAAGGTTGAAGTTCAAAATGCTGCAAATATCATGTGCAGAATCCTGCAAATACCACTCAACATGAATGAAAGGGTCTATCTTCCAAATGTCACAGATGTCATGCAGAACGAGACGTTCCATCTCCACAATGCAGGTTTACGTTGCCAAATGCTGAAAATATGACAAATACCACGCAAACTCTATTGTTTGTTTCTTTCCTTTTTTTGGCTTTGATGGTTTCGCCAGTTTTCTTTCTTGGCTTTGAAAAGTTTTACGGACTTCTTGGCTTGATGGCTTTGTTTGTGTTCACCTGTTCACCGCAACCAAAGCCACAATCGTAAGGAAACCACAAACACCGCCTGGACCCAAACAAAGACCACAACATCAACATTTGTTGGTGTGTTCCTCCAGCTACACCACCAACAACAATCACAACAGCGACAACAACAACAACAACGACAACAACAACAACAACAAGAACAAGAACAACGACAACAAAGTACCATTACAACTACAACTGTAGCATACTGTAGCTACAACTACAAAAACTACACCAACTACAGCAGTTTCAACTGCAACAAGAATAACAAAACAAACAAGAACCCACAACCAACAGACAACAACCAACGACCGACAACAACTTTCAAATAGCATGCCAAATAGAAGATTCCAGCTCCAAAATGTTGCAAATATATGCAAATATCATGCAAAATCGAAGGTTTCAGCGCCCAATCAAATGGTGCAACTGGCAAGCAAAATGCAAGGTTCCAGCTCCCAAATGTTGCAACTGGCAAGCAAAATGGAAGGTTCCAGCTCCAAAATGTTTCAAATAGCATGCGACAAGGAAAGTTCCAACTATAAAATGCTGCAAATAGCGTGTAAGAAAAGGAGACACGACTTTTCTGAGTGACACTTAGGTGCAATTTGGAGGTGGTCGGATCATTGCCAATTTTGGCTCAAGATCCACCTCCCCATTTACAGGAGATTTTTCTAGTCACGATGCAGCGCCATGTGGCCACCGGCGTCTACTACCACCATCGCTGGGGTGCTGGAATTCTTCTCGGTGCCGGGACCCTTGTGGCAAGCCTTTTGTGGTGCTGCGGGGGATCCTGGCGACGATCTTCGCCTGATGGCATCTTTGCCAGCACCTATGGTGGCAGAAGCGGTGACGGCCTGCACGCTGCAGACTGGAGATGGGGGCAGGCGGATCTCCGCCGTCGAGGCGATCCAACTGGGGCTGGTATACCGGGCCTGCCATCAGCTCATCCACCTGGCTGGTGGTGGGAACCTGGGAAGACCCCAACCCGTGGGCAGAATCACCGACGAGCTCTATGGCAAGGGAACCTACAACCTTGGGGACCTCTACGGCACCAACTACGGAAAGGAAAATGAAGTTGAGTCAGGTCGCAGACCAAGGGGACGAAAGCGAGTTCACCATCATGCCGGAGTCGAACAAGGCCCTCTTCTACACCAAGTACATTTCGAAAATGGGAGGGCTTCCGGCAGACTCGGAGGATCCAACAACGGAACAACTGTCAGCCATCATCAGAAAGGTGAGAGTGCTGCACCAGCCTCCCTACTGCGACTTTGCGGTGTTCGTACCTTTCGCAAGGCGCCACCTTCGAGCACAGAAATATCAAAGTTTTGTACTACAAGAGGATGGCTCCTTCTTGCAGAAGATGGTGGCGGGGCCTTCATGCTTCACACACTGGCAGGCTTGTTTCAGAGTGATGCGCACGGCGTTGATCATGACGGACATCATCAGCCTGGCGAACCTGATGGAGTGGGAGGCATTGGTGGAAAGGATGAACCGCCAGTACCCAGGATGCTGGGGGTTGATCGCCGCAGCCGAAGACCGAGGCAGGGGCGAGTTCATGGCAAAGACACTGGCCAAGGTGCGCCTAGAGATGGATCAAGGTGGCAGGCCTCCGCTTGGATGGAGACCAGAAGAACCCTGGGACATCATTTGGGGCCGAGTCTTGAGGGACAAGGAATTTTGGTCGGAAGAAGTTCACGTACCAGCCATCTCTTGGACAGCCCGCGGTGGAAAAGGGAAGCCCCTCACGCCGATGGAGGAGTTGGCCGACGCGACCATGCAGGGTGGCAGACAAGCGTTGCAAGCAGAGACAACGGAGGGGGACAACGACACGGGAGGAAGAAGGAAGAACAGAGTTCGAAGGGAAGCCAGAAAGAAAAGACTTCAAGCAGAGAAGGAAGAACTACAAAGTTGGAGGCGAAGTTCAAAAGGTGGAGAAGGCAAGGGATCTGGCTCCAGCAAAGGAAAAGGTGGACAGTCAGAGGAGGCATGCTACGCCTGGAACAATGGAAATGGCCTATGCGGAGGTCTCCCACCAGGAGATCCTTGCAGGGCCAAGGTCGCAAGGAAGCACAAGTGCACACAATGCGGTTCTCCTGGGCACCCCTCGAAAGACTGCCCAACAAAGAAGAAATAGAGGGCTGGATCCTCACGCTCCTGGCCGTGGTTTGTGGGGTTGATGGAAACACCAAAACGGGGGACACCAAGCCGAAGGGTGACGAGCAGTCCGGAAAGGCGGTGAAGGGCACGGAACTCACGAAGGAGATCAGGTGCACTACAAAAAGGAAGAGGTTCACCGGAGATGACCCAGACGGGGAAGATGAACCGCCAAAGGACAAGGTGCATGTGAAGGGGACCTACATGGACTTCGACGAGTACCTGAAGGTGAGGCATTTCATCTTCGTCCACCACTTTTGCGGGGCTGTAGACAATCTCAGCGTAGCAGTCAAAGAGGAGTCTGAGGCCCTTGGCATCACAGTCAACACCTACTCCGTGGACAAGGCCAACGGCGAGGACCTCATGAAAGAGGAACCATACCACACACATCGAGCCGCAGCAGCAGCAGGTGAAATAGACGGGTATCATGCTGGTTTCCCGTGCAACACGTTCACGAAGCTGAGGTGGCGACCCGTCCAAGGACTACCAGGGCCGGTGCGATCCAAGGAGTTCCCCTACGGCTTCCCGGACTTGAACGCCAAGGAGGCCAGGGAGTGCAACATTGGGTCTGTCTTGATGTCGAAGTCCGTAATGATCGCAGACATCATGTTCAAATCAGATCGGAGGATGAAGGTGCCAAGCTTTGCAACGTTGGAGAACCCTCCACCTTCTGATGTGGAACCCCACATCTCAGCCTGGCACATGCCGGAAATGGTGGACCTCGTGGACAGGAACCCCGACTGGAAATGTGCTCATTTCAACACGTGCGCCTACGAAGAGGACGTGGACCTGGGGACCCGGCACTACAAGCCACAGATGGTGGGAGGCAACCTCATCGGCATTGAAGCGCTCAACAAAGCATGCCCCTGTGGAAACAGACCACACGAACCGATAGTGGGGAAGGAAAGGTCCCAGAAGTCAGCTGCCTACCCAGCAGCCTTTTGTCGAGAGTACGGCAAACTGGCAGCCCAGCATTTCCTCAAGATCGCCAAAGCCGAGTTCTTGGAGGGCAGGCTAGTGGTGATGCAAAACAGGATCAATTTCCTAAAGGGTGCGGCAGCCGACACGTTCAAGGAGGCGATGGACGTCGACGAGGTCACCAACACGATCACCAAGTCCGACGACTACAAGAGGGGCCTGGCTTGGAAAGAGAAGACAGAGTCCGAGAGGGACAAAAAGAAACTGAAGGGTGAGCAAGCAGCGGAAGGAGGAAACCGTGAGGGTGGAACCCCCGCAAGCAGTTCACAAGCGTCGAGCAGCCAGGATCTAACTTGGAAAGGCGGCCATGGCAAGCACGGCATGCTCAAGGAACCAAAGGCCAAGGCGGAAGTGCCCAAGGCACTGGTATACCTGGGAGGCATGCGTGACCCACACAGAGCAGTTGTGAAGCTGCCAACCCTGCAAAATTTGGGGACAAAGATGTGGGAAAGATGGCAACGTTTTAGAACAGCTCACCCCAAGGCATTGGAGGTCGCGGAGAGCTACGGCACGGAAGTCTGCGAGTTCAACGAAGAAGTTGTGGACTTGTGGAGAGCAGAACTGTGCGACCTTTGGGGAGCCGATCTACCAGGAGTGGTTCTGAGACCCCGGGGCGCCTATGGCACGCCAGTACATCATGGCATGCTGGCGGCATGGGTGAGGAGATCGGGAGACCCAGACCTACACGTGCCGGTGTGGCTGAAGGAGGGGACGCCGCTGGGAATCGAGAGAGAGATCCAGTGTGCGGGCATCTTCCCACCTGCAGAAGAAGAACAAGAAGGCACCGGAACGCAGGAAGTGGCCGACTCGGTGCTGGAAAGACCGGAGACGTGGACCAACTACAGGAGTGTGGAGGACGACGTTGCGGAGGCAGAGATCGAGCTGAACCGCTACGAGAACCTGGGCTACCTGCGGCGGATCGATGCCAAGACTGCGGAGGAAGTCTACAGAGGGGGGACGATCAGTCGCCTGGGCCTCGTCTTAAAGACGAAGGAATCAGGGGAGAAGAAACGGAGGATAGTGATCGACCTACGCAGGAGCGGGGGCAATAGCAAGAGCAGGCTCCCTGAAAGGCTAGTGCTGCCACGGCTGACAGACGCGGTGAGGATGATGAAGGAGATCAGGAAGAGAGGGCATAAGCCAGAAGACAGCGGGAAGGACCTGGAGCTGGAGATCGCCCTAGTGGACGTCAGCGACGCCTTCACGGTCTTGCCGGTGGCGAAGGAGGAATTGAAGCACACGCTGGCACCTTCCACGAAAGAAGGGGAAGTGCTGGTGTTCCAGGCGCTGCTCTTCGGCTACAAAGTGGCGCCCTTGCTCTACAGCAGATTTGCAGCCCTGGTTGCCAGAATGCTGCAGGCAGGCATAAAACTGGACAAAGGGGCACACCAAGTCTACCTGGACGACAGCCTCTGGGTGTTGCAAGGAACGTTGGAGGAGAGGACGGAAACTTTGGCTTACGTCCTCAACACCATGGGAGCACTGGGCATCAGAGTGGCCTTAGGAAAGGGTTCGCGGGCCAACAACGCCACGTGGATAGGGGTAACCTTGAACGTGGTCGACAGGGACACCCTGGTGCTGGGACTGCCTATGAAATTCATCGAGGACCTCCAGGGCATGCTACGCAAGTGGGAGGGCTCAGGTTACTCACCCATCAAAGAGCTGAGGGTAGTAGCCGGGAAGACGGCATGGCTGGGAGGAGTCCTGCCTCGCGCAAGATGGGTCACCAGCGTTTTCTATGCAGTGCTGACCCAGACGCTGAAGGAGGAGGAGGAAGACACCCCTGAGAAGGCAAATCGTCGCAACAGACGTGGACTGTTTGCCGTGAAACGGCTGGAGCTAGCGAGGCTGTGGTTGATCAACTTTCTGGCAGCAGCGAAGCTACGGCCGATGAGAAGGATATCCCTGAAGACGGGGCAAACAGCAGAGGTGCGCATCATCACAGACGCATCGCCCGAAGCCTTAGGGGGCATACTCAACATCAATGGCAAGATCGTGGCCGCGTTCTTCAGCACGGTGGACGAGGAGCAGGCAGGAGAGCTGCTCGTGGAGTACAAGTCCTCCGCCTCCCAGTCAGTGCTGGAGACATTGGCCATCTTGGTCAGCCTAAGGCGATGGAGCGAGAAGTTGAAGGGCCTGGCCATCACCATCACGGTCCAGAGCGACAGCGTGACGGCCCTGGCTTTATCGCAAAAGCTGTCGGCAGGTGGAGGCAGCCCAGGCCTCAACTTCCTAGGCTCCGAGGTGGCACTGTGTTTGGAGGAACTCGGTGTAGAAGAACTGAGAACCTCGCACGTGCCAGGCAAAGCCAATGTGGAGGCCGACTTTCTTTCACGGCCGAGCACGTGGGGAACAGCCACCATGCCACCTGGGCTCGAAGGGGTAGACATTTGCCCAGAACACGGCCCCAAAGATGGCTTCTATCGGCTGCCAACGCCTAAGAGCGCACCTTCGCTCTGGGGCACCAAAGGATGTGCGGCCGGAGGCTTAGCCGTCTGGGAGGCTGTGATCTAACCACAGAGCCGCAGAAAATAGGAGCACCGGCCGCGATTTACGTCGGTCGAGTGTTGCAAGAAAATCTCATTTGTCCTCTCCCTCTCCCCCCTCTTCAGGTTCCAGGTTAGGTCTTTCTCGGGGGGGGTTTTATTTTCTTGCCGTTGGATTTTGATTTCATGAATAAATTTAGGGCTCAAGCATGGGGTACCAGGAAGGTGACACACTGGAACCAGACGCGTTCTTGTGGCTGGTACTGACCGGGGCCCTCGTTCATCTCGTCGCGGTGCTATGGCTCTGCAAGGGTTGCTGGGGCTCATTAAAACTAGCCCTGACAAGGCCAGTCGAGACTCCGAGGGGCAACAGAGCAGAAGCCGGCAAGCGTTGGGTGCACGGAGAATACCAGGTCAATCTTCGCTATCGTCCCTCATCCTCGCGGGAGATCCCAGGGAGCAGAACCTTAGCGAGTCTGATCAAGAGGGGTTGAACAACTTAGACCCCGAGTCGGACAGGCCAAATTTTGGAGGTATGGATAAGCCCCTACAAGGAGCACATTTTCCACTACAAGGGTGGGTTCCTGGATTTTCTCAACGGCATGATCGATCTCCTGCTGGACTTCCTGGAGGGCATGATCAAGGACTTTTTCATGGTTACGATCCAGACGAAAGGCAAGGGCAAGATGGGGGCTACGCCAACCTCTCTTGGTGGGCAAATTCACTAGGGGAAAACCCACTGGCAGGGGTTGGAGAAGCCTGGAACAAGTTCAAGGGCTGGGTCAGCCCTGAGGAAGACGAACCCATTGGAACCACCCGAGCTGGAATTACCAGCACCTACGAAATCAACCAGGCCAGAACTCCCGACACTCAAGAAAGGAAACGGGAAGAACTCTCACAAAGACAAGCTGGCCAAAGCGCTGGTGTCGGCAAGAATGCTGAAGAATAGACAGCTGAAGGCGCCCTCCATCGAGAAAGACTTCTGCGCAGCTTCCTCCAAAGGGGCGAAGGACGCAAAGAAGAGAACCATCGACAAGTTGCTGACAGCCTTAACAGAGCCTGGACCCAGTCTGCCGCTGACCGTGGACACCCTCAAGGGCTTGGCGTCTGCGTTGATGGATGGCGGGTACAAGGCGGGTGAAGGGTATGTGGTAGAAGCCAAACTATGGCACGTAGAAGAAGGTCACCCATGGACAGATCAGCTGGACAGAGTATTTAAACAGTGCAAGAGGGCACTTTGCAGGGGTCAGGGCCCGAGAAAGAAAGCGGCAGAAGTAGGATGGGACCGCAGGCACAACCCATTCAGACTCAACTTCAACAAGTCCGTGAAGTTCGGGGCACAGCTCTTCCTGTTCAGCGTGATCTGGATGCTGCGAGAGATCGAGCTGGCACTGCTCTCCACAGAAGACCTGGTCATGGACCACCTGTCCAAGAGGGTCACTATGAATCTGAGGCTGAGTAAGATGGATGCGGAAGGAAAGGGAGTTCGTCGGACACTTCAATGCCTGTGCAAGTCCAACTCGTGCTCAAAAGAGTGCCCCTACCTGGTTTCAAAGAACCTCGTGGAGATGGTGGAGAAGTTCAACGGCACCAACTCCCCGCTGGCACTCACAAAAAGGAGAGTTTTGGCAACGAAGGCTCAATTGGTGAAAACTTGGCGAGACTTGTTTGGCAAAGAAGTGTCTGGCCACTCGGGCAGACGCACGGGAGCTTTAAACTACATTAGGTCGGGCTGGTCCATCACACAAGTGGCTCATTTGGGAAGGTGGAAATCAGGCGCTATTCTTGCTTACGCAGAAGAAGCGTTGGAACAGCTCCCGGCCAACCTCAACATCATGGGGCCTACACTCGACCACAAAGGTTCGCAGGTCTTGATAGACCGCCCCATTTCAGAAGAAGAACTAGCGGAATGGAAAGCACAGCTGCGCAAAGAAATGGACGCGCTGAAGGAGGACGTGGAGCGCAAGGACGTGGAGACGGAAGAGAACATCAACTACTGGGTCAATTTCTACAAAGAGAACCCAGGCACACTCCCGCAGAAGGTACAGAGTTTACCTGGGAAAACGGTGCACATGAATTTGGCCAGGTCGGCAGCATCCCCACCAATCTCCTGGAGGACGGCATGTGGTTGGTCCTTCTACGGCAGCAAGTTCGTCTTCGCAGACCCTGGCCAAGAAATCACCTGCCAAAAGTGCTTGGCCCTTTGCGCAAAGCAGTGAGGTCGAAGATCGGGCAAAGGGCCTGATATTTGGATGTTTGAGACTGCCATCAAGGTTGGCAACTTCAGCAGCGCCTCAAAAGAGCGCTTTGTCTGTGGGTTGGGCGGTGGATGAAACCTGTGTCGTGTAAGAAAAGGAGACACGACTTTTCTGAGTGACACTTAGGTGCAATTTGGAGGTGGTCGGATCATTGCCAATTTTGGCTCAAGATCCACCTCCCCATTTACAGGAGATTTTTCTAGCCCACCCACCCACTGCCACAGGTGGTGCGGTGAGGTCGAAGATCGGGCAAAGGGCCTGATATTTGGATGTTTGAGACTGCCATCAAGGTTGGCAACTTCAGCAGCGCCTCAAACGAGCGCTTTGTCTGTGGGTTGGGCGGTGGATGAAACCTGTGTCATGCAAAAAAAGAAGGTTCTAGCTCCAAAATGCTGTGCATCGCATGCAAAAAGAAAGGTTCCAGATCCAAAACATTGCAAATGGCATGCAGAATGGAAGGTTCCAGAGTTCCAGCTCCCAAATGCTGCAAATAACATGGAAAATAAGCACAGCCAGGAATAAAAACAAAACCTAAACTATACTATACCTAAACAATTTCCTACCCCTGGACTTTCCCTGACTCCTTTTGGCAATGAGAAGAAAGCCACGGTAATGCAAAGTCTTTCTGCAATCAGATTCAGATATAAATAGCATATATAATTAGTATCATTGGATACTGCACTCCATGGTATCACTTGGCTTTGCTCTTGTGTTGAGTACTTGGCACCTAGGCCTATCGGGAAAACCTTGCATGGGTTGCTTAATTTGATGTTGTCAATCACCAGACATAGGGGAATGACCGGGGGAATGTACATATTCACTAGCGTTTACCAACACTTTCTTGCAGGGTGTCGAAGATGAGGTCATCATCAGGACGATGGTTCACAACCTGCAACATGTTTCTGCTGAAGCGGCTGTCACGCAAATCCACGTCTATACCAGCTTGCCGGAGTTGGTGGTCAATCTGAATGTTGAAGAATTTCATGATTTGCCTTTGTCTGAATCCGAAGTGATTGATGAGACCCTCAGAACCATGTGGAAACAGACAACTCAACTGTTTCCGGAAGTAGGCTGCATTTTCTATGCTAATGAAGAAGGGTTGTATGTTGGCTACGAGCGCTTGCCAAAAAGCTTTCTGAAGATGCGCAATGTGTCCTACACTTTTGGAGCCGAATTCCGTGCTTCGGACACAACCCCTATGCCAGTGTGCAGCTACTGTCCACCTGTGTCAGTACTGCGTCCGGGGGAGAAGACTTATCATTTTGTCGACAGTGAGGGCAAATATGCGGAAACCTATGAACGACATGAATACGATCCTCGCAAGCGGCCTTGGTACCGCAAAGCAGTCGCAGCCAAGGGAAATATGACTTGGATGGATATCTACAACCACAGCAGTGGGAATTCGATGGGCACATCAGCCCAAAGAGCAATTATGAAAAATTCCAAGGTCACGGGAGTGGCAGCTGGTGATTTTACGGTGAATCTACTCAGTTACTTCATGCAGGATGTCACGAGCGTCATCGAATTTGAAGAGGGTTTCATTATTGATGCGAAGTCTGGCTTGATGGTTGCAAGTTCCAGGGGCATGAGCCAGGTAGCCAGGCCCGTCTCTCCACAGGACAACGAGGGCTTAGTGAGATTTCATTGGAAACAGGTTCCGGACTGTTTGGTGGAGTCAACCATCAGTTTTTCGGCTCTCAATGAACACATGTGACATTTTTGAACCGGTTTTGGAGTCTAGGGCGATTCTTTGATATAACTTGTGCAGCATTGGATTGGCGGCTGGGTTTGGATGATTGCTGAGTCTAAGGAACCCTCTTGCAGAAGTACGGATCGTTGAAAGCAGCCCTTGCACCCGAACAGGGTGGCTCCACACTGGCAACCACCGACGGGCGTTTCATATTCACATTCACCGGAAACCTGCAACCAACCTTTCAGGCGCGGATTCAAAAGCTGAAACGCACTGCTAATTAAAGTTTGACCTCATGCAACTTCTTTCATGTAAAGATTGTGTTTGTACTGTAATGATTCAAATTGTGAACTGGTCACAGGGTGCATAGTATATAGTATATAGATTTTAGACTTTCACTTCACGATCAACAAACCTATTGTATTCAATGGTTTCCTCATGTTTCCTCGAACTTTCGGGCTATATAAATCATCAAAATCCAGGAGGCGCATGGTTGGCTCGTGGTTGTTGCTGCTCCGCTGAGCACATACATGCATGAATCCTGGCGGCAACAAGCATGGGCAGAAAAGACCAGCACGCTTTTGCACAAGGAGCTCGCGGACAATGTCGACAAGCATCAGATCAAGACTATTTGGGTTTGTGCTTTGTTCTCGCTGCTGGGTGGCCTCTTCATGGTTTGCGTGGGCTTTGCAATTACCCGTCCCTTGAAAAGAATCTCCACTGACATGCTTTCCATGGCGAAGCTTGAATTTCTATCTGCTCAAGCGGAGATCATCATTGACAGGGATGGTGTTGATGAAAGAAGCGCCCATAGGACCCGATTCTTGAGTGAGCACTTGAAGAAGCTCTTTTCAGATTTGGCTCAGCGAACCAGAACTCGAAGGTTCAGCAAAAACTCTGATGACAGTGCTGGCTTCACAGATGGTGAGCAGTGCAGCAGTCACAGTGGTAGTGAGGAAACAGTGCGTAGCCGCCATGGCCATAGCCGCCGAGGAGTTGGATCAGGTCAATCGACTGAGACCAATCGTACCAATCGTGGCTATGATCGCGACGGCCGAGACGGCCATGACTGTGAGGACTTAGAGGCTCCATCCAGGAGTTGCTTCCGCTTTTCCACACCCAAAGAGGTCCTTGACATGCGGGAGTCCTATGTTTACATGGTGACTGGCCTCAAATCCTTTGCAAGATATCTGGATCCGGAGATCATGAGGATTCTGGTGAAAAGCAAGCGTCAAGCACAACTCGGCATGGGAAGGGCAGATGTGACCATATTCTTCAGTGACATTGCCAACTTCACGACAATGGCAGAGCAACTTGAGCCTGAGACGTTCATGTCGCTTCTCACAGAGTATTTGGATGAAATGAGCAAGATTATCATGGCCAAGCGAGGGGTTGTGGGTGAGTTTATTGGAGATGCCATCATGGCATGGTGGAATGTGCCCATTGATTTAGGACAGGAACACACAGCCATGGCCTTGGATGCTGCCCTTTGTCAACAACTCCGTTTGCAAGAGCTCCGTGACGTTTGGGAAGCAAAAAGTCTACCTGAAGTCAGGGTTCGCATGGGTCTTGTTCGGGGCACTGTGCTTGCTGGAAATATTGGCAGT
>Ga0126342_10017464_pt1 | contig 12407 bp, 15 predicted proteins | sample Cyp1metagenome_FD_92528 | JGI IMG/M metagenome (GOLD analysis project Ga0126342, IMG submission 92528) | Coral microbial communities from Lord Howe Island, Old Settlement Bay, Australia - Cyphastrea 1 metagenome | ecosystem: Host-associated > Invertebrates > Cnidaria > Coral ... | reverse complement strand
TCCAACCACCTTTCGGTCAATCAGTGGATTCGCTCTGCCATCCGTGATTCACAACAACCAACGTCTCCTATAGGTTTCCTATTCTGAAACTTCCGCCACCGCCTTGTGCGGCACTACTGGTAGTAATTATCAGATCACATTATCAGATCATTTCTGGAAACATATTTGATGCCATTATGAAGAAGACGCCAGGATTTGGAAGATCCCTTGCACCAAGCCGAAGGTCAGCTCTTGGGCACGACCTTACAGTCAGTGGGCCCAGGGCCCGATCCATGATGAGTTGGTGTAAAAAACGGACAGAATGGACAGAATCATTGAATAATTTGAATATCATTGATTCTTCATGCAGAAATGCATGAAAAAAGGGCCACTTCTGAACGTGCAAATGCAGCATCGTTTAGCGATTTGAGCCACTTGAGCCACTTGAGCCAATTGAGCCAATTGAGGTTGGTTTCCATCTCCCTTTTGGGTTTTTTCATCTCAGTGGTGGCGGTGCCGCTACTTCGTTTGACGGTGGGATCGAGCATGGGCGCCTGGTGCGGACATTTTCGAGGAGAGGGCAGGGTTTCTGGGGGTTGAACATGTGCAGAGTCACCACTACCATTGTAGCATCTTTTCGCTGAAGTCATTAAGGACCAGATCCATCTAGGAAAAAAAATAGAAAAAACACGACCTTCTGATGCTTTCTGATGCTTTCTGCCAATCCTGGTTTGGTCAAACATCGGACAACTTTAACCCATGCAGATCCAGGAGTCTTGCGGGAATGGCGAAAGAGATGGCGGGATGAGGCCATGGTCAAAGCTATTCAAAGCTGATATTTCTGGCAGAAATCGAATATATTCAGCAGTCCTAAACCAATTGTGGGGAGGGCTATGTATGATGTTGATTTGTGAGATATTTTTTTATTTCTTTGTTTCTGGCATCAAAGGTTGCAGCAGTTCCATGATATTGCTTGTACTGGGAGACCGCTTTAGATTGCCTCAGGCTACAGAGGAGGAAGGCGCGGAACTTGAGGAACTCGGGAGCTTATTCGGAGCTTATTCGGAACTTGTTCGGAGCTTATTCGGAGCTTATGAGAATCCAATCCCCCAATACAGAGATTTGGTGTTTGCTGATTTTAGATCGATATTGTGGTGAAAGAAATTATCAGTCCCTGCTCATCTCACTTTGGTCATCTCACGTTTGTGCGACAGGTGCTGCAGACTTAGAGGCTCGGGCACTCAGAATTCACATCTCGCACAACACACTGATGGAAACCAAATCTGGACATCATTCAATCTTTGAGGAGAAGCGGTTGTTAGTCTGATTGTTTCCTTTAAGTCACTTTAAGTCAATTTAATTATCAATATAACGCAATATAGCAATAAGTTTTAAAGCTTTTTCAGATGTTTTTTTACGTATTTTCTCCTCATTTTTTGTTTTCCATTGTGATTTGTGTGCCACGAGGCGGCAACGCCGATGTCGCAGCTGTCGCGCCGCGTGTCCAACGCGTCCTTCGGCATCGGCTCCGGCGCCGTGTCCCGCGCCACGTCGAACGCCTCGCGCGGCTCGTCGCGGCCACGGCGGAACTCCACCGAGGGGTCGCTCGCCACGCGGCGAACCTCCAGGGCATCCCTGGGCTCAGGCGCCAGACGAAACAACGAAACAACGAAACAAAGAAACCATCAACACGGCATGTTAAATAATCATTCATCGAATTATGGCATTATACTGAACATCATTTATAGTTAAAAAAATATAAACACAGATTTATTTTTGAAGGAAGTGGTGACATTGACTTAGGTTTCGCATTCCTGTTGTCATCCAAAGCAGTGGTACCTGAATTAGTGTGGAAAAAAGTTTTGACCATCATCTCGAAGGATCTTCTCTTGGTGATCAGCCTTGGGTCTCATTAATACGCCCATGTGTTTGGATGAAGCTATGTGGGGATCAATCTTGTGATCCAAAGTCATTCCCAATGATTTTCAGTTGACCAATGTTGACCAATTCATTGTCTCTGCCCAGTTGAGTCCCTATCATCCAATAGCCGGAAGCGTTGGTGGAAGCGTTGCTGTGCTCAGATGGTTTTGGGTTTTTTTGGAGTCGTGGAAGCTGAGCAATCAGAAACTGGTACTGTAAAGGGCAAGCTTTGCCGATTTGCCATGGGATCCAAAAAATCAAATGGCCATCGCTTTGTTGGAGTCAGCTCTTGATCTGCAGTCAGAAGTTTCATGAAGTTTCGAGAGCAAGCACCCAACTCCTGTGATGTCAAGGGCAACAAGCCTCACTGCTCTAAATGTAGCATCCAACATTTTGGGAACCGTTGGAATTTTCTCTGAATTCTTCAAGAAGGCCTGTAACCACAAACAAAACATATCATAACATCGTATGCCTGTGATTTTTGCGGACTATCTTCATTTGCATCTCACTGATGACTCTCTCATTTCAGTACTGAATTAGGGCAGACGTCGATCTATGTACATTTGCATCAGCTTGATATTATCCATATTATCCTCCTTTCTTGATCTTCTTGACCTGTTTTGGCAAGGTCTTCAAATGAAGCTCTTTCCCACGAAGCGCAAGCGTCGAAGAAGAGCTTCGCGTGTCTTGGATAAATGGTGGGCCATGGCCCCTTCCAGCATAGGATGATAGAGATCCCCCCCTCTCCTGTCGGAACAGCAAGTTGTTGACAAGTGAATTGTTGAATATATGGTTTCAAAAGGTTTCAATGTAGTTTCTTTTTTCTCATAGATATATTCCAATGTATTCTCCCTTCATTCCCTATTATCAGATCCCTTTGATTTTTCATTTCCGATTTCCCAGATTTCCTTGTCATTCTCTTGCTTCTTACCCACAAAAGCCTCTCTTTGGATGCTTTCAGGCCTTGAGGATACCGCGCACCTTGGCGTCACCAGGATCCTGTGGGGGAACGAATTCATTGGCTAACCAGGCGACACCATCTCTTGAGACTCAGAAAATCTCAGGCAGAGAGGTTTTGAAATCATTTGAAATCAAAGACTGCCATAGACATGGATTGACCAAGATTCTTCCTCGCAATTGGGTGATTTGAGATCGGAACAGCTTTGAGAGTTCAATTCCTCCATTTGTGGTTTTGTTTTATTGGATATGTAACCTCCGATTTGATGCTCTGTGTTCGAGGACTTGGAAACCATCCTTTCCAATTCCAAGAACACAGAAGTCCAAAACATCATAAAACATCATAAAACATCATAAAACATCATAACATATCATAAAACATCATAAAACATCATAAAACATCATAAAACATCATAAGACATCATAAAACATCATAAAACATCATAAAATATCATAAAACATCATAAAACATCATAAAACATCATAAAATATCATAAAACATCATAAAACATCATAAAACATCATAAAACATCATAAAACATCATACAACATCATAAAACATCATAAAACATCATAAAACATCATAAGACATCATAAGACATCATAAAACATCATAAAACATCATAAAACATCATAAAACATCATAAAACATCATAAGACATCATAAGACATCATAAAACATCATAAAACATCATAAGACATCATAAGACATCATAAAACATCATAAAACATCATAAACCATCATAAAACATCATAAGACATCATAAAACGTCTTAAAACATCATAAGACATCATAAGACATCATAAAACATCATAAGACATCATAAAACATCATAAAACATCATAAAACATCATAAAACATCATAAGACATCATAAAACTCATAAAACATCATAAAACATCATAAAACATCATAAAACATCATAAGACATCATAAAACATCATAAAACATCTGACCAAGGTACGACTTGTCCAAATTCGAGGATGCCAATCTTCGGGCCATGGCAGCCACCATGGAGCCCATGTCAACCTTTAGCCCGATTCAGGTGCGTCTGGCGCCCCAGGGGCCCCAGGGCCAGGCCATATGACGTACATGGTTCTGTTGGGTGCTTTGTGCTTGAGGATTTTAGATTTTAGCACCCAAAAAACACCTTTCAACTGTTGCGAATATGTCGGAATTGCTATGGATTTCTTTCAGCTGTAGAATAGGTATGTTGCATTTGGATTGCATTTGGGTATTCGGGGTACAAGTATTATAGGTCGGGATATACAACTTGGATCTACTTCGACAGAGGAGAACATCCGATTTGACAATTTTGATGTTTGACCAATTTTGAGGCAATCTGCACGTGGCTCATTTGCCGTCTGCGGTGACTGCCGCGCCACCCACGCAGCTGGCGCCGTACCTTCCAGGCACTCCATCAGGCGCCACAGTCATGCGGTCAAGCGTTGAGGTTGTCGGTGCAGCAGTGCAGCAACAGCTGGTTTGGACATGTTTGGACCTTAGTGTAACTATGTGTAACTTCTAGTTGGATCTAGTTGAGACTTTGGTCCTGGAATGTTGTGGCCTTCTCTTATCAAGCTCCATGAGTTCTCTATGTCAGAAGCGACCTAGCTTAGCAGCATGGCATCAGCTGTAAACAAGTGTCAGAAACCAAAGCCCGCTTGCATAGTGAGAGGTATCTACTCTGAGCCCATGTCTGAGATGGACTATGGTCGCAGCCGGCCACTGAGCAGAGACACTTGGCTCGTATGACAACCCGAAATTGGCGGCACAAAGGTCTCCAGTGATGGTCGGAAATGTCTGCACTTGCCTCAAGCTCTGACTGTTCAGGAATCCAATGGAAGATTGGAAAATGAGCGATATGAGAGATAGATGTTCCTGCACCAAGCAGGGCAGCTAGGCAACCGCGTTACTTGGCAAGGTACCATCATCTGACAATCACAAGTAGATCAAATAGTCCGATTGACAAAACAACACAAACCTAAAACCTTGGTCAGGAGCCATGATGGAATAGCGTCAACGAAAGCACTACTCGTTGTAAGCATACATGAGATTACATGAGTCTCAGACAGGTCCCATACTCAGGTCATCAGCTGGTCATAATGGTCATAATGGTTGATCCTTAAAAAAGCTGTTTTGAATTGTCCAACTCGCCAGGACCCATCAAGTGGTTCCCTCTGGTTGAGTCCCCCCCTTCCAGAGTTGTGGCACAGCAAAGCTGTGGCCACAACCGATGCCAGGGTTTTAAAAAGGTGACCGTTTGAAAAATCCCAATCTTAACTCTTAATGGCACCGAAGACCTATAGATCCGGTAGATCTTTCTTGAATAATAGAAAGGTTGTTCTCCATGTTTGAAGGGACAGCCGAACATGAGGTGCTCGCAGTCACTGTTAATACCTATTCTGTCGGGATCTTGTGTTATAGTTATATCATCAGTAGGCACTGGCCATTTGCTGCGTCATTTCAGGCGATGTTGTGTTCTTGCAAGATTATTGTACCAGTGCACCAAAAAAAATGCCATGGCTCAAGTGACCCACTTTCGCTGTACTTTGAGCTGGCCATTGGGGCACGTCTTTTGTCGAGGAGTCCTCCGAAGGAAGGATAAGGCGGATAAGGATATTCACGTGGATCCAAAAGAGTCGAATTGATTCATCATTTCACGATCCAAAACGATTGTCCCACGCGTAGTCCATGACAATGGACGAGAGGAGCGCAGGTCACTTGGCACAGATTAGAAGTTTCGGCCATACGGGAAACATGGCTTCTGGGTCCAAGTTTGGGACAAATTCAGGTTCCAAGCCAACTTGAAAAGTCTGTCCTGCTCCTTCAAATGGTTTCGCTCCTTGAACCCGTGAGAAAATGTGAGAAAATGTGAGAAAATGTGAGAAAATGTGAGACATCAAATGAAATCACTCCAGACGAAACCAATCGGTCTGGGCGGTCTGGGCGGTCGCCTCCAAAACCACACAGCATCGCCAGGGTGGAGGCAGCGCTATGGCACGTCCCAACGTAACGCCGATATGACTTGAAACAGTTGAAACATGTTGAAACTGTTTGAAACCTTCTCCCTTGATCTCCGATTAGAATGGGACAAGATGGGACAAGGCAAGGCTTTTGTGACTTTCAGCGAAGTCGAAGTCTGTGTTTTCTGGCGTGTTGCCAGGTCGAAGGCGAAATCTTCGTGCCGTTCTCTGTGTTGCCGTTCTCACAAGGCGATGACTTACGACATCTTACGACTTACCGCTTGAAAAGCGCTAGAGATCACAAAGCAATATTCATACAATATTCATACAGTATTCATGATCTGTTTGGCCGGAGCCAGCGAGCCACTGACAAAATTTCTTCATGGATCAATATGGATTCTGCATATGGGCTGTCAGAACCTGGTATGCATGGCAATCTGTGCATAGTGACTCTGCCGTGTTTGAAGGAATCCTTTCCAAATTGCGAAAATTGTGCAGGTGTTTCCAATGAAGCAGTCCTTGGCATTCGCTTCCGGCACGGTGCCACAGCCTGCCACAGCCTTCCACAGCTGGCACGGTGGCATTCGCTTCCAGCCGATCGCTGAGCCTCGCTGCCACGCCGAGTCACGCTGCCATTTCTGGGTCAGTTTAGACTCGTCAGTTCCAACAGCTCCAACAGCACGAATACCAGGTCTCCACATCCACGCATCATTCCACCTATTTCCACATCAAACCATCTGCATGGCACAAGGGAGGAGGCCCACAACTTCAAGAAAATTCAACTTGCCCGCAAACCTGAAATACTTATGTCCGATAGCAGGTAAAATTTGCAAAGTAACCAACAAGTCCATCAAGAGACTTTCTAGAACCAGGATTCTCCAGGATTGTTCTGAAGCAGGTTTGCTTGAGATTGGTTTGAGATACTAAGTCAGCGCCCGTGTGGTGAAGACTTCGCGATGCCCATTGATTATTCAAAATTTGAGAATATCGAAGATGACTTGGATGGAGGCAGGTTCTTCCGTGTGACTGAGCCGCTGGTTTGAGGATAGTGCTAGCATCGACGAGTCCGAAAATTCCTCAAGCATCAACTGTGCTCTGCACCCCCAGTGACCGTGTCAGATGAGTGGCGGCAAATGCTGGAACAGCTATCTCGAGAGGTGCAACTATCAGTGGTCCAAAACAGATCAACATTTCAACAACACAACTTACGTTTTGATGCTTCACAACATGTTGAATCACCATGACCTCAGTTTTTGGGAAAAAAGCTCCAAGTTGGAGATCATGCGTATTTCCGAAATATTTCGTTCCAATTTCGTTCCAATCTCGTTCCATGATGATGTTTTCAACGTGCTGATTGGCATTGGCAGCCAGTCATTTTGCCGGCAGTTTCCTGCAGGTAGCTTGCAATGATCCACTTTCACCACCCAGCAGGTGCGGAATGCTGCGGATGGTTTTTACATTTTTTTACGGTTCAGCATGGCTTCTGGCATGGCTTCTGGAACTCTGATCCCCTATAGGGGGATCCCATCCAGGTTTGGTGATGAGATGGGGATGGATCTGGGCTTTGATCCTGGCTATGAAATGGAGGATCCAGGCGCTGATCATAGAGACAGCGTGGATAAGTGTGACAGTTTTTTTTTTTCGCTTTGGCTCTGCGCGTCTTTGGGCGATGTTTGAAGATTTTTGGTCATGTGATGTCATATGATGTCATGTGTTTTGTATGTTTTGTGAGATCTTGTTTGTCTATGTTTGTCTCAGGCTTCGAGGAATACGAGCCACTCGACTTTCCAGAGCTGCGGGACCAGGAGGGTTCCTGGAATCACCGCTGGAAATGGATCAACATTGGATCAAGATTGACAAAGATTGACAAAGATTGACACTGTCCAAGGAAGTATTCAAAGTTAAAGAAAGAATCATCAGCACGGTTTCAGACTTGCTTGATGATTGTGCAGTGGTCAGCTTGATGCACTACCTCTCAATTTCACCCGGTTTCACCCTTCTCCAACGCATTCTCATAGGTGATTTCAATAACCGCATTTCTTCAGGAAGACAATCTATGTATCTAAGTTTGTCAAAACTTTCAGGGAATTGCCTCTCTGCCTTTCTGAGAGATTTTCGGGGCGTAGGCCTTGCAGCTGATCCTGCGACGCTGCACCACCTCGCCATTTCCTGCCAAGACGCTTCCACGGCGGTTGCTCTTGGAGGATGGACAGATGGGATGGGCAACAAATGGGAGATGGGGGTGGGCGGGCATGTTAGCCAAGACAGGCAGTGTTCCTTTACTTGCATCACAAGGCAGATGGTAAAGCCTAAGAGCAGCCATTTTGAAGTGTTTTGAGGCAGTGAAGGTGTGTTTCATCCATTCCATCCTGTGGTCTTTCAGTTCTTTTGTGGCATGTGAATGTTGAAAAGGAGGCCATGGCAGTCCCAATCACTGTCCAATTGACCAGGTCCCCCAAGATCGCCCATACATTCGCAATATCGCTTCATTGAAGTCTTGCTAAGTCCCATCCGTTTTTACATCATCTCTTGTCATCTTTTGTCATGTCCACCTTTGTTTCCACGGTCACCCGGGGCTTCGTAGGCCGAGCTGCGGCTGCGTGGGCGGCAGCACCGCGAGGCGCTGCTGTGCTCCTTGGCGCTGCGCCTCGCCGTGGGCAGCGAGGAGGACCTGCCGGAGCTGCCGGAGACGCCGCCCAGCACCGACCAGGAGACGAACGCGACGAACGACCCACAGCGACTCAAAAAACCCTCATCCATTGGGAATCATTGGAAATCGAAGTAAAACAGCAATGGGAGGATGTTGATTTATGTTGATTTTATATGTTTTTCAATGCTTTAACAACGTTTAACACATTGTGTACAGATGTTTACAGAATTTTAGTTGAAATCATATTTTGTGTTCATGCAATAGGTAGCAGAACGGGTTGAAGCTTTGGACACCTGTGCTTAGGTGTGAGATCCATTGAGATCCAAATTACGATTGTCTATGGCTGACTTGAACAGGAGCAGCTGCCAGCGGAATGCTGGCTTGTCCCGGCTGCGGTGATCGAAATGGTCTGTGGAAGCCCTAGACAATCCTAGACATTTTAGATCATTTTAGCACTTCCAGAGTTGATGTGTCAATGCCGAGGTCAACATGTCATCCGATCAATGATACCTCTATATTATACCTCTGGAGCGGGGCGAATTGTGAGCTGAGGTGCATATCAATTGGGTGACCGCAACCATGCTGTGCGGCTGCGGGATGCTTTGGTGATCGTTGACCGCAGCATCCTTTCCAAGTGGCTCGGTAGCAGAACTTCCCTGCAGTTTCCCAAAGTTTCCATTTCCCAGTACTCGTCAGCCCTGTATTTCTTGGGATCCAGGCTATACAGTACTGCTATACATTACCTTTTCTGGTGGTGATTAGATGTGATTAGTATAGTATACATTACCATACATTACCTTTCTGGCGGTGATTAGTATAGTGAGTGCATGTGATGTTCATGCTGCAAGAATTAGGACCACCAAAATGAATAGGTGCACCAAACCAAGGTTTCGGCAGATTTTTGATTCATTTTGCAGTTTTTCTTCCCAGGCATTTGACGAAGCGGTTCAATGGTACTGCAGAGGCTTGGCATCGGGGTGACTTTGAGCTGTGGTCATTGGGGAAAACGGCAAACTGGAGGGACCGCTTAACACACTGGATTCTGAATCCTAAAATGGTTCAATGTAGGGATTAGATGCGACTAATAGATTTTGGATGCCCCAATTTGGATCTGCATTTCCACATTTTTTTTGAATTTTTGATGAGAAACTTCACACACACACAGCAAAGAAAGGTACTTTGACACAATTCACTTGAACCTATGTTTTTAGAATATCAGCGAATCCACTACAGAGCCATCTGATAACAGGCCCAAAAGCTGGGACTATTCCAAGCATGTTGTGAAGCAAATTACAGGAATTTGATACAACCACATCCATGTCATTGGTTCTCAGTCTCTGACTCAAACCTCAAACAGGCATTTATAATATTTATCATTTGAACATTTTGAACGCTCCATCACTTCAATGCTCTGCATGTGCAGGTACTTGACTTTGTCCCTCAGTTTCTGAACTTGTTGAATGCCTCTGGCTCCTACTAGCTGCTCACCGCTGGAGCATTCACAATCCAGGCAGTAGGATCACTGTCCAGATGGACATGAGATGATATGAGAAAATGTAATGTTCGATGTTGAAGAACCGTTGAGACCATCTTATTCCTGAGTTGGAGACCTGGCACATTTAAGTGGGAAGCACTGCGTCACTGCGTGCCTCTGGCATCACTCCTGGGATAAATCCTGCCATATTTCAGGCAGCAAATTGCGTTTCTTGTCATGGTCTAAACACCTTTTCTAATCCTTTGGATCAAGGCCCCTGCGACGAGGCGCCAACAGCGGACCAAGCAGACCAAGCGGACAAAGTGAAAAGTGACGCCAGCGGCACCTGAGACTTCCATCCTTTTTGTGCATAGAAAATTTAAACAATCAAAGTCTGGATGAAAATTCATCGAAAATTATGAATTATCTGAATTCGAATTGAGGAGCGTGGAAGGTTTGCCAGACATTGGGACCTCCAAGTTGGCTGCTGAGTGACCTTTGGAGTATCTCTGGAGCGAAGGAATTTGCTCAGAATGGTTTGATGTTTGATGTTGATAGAATCCCAGTGGAGCAAGATTTCCTAAAGATTTTCCTTTCACCATATCAACAATAAAGCCAATGGGACAACTATGACGTCGAAAAAACTAGACACATGTTGTTATGAAATCCAAGATCAACCTCTGCTAGATCGTCTTGTCAGCTCCAAGGCTTGTCATTGGCTTCCGATTTGGCACACTGGATTCGCAGAAGCGCGTGGATAAATCGAAGGAGGCAGCAGAATCCAAGGAGAATCCGACATCTGAAACCAAACTGACCACCATGGACCACCGTTTTTGGTGCCATCGATGCACCATGATGCACCATGATGCACCATGATGCACCATGATGCACCATGATGCACCATGATGCACCATGATGCACCATGATGCACCCAATCTTCGACAAAATGTGCAGGCGAGCGTCAAGACACAGCTGACGTTGGTGCGTCAGGGTACGACCTGGGCGCCTGAAAACGCTGCTTTGGTGGGGGCACCTGGGTCACGTATGGTCACGTCATGTCCGGCCATAGGAATGGCCATAGTAGGAATCCGGAAGTGTCACATCGAAACATGGTATGATGCATCACTGTATGTAGTCTGATTTTTGACACACAGTCACACAATTGTAACATGTATATCATGTATATCATGTATGTCAATGTATGTATATTATTATATTATACACAAGTGTATATATCTCAACTGCATATTGTAAGCATTGACTGTTCATGTATCACACTCGATATCACTCGATCATCGACGGCACATGGCCTTGCGCTCCAAGGTGAGAGTCATTTTGCCTCAGACCTTGGTGTCGTCCTCCCATGGCATCATTTGTCGTCTGAAGGTACCCGTTGCCGCGACAGCAACTGCAACAGCAACTGCTGCAGCATCTCGACATGTTATATCATGTTATGACATGTTTGCTTGAATCAGGCTGACGAAATGCAATACTGGCGATATTTTTCAATCTCAGAACATATAGAACATGCAGCTTTGCTTATCTTCACCTCTTTTTGGTAGCATTCTATCTCAGAACAGGCTCAGTGGGAAGCCAGCAATCATACTTTGCTGAGATCTGGCCCAGGTTTTAAGCGAATTGCTAACATATGCTAAACTGGCTAAAATCATTACTTATCTTCACTTGGGTTTTGAATGGTTTTGATTGGGACACTTGGGACACTTGGGACACTTGGGACACTTGGGGCACTTGGGACTTTGGGTGATGCAGCTGATGGTGACAAGACAAGATGCACTCGGATGGAATGGGCGGGGGCCCTCCATTCGAACTGAGCGATGTCGCCTTGGAATGGCGAGTTCTGCAGGTGCCACGGGGGTCTGGACATGTTTGGACATGGACTGCTTTGGAAAGAACATGAAAGAACCTTTCTCTATCCTTTCTTTACAGAACCTCTTTGTGACATGTTGATGTATCAGAAATGTATCATGCGGGTAGTCTTGCATGGCTGGTATAGGCCAAGCATTTTGCAAGCTCCTCTGGACTGTGACACCTGCATGGTCTGCCACCTGAAGATGCATCCCCGCGCTGTTTTTCAGTCCAAATTTACAACAGATGAGACATGCACATGGTGCGGCAGACTCCTTATCTACAGAACTTCCTACAAAGCCGCGTTTCTGTATGTTTCAAACACAGCAGCCCAAACAGCGCCCTGTGCACTGTTCAATACTTGGAAGACTTGGATAACTTGCCTTGAAGCTCCACAGGACTCCAAAGGCATCTCAAACTTCACTGAGATGGCTGAGTCATGCTGAGTCATGCTGAGTCATGCTGAGTCGATGTCGATTCAGTCGATGTCAATTCAGTCCGCTGGATGAGCGATGGCAAAGTTCCGCAATGCATCGGCGCCGCCGAGGACCAGGAAGACTTGGACGAGTTTGAGGCCGACCATGGCTGACCATGG
>Ga0126342_10017463_pt1 | contig 12407 bp, 12 predicted proteins | sample Cyp1metagenome_FD_92528 | JGI IMG/M metagenome (GOLD analysis project Ga0126342, IMG submission 92528) | Coral microbial communities from Lord Howe Island, Old Settlement Bay, Australia - Cyphastrea 1 metagenome | ecosystem: Host-associated > Invertebrates > Cnidaria > Coral ... | reverse complement strand
TGACTCTTTTGGCAATACTAAAAGTAAATAGAGCTAATTGACTTTTAGTATTGGAGAAAAATTGGAGTTGCGGAAAAATGTTTTTACTATTGACAAGATATCACTATTGGTCAGACAACATTATAATATATATATATATAATTATATATATATATATACTGATATACAATGATGTATAATTATACATTGCAAATGATTGACTTTTGATGTTGTATTCATTATCTGTTACCTTTTGTAATTTTGGCATATGTTGATTAAGTTAAACGACTATCTTTGATCTTTTTAAGACGATACGTTCTCATGTTGAATCTATTGTTTACAGGGTTGACCTTGCTGAAATGAAACCCCACACCATTGAGATATCCAGGGCACCTCATGGATGTGTCCAGAGAGATGAACCTTCACGTTTCGTTTCCTGGCGACACAACACCCATGTCCCCGCTGGCTGGTCATTTGAGTATGATGTACCATCGTTGCTAAGAATAATAGTTTCAACCATGCAGTCTAGCGCAATCCACTAAAATACGTTAGATATACAAATACATACATCAACCTTCTATTGCAGCACGGTACATTAAATTCCGCTACAAATTACGTACAAATTGCAGTTTTCAAGTGTCCAGAAGAAACAGCTTGTCATGTACCAATTTAAGATCCTCACCTGATTGGAAGCTTTGGGCCGCACGGACCTATACACCCAAGTGCAGCGTCAGTAATCTTTCCGCATGGCTGCGCTACGTTTTGTGGTAAGTCACATGTTTCGTGAAATGTCACCGGAAAAAAGAAAAAACTGCAATAAAACAAAACATATACAGAACTTACATGAACTTACACCATGTGGACCCCATGTTACAAGATCCTTTGCGACATTCTTTGGGAAATCAAAGCTCCTGGGCACGCTGAGGTATGATTTTCGTTCAACAAATCGTTCTCTGGAGGCACGAAACACCACAGGCATGGCGCATAGACCACACGCACGGCGCACAGACCGCGCACACGGCGCACAGAACGCTTCCTTTCCTGTGCACAATCCTTGCACATCGAGGGAAATGAGATAAATTGAGGCAATCTCCACGTACGCCACAAAACAAGTAACACTTGTGTAATTATAATTATGTTCAGTGCTTGTGTTGTCAACCATGCTCGAACATCACATCACCATCTACACGCTACATCCAAACGACTTTCTGCAAGACAGGATGGCTTTCCACAGGTACCTGTATGATCACCTGTCGTGCACACACACACTACAGTACAATATTTGCATCCGTTCGCTGTTCATTTGAAATATATATATATTGTTTCTTCACAGTTAAACTACAACTATTAATGATGTACATACCTGGGTCCCTGTCTGCCATTATAGCTTTTCAGTTGGAAACCGCTTCAGCCACCGGGCCTGCAAGAAAACGCCTGCAGCACATGAACAGCATAAAATGTGTATGTATATATATATAGGTAGATAGATAGGTAGATAGATAGATAGATAGACAGATAGACAGACAAACAGATAGATAGATATATAGATAGATAGAAACATATTTCGTGTTTTCTCATTTTGAACATATTTGAAAAATCACACAAATCCTGCCAGCCTTGGATACCATGGAGGACAAAAATATGTAATTCATAGCCGAGTTCGGCTGCTCAAAAATCACTATCTTTGTTTCACTGTTTTACTTGTATTGAATCTGTCTCAAAAATCTTAAAACTGTTCTGGGTTAAAAAAACACCTGAAATCCAGGCTTTCTTTAGGGATTCCCCTTGCTAACCAGTAAGGTTCACCCTTTCAACGGGTCCTGATGGCTTTCAAGAGTTCTTCACAGCCCGCATTCAGGCCGCTTTGGCATTTGTCCAGAATGCCTCAGGTAAAAAAAGAAAACGTGCTTTAGCGCACGAAAAAAAAGGCCGAGGTAGAGCAATGTAAAATTCAACTAATTACAATTTTGCCATAGATGGTTTCTATAAACCATCAAAATATCGGTGGTTTATAATTGCTTTCCAATCATTTTAAGAATATGTTCGGACATAGTGGGACTATGATGGGAATACCAAGGATCTATGGCAGAATCGAAAGGCATGTTCACAACGGATTGGTTTTCTTAGGCTGTAAAGGTGTCATATCGATTTATCATCCAACAGAGGTTTGCAACATTGCTACAGACCACACTCCGAGGGCATAATTCCAATCCTGCAGTAAATGGACATTCCAAGACTTGTCTGATAGAAATGATTGGATCTATTGGATCATTTAGGAATCGCTGATTCAATCCCGTGAAAAATCACCGTTAAATCCACGAATTATTGGAACATCATCCATTAGATATAATTGTCATCATTAAATCATCCATAAGGATCCATAAGGATCATATTAGTATCATCATCACATCATTAAATCCACTAATTATTGGAATGGATGCCATGTAAGATGGAAACAAATGAGGTCACTGAGACCAAAAAAGGCCGCCGCCTTCTTGGGCACCTATCCCAACAGGGAGGGATGGTTGTTGTACCGCGCCAACATGTTGGTGCTTAACGAGAAACAAAGGGTCAAGGTAGGTGTGTGTGTGTGCGTGTGCATCTATAGGTTGGTTTAGATGGTTTATGCTCATCCCATCTAACATCGTCTAAGTATATATATATATAGAGATATATATATATATATGTATATCTCTCTCTCTCTCTTGGTTCAAATGTTAGTTCATCTACTTGTTAACATACTGATACCAACCAACTTAGCGACCTGCGGCACCTTCTTGTAGGATGCTCTTCGCCGGGATGCTGTATGCTGGGCCGTGCGTCATAAGAATATCAAGGTTGTCAGGGATCTTTTCCCAAACCTGGAGCAAAAGGCGCTCAAATTGTGGCAGAAATCTCAAAATACTGGCAGTTTTGAAATTTGGTCTGTCTTTGTTTGACTCTTGATGAGAAGTAAAAGGAGAACAATAGTTTCAGATTTGATCTGCTTGAGCTGACAAATGGCGTCCAAATAAGTCCACATCACGCCTCGGCTTCAAAAGTCGTATATAAAAGCTGTGTCTTCGGACCCTACAAACATATCTGCTGTAAATGGCCCTTGACTGTCTCAGGTTGGATACTGGCCGAACTTGGATATTTCCATAAGGAAAACATTAGAAATGACACAAAGGTGTATGAACTTCAACATTTTTGATGGCTGTCAAAATGTAAAACCAGGACGACCCACAACTCCACCCACACCATTGGACTGTGCCTTGGCCAATGCTTCCCCACGAGGCAAATTGAAGGCCCAGTCGCAAAACTCGGGTTGCCTTGGGGGAGCGCCAGGGAGAGCGAAAGGAAGACCTTTTTGGCACTATGGGCTAAGACAGCTGAGACAGTTGAGACACACCTCCCTGAAAATCTTCTGGTTGCCGGTTTCAACAACCTTTCAAATATTGGTCAGTGCGGATCTTCCCAAAAACCACATGCAAAGTCTTCAGAAGATTTGAAACCACCTAGTAGACAGACTGCATAGTTTAGCCAACAAAGAAAAATGAAACGAATTGATCGGTGTTCCAAAAACTTGAGTCGTTCCTTTTGATACTGGTTGGTTGAGAACAGAATTCCCTTGTGGTAATCCTCACATGTTCCAATTCATCTTTTTATTGGATACAGTAGTATAATCATCGAAATAATCATCAACCAACTTCAACAAGGGTCAATCGCAGCCACTGCTCAATTGATTCGAGGATTATCACAACCCTGGGGTTTCAACAATGACTAGCCCCCCGTAAGGTCATGTGACGTTCTTTGGGGACATGTTTGTAGGGAACCTGATGCAACCCAGCCGTCAACTATCCACCAAAACAGGACTTTGATCATCCCGAACAATTGGAATGTTGAAAATGCTCAGGGAATTATCCTCAAAATAGCTCAAGACATCTCCAGATTTTGTCGTTTTGTCCTCTTGGTTGGATGCTACTCGGGTTTCAATGATCCTAAAATTGACACTTTCTGGGACTATTCCCTTGTTTCCATCCATCATTCATGTAAGGTCGGATAATGAGGTCGTCTGTTTGTATCATTTTATGTGTATCTGCATTTATCTGTATTCTGCATACAGAAATGTCCACATATCCTGCAGTGATTGTGATTTTCGCATCCTGGTCGCTCTCTTCTTGTGGCCACGTTGCTGATTCATTTTGTTTAAAGAAAAACGCTGGAAGAAATACCACGGAAATAGCAGGCTTCCCCTGAAATTCCCTGCAGCCAATTCTTGGACTATCATGCAGAATCTTCTTGGTTAGCTCCAGGGTCGTGTGACATCCTCCTTGCAATTCGAATGTATGATTGGCAGGGAAGCCATGCATGTCCAGCATAAATTGGAAGCCATCAACTCCCACGGAAACCTCCAGTGTTCCCAGAGTTGATCCCACAAACCGTCAGCAGACCAAGTGTCCAGGGAGAGCCATAGATTCGATACCTGCGGCCCATTTTTTTCTGAGGTAGCCAGGGTGGTTTAATTTCCCGGCCCCACACACGTAATGGGATATATATATTTATATATATATACACTATATATACATAGATAGATATAGATAGTATATTATATGTAAAACCTATACAACCCTATACAAAATATATAGTAACTGCAATATACAATCCCTTCTCCCTAACATCAAATCCCCTATGGGCACCATGAATGGATCTAATGCCCAACCAAGGCTTCTACATTGGGTAGAAGGAAACACAAATTAGGTATGGACACACAAAATCATAGTAATTGTTGCTATCATTTGGTATCAATCTTTGAAATGATGCATTTCTTTATCTCATTCACCATTCATCCCTTCTCCCAATACTAAATACCACGAAAACAGCCTGGTTTCGTCCATTCTTGGGGGTACCGGATGGATGGATTTATTGTGATTTGTGTCTCCCGCCAGTGATATCAAGTCAGTTGAGGCAGCCAAAGGGCCCAAAAACTTCCACGAATTCATCTTCCAAATATGTACAACTTCCTCAGCTTGCGCGCAGGAAGTGGGAAGGGGCCACCACCTTTCTGATCAACAAAATTGGCATGGTGACCCACCAGTGAAACCAACGAACACGGAGTTTGAACTAAGAAAATTGAAGGGGATCGGGATCGCCGGCAAAAAACACAACTGAACACATCTTGAAACTGGCAGGTTAGAACGGTTAGGACGAGGTGACAGGATTGGTTAAAGGGGTGTGCTATAGATGTTCTTTACTTGAAGTGTTTACTGTCTTATATTTTAATTCATCGTGCAGTGATAGAGTTGTGGACAAATATCATATATTATATTAAAATATGTTAAGCATTGTTCGGACTTTCATCTGTATTTTTCAACAATTTCTGTGAAATTAAAGAAACCGGTGGAACATGGATGGCAATATTTCCAGTGATGCCACAACGACGCACCTTTTCCGCTGACTGCTGGATCTCGAATAACCGACCGCCCAATGACCTCTTTCTGGCTTTGAGCCCATGCTTTGGACGTCCGACTTCTTTCATGTCTTAATCACAGTTTCAAATCGTGTCCTATGGATTTTGTCATCGTTGGACCCGCCTGCAGCGTAAGCCTCATTGACACAAAAATCACAAATTCCATTGTTTCACAAAAAAAAACTCATAATTTTCATTGATTTCAGACTAGATTTGTTCATCCAATGTCGTTGACGCTGGTTTCCAAATCAAACGCCAGGCTCACAGCTCTAGATGCTCGTCACAGTTGAGGCGAATCGAGGTCTCGCCCACGCTAAGATGCAGAAAATGCGGCGCCTCTGGAGGTAAGCAACCACACATCCTGGAGATCTGGAGGCAGTTTGCGCGTCGCCCTTAACGTTTTTTATGTTTTTCCATGGTGAATGTTAGGTGTGTCACAATGTGCCATGAGTACATGAATACAAATTCCATGACTACCTGCGATCAATTTGGGGATCATGGGGAGCCATCCAGCCAGATCCAATCAGGTTTGGTTCTAATACTACCATCCATGTCCAGATCATTCATGTATGGTGCTATGAAACTGGGTACTCCCTTGTAATTTAACAGTCCGCTATTTATGGAAACCATGGCCCATTTGTAGATGATAAACATGATGATTTACCGATTTACCCAGAGAGCGAGCAAACGTGCTTCATTTTGGTTTTCGAAAAAGCAGTCGCTTGCAGCCGCTTGCAGCCACTTGCTCAAGCAGCCACTTGCAGCCACTTCTGCAGCCACTTGCTCAAACTGCCAGTCTGCAAGTTGGCGCAAGTGGCTGCGAGTGGCTGCAAGTGGCTGCGCGTGGCTGCTTGCGCAAGTGGCTGCAAGTGGTTGCAAGTGGTTGCAAGTGGCTGCTTGGGGCTGCTTGTGGCTGCAAGTGGCTGCAAGCAGCTGCAAGTGGCTGCCTGCAAGTGATTGCAGCTGTCTGCAGCGAATCGTATAACCATTTGCAGTTATGTGCCATCTTGAAAAAAATGCATTTTAGACGAGTAAATTTTGACCTTTTTTCAAGATTGTCTGTAGTAGAGGGCTATAGCAGCCACCCAGCAGCAGCTACCCGTCCGTCCCGATCGAAACATAGGCATAAAAGGTTGTTTCGGCAAAAAAAAATCTCAGAGGGCCAAACTGTTTGTATTTGAGGGTCAACGCTCACTTGCAGCCAGCGGGCTTACAACTACCTGCTAAGTAATTTCTGTTGTTTTTAATATTTGTTAATAATGGTTTAGCTTAGCCGGTGTCTAAGAAACGTCGTTAGTAAGTCGCCGTGTCGCGCATTATAACACCTTTACGCGTGTTATCACTTTGGTTGCTGATCATTTCATCGTTGATGTAAAAGGTATATTTTAATGGGTGGAGGTTAGAGTTCCATAGCCATAGCAATGTTATTCATTTGATAAAATAGGCTCTGCAGAGTTATGAAGTTGAGTCTTTTGTGCCGTGCGGTAGCTCTCTCCTCTTACCGCTGCACCTGTCACGGATTTTGTTTTCATAAAAACCCTTGCTAGACTACCTTGCTCATGCCTTGTCAAAATCATCAAGCCACAGACGAAAACAAATAACTAACATGTCTCACATTTTTTCACAGCGACACTGGACGTGTCCATAGCAAATTTTTGAAAGTTTGGATCATCAGCTCCACAATCACATGCGCCAGAGGCAGTGCCGGATCAACACGTTAAGACCATGGCATTTTTCAAGGAAATTAAACAACCACATCTAGAGTCAAAGAAAAAGCTCGTGGGTCATCCAGGGACACAATGCAAAGATCGGCAGCTGTATGCAATGTATACTAATTGTTTACCTTTGTGTGTTCCAGGATCTCAGATGCCGTTTGCTGCGCTCGCAAATTATTCTGATCATTTCTGACCAGTGTATGACTGGACACCGAGGCCGTACCACTTGTTCGAGCAGGTATTGCTTCCAGTTCATACGTTGGTGCTACACATAAGGGCACAGCCACGGTTAATTTTGTTTATTGCACCAAGACAAAAAAAAATCAAAGCAGATTATAAACCCCTACCTTGCTGACATTTAGCATCTGTTGATTTTTCTTTATCTGTCCATCTGTCTACCTGTCTGTCTGATGTACTCATGTCTGTACGTCTCTTTATATGGTTGCTGTGTGGGTGGAACCTTAATGTGTGGCCGTGGCGTATCTTCCAAACTATTTTTGGTACGTGGCGCAGTAGTCTTTTCATGCCGACTGTTTCTACGCGAAGAGTTCTCTAATTGACTTCTCCATGGGCATTGATGCAAGAGTTTATTCATGTGACTACAGCATTGTCCTTGTCTCCAGTAGCGCTTCCAAGTCGACGATTTTGCCGCACCAGTTCAGGGTTTTGTGCCTCCAAGAGCTGTAGTTGTTGTGAGTATAGGAGGTCCGAGTTGCCATTGTCGTGACCGAGTCTCAGGCAGTCATCACCAATGCGGGCTGCCAGTGCATCCCTCAGAGCCTGCATAGGTGTCGCGAGGAGGTATCGGCAGGTGTCATGCCAGGTTTTCCTGGCAGCGCAGCTGGTATGAATAGTTGTATTATGTGGGTTTAGTCGCTGTGTCATGGCGTTGTCATCCCATCATTGACTTCATTTCTTTTGTGCTAGTTCCAGCAGGACATGCATTTCTATTTCTGCTGAGATCGAATCTAGTAAATCAAGACATGTAATGAAGAAATGAAACCAGCAACAATAGTCTGAGATCAAAGAAATATCCAAGACACATCTGTCGCAGCACTCGGATGGCTAGTGCAGACTTTCCGCACCCGGGTCCAGCTTTGATTGCGTATGCACGGTAGTGGTCTTCAGGAGGAAGTTCCGTCCACATGCCCATGGCTTGCCGCAGGCATCGTGTCAAGTCATCTCTTCCCTGCGGCTTACTGGTATATGTTCTGACTGGTATACTCATCAGACCTCAAAACAGAATGGTCTATGTCAGAACTGGGTGGCTGCGTGCTCTTGCCCCAAGCACTTGTGTTGTTGTTTTCACTTCTCAACGGGTTTCCATCATGAATTCAAAACTGGTAGCAGCAAGTAAAGCATAGTAAATGTTTGCAAGCATAGGAAGTCTCAATTGGATTCTGCTGTCCTGGTAGACCTGCACAATCGAACCCCACAGCGGCGTCATGTTCCGCATGGCAGATAATGCCCTCCAGGTCCAATGGCTCCGTTGGATAGGGTCCAAAATAATCATCGCCAACTCGGCGTCCTGTGGCGCCTTTGGTTCAATCTCGAAATTGGCATTGTCGGCATTGACAAGCTGGCCACTGCAGTCATAGATTGTATTGACAATGAAGTCATCCTACAATGAATATCCTAGTTACTACGGTAAACCCAACACAAAAAAAACTGTCTCCAACAGATGTTTATTGTTCAGAGTATCTCTATTTTGGATGAGGCAAAATGACTCCCAAATAGGGTGCTTGCATACATGCATGGATTCATGACCATCCACCACATCTGCCAAGCGTCCGTCAGCAACGATCCGAGAGTTATTGGCTGTGGAAACAGAGGATTCCAAAACACCCTGCGTAATGGTGCAGTAAAACACTATGCAATGTACTGTACAAACCTGTTTAGGACATACAAAGGTCTAGATCTTTACGATTTCGGAGGAATATCTAGTCATCTTGTCCTCACCTTTTTGTAGCTCTTCCAGAAGGCAATGTAATGACACAAGATATTGTGCTGTTGCCCTGTTGTGCTGTCAATCTTCATGTCAAGCACCTGGAGCCATCTTTCGGGCACGCACTTGCATCATAAAAGTTCCATCGTGAGGAACATCACAATATCTCTCAACAAAATAGAAAGGAAAATTGACACTTGTTTCGTCGAATGCTACGTTTTAATCGTTTTGGGGAGTTGCTATCACATCGTTCTTTGGTCTACGGAATTCGCTACGAACTGTCTCGTAATAATCTATCATTCCTTAGCACTTGGCATCTCGCGCATTCAAATCTTGAAAAAAATCCACAATGACGCTTTGTTTTCAAGATGGCACGTGGCTGCAATTGGCTACAAGTCGCTGCAGATGGCTGCAATCACATGCTTCCACTTGCAGCCACTTCCAGTAACTTGCAGCCACTTCCCCAAGCAGCCACTTGCAGCCACAAGCAACCACTTGCAACCACTTGCAGCTACAAGCAGCCACTTGCAGCCACTTGCAACCACTTGCCCAAGCAGCCACAAGCAGCCACTCGCAGCCATTTGCAGCGACAAGCAGCCACAAGCAACCACTTGCAACCACTTGCCCAAGCAGCCACTTGCAGCCACTTGCAGCCACTTGCAGCCACTTGCAGCCACAAGCAGCCACAAGCAGCCACAAGCAGCCACAAGCAGCCACTGGCAAGTGGCTGCAAGTGGCTGTTTTTTTTAAAAAAAAATAAAACTGTGCACCTTCTGCGCCCACAATGGATTTACCTATTATATAACATTGTGATGTTCAATAGCTATTATTTAAATTACCAGAGAGTACATGTTGTGAGGTCATTTTGTTGGGCCGAATGGATGATCTGGGTGTATCCTCACAGCCAATACCTCACAACTACTTGGTATATCCTTTGTTGGCTCATACATGACAATTGTATACAATGATTATTCTTTCTGAATCTACCCAACTATATAATTCCTACTAACAAGAATGGTTGGTATGTGTCATCCCACAATCTCATGGTTGATCATCAGGTTCTCCGTACAACCAATGTTTTGACCCAGAGATTACAATGCAGAATGTATAGATATTGTGGTGGGTAATTTTTGGTATCAGCTCCAAGAAAAGTGACACCCCCCCTCCCCGATGATGAGTTAATTTATACACAAACCCTAGATATATCCACCATCTTCCACCCTAAATCCAACAGATTTCAACAGATATTGAAATTGTACTGTTTAAACCAACAAAACCAACAATCATAGCACTCCACATTGCACGACAATTGTGGATGATCCAGGATGCTCCTGGGGTTGGCATCCACATGCAACACGCGCATCTTGGGTCGCTTCATCAATGCCGCAATCACGTCCACACCCTCCGGGCACTGCAAGTCGTTCAACTGCACCTGAAAGCGCTGCTGACTCGGAAAACAGCAAAACAGTTTCCACAACTGGATTAATTAACATGGTAAACCCACGCCATAAACCATTTGGGGATGGTTTATACAATTTACGATGATACTGGGGATAGTCTATACAATTTACGATGTAAGTCCCAACAGTCTATTTGAGTGTACTTTTGGAACATGTTGTGACCCCAGCTATTTTTTCGGGGATGTTTGGATGGGTACAACTGGATCTTACCCCAGCCATGATATTCATGGCTAAAATATGCTAGAATCCCAGTCGTTGATAGCCAAAGCATGCAAAAATCATCAGAATCCCATCTTCCATAGCACTAAGCCCACCAAAGGGGCACCGGGGCACCCTCCAGCCCCGGCCACCTGTAGCTGCGTCAAGTTCTCCAAGGTCGTCAGGGACAAGGGCAGCGCTCCCGAAAGCTTCAGATCGTGCAGATCCAAAGAGCGCAGGTGGGGCCAGAGCTGTGGCAGCTGCCTGCAGCTGATATGGTTGATCAACTTTGATATCATACCTGGTAACCCTCTAGATTAATTTGTTCCAATCCGTTTCCCAAAACATTTTTTTCGAAACAGATCATGTTCTTTTCCAATCTAAGGATGTACCAGGTAGTGATTGATCAGTATAATGTTCATATCATGTTGGATATCACTATGATATCTCCAAGTGAAACCAAAATGGTTGATACCAATCATAATGTTTATTGATCAATCAACATGGATATCATAGTGATATCCAAAAACATGGAAAATGTATCATCTATGACGATTTATGATAATAATTTATGATAATTTAGTTATTAAACATTGTGATTGTTTTCATAGCTATGTTTGTTTACCAGAGGGTGTCACCCAGATTTTGAATCTCCGAGATGAGTGTTTTAAGGGGAATAATAGCTCGAAATAACAAACCAAAAAGACAAACTATTTACGCCACACAGAAAATTGGAACTGGTGGAACTTTTGTAGGGTCAATGTTCGACCCCAAATCCTAAATCATCGGGTGCTGTCAAACTCCGTGAAGGATAGCTTTGTAAGTGTGGAGCATCATTCCAGGATGGAAAATAGCACATATTTGAAACCACCAACCAGTTTCATGTGTTCAATATTTACAAACATCTACCTCTAAAAGGTTAGTAGGAGTATATCCAACTGATGAATATATGTACGTATGTATGTATATATATATATACAACCAACCAACTTCCATGACCCGCCCCATTTTGAAACTCGCAAAGCGTCTCTGGAATGGTGCCATAAATGAAATTGGCATCCTGAGCGCCACAACTGGGCAGAAGGAGTGGCGAAGAGGGAGGGTGGCTTCGTCCACAAATTTGGGAAACCATGGGAGTTTTCCCCTAAAATCCATGAGTGGTATCACTTTTCCTCTCTGGATTAGCAGTAAATGTGGCAAGAAAATTAGCAGGAAATGTCCAGGTACCCCATTCTTGGAAACACCCAGAACAACTTCCCAAAGTGTCAAGAACTGATAGACAAATCGACGATTTTCGTCAATCACCTGGCTTGTTGGAAGTGCACAAATAGTGGGCAATGCTAAACCAGGGTTTCTAATGGGGGATAGCTAATATTAGGGGAATGGGGTTTAACAGGTAAAAACCCACATGCATCGGTAATCGAATTTGCCAAAGCTATCCGTTTCAAACTGTTCCAGACTTAGCAGTGATTTAACTTATCGTCAGCAAAGACTGGAGGCAAAGGTAAACCCTGTAGGGGCTTTACAGAATGACCTAGGTAGAAAGATAGATAGATAGATAGATAGATGGATAGAAAGACAGACAGACAGATAGATAGATATAGATAGATATAGATAGATATAGATAGATATAGATAGATATAGATAGATATAGATAGATA
>Ga0126342_10017462_pt1 | contig 12408 bp, 16 predicted proteins | sample Cyp1metagenome_FD_92528 | JGI IMG/M metagenome (GOLD analysis project Ga0126342, IMG submission 92528) | Coral microbial communities from Lord Howe Island, Old Settlement Bay, Australia - Cyphastrea 1 metagenome | ecosystem: Host-associated > Invertebrates > Cnidaria > Coral ... | reverse complement strand
TACAATGTGAGGCCCCCCAGTTATAAGTTGGTTTATAAGCCCCAGTAACTATAGTTATAAGTACCATAAACCATAGTTATTGGAGTTATGTGCACCAACTTAGCTATCGAACGGGGGCCTCACATTGTATATATATATATATATATATTAGTTGGAATCGTCACGGGTTGCTTGGAAAATCGGAAAGCCAGGTGGTTTTTACCCAAAGGCCGAAACCATCCGCAGTGAAAAACCAGAAATGGGTTGTACAAAAAAAACTCCGCCATCCCCAAAATGGATCAGAAAATCCAGGTTTACAGCATTGGGTTGCTCCCAAAAAACCTCCAAAATCATCCATTGCCAGCCAGTTGCGGTATGAACCATGGGAAGCAAAGGTGGCAGTAAGGACATGAAAACCGCCAGGAATAGACTGAAGAAGGTCAAAACTGCCACTGAAATGTGTTGCGACTTCCGTGCACAAATGAAGGACGCAGCTTGGAAAAAGCCACTGAGCAAAGCCAGGACTGAGCCAAGATGGTTTTCATGGCCATCTGATCCAAAGAGGAATTCCGGCTGCGAAATGAAGACGGCACCCACTGCAGACAGGAAAAGAGCTATGAAATGCAGGTAGTTGATGGTCTCCCCCAGAAAAATGAGCCCAAAAAATGCCGCAGCGATGATGTCCACACCTCGGAAAAGGCATGTGAAAAACACCTGCGGTTTTTTTAAGACAATCCAAAGAGAAACCACTGGGAAAGTCATATTTCATCTGTCTGTTGTGGACTTCAATCATCTGCAAAGACAAGCAAACTCAAGGTATAAACCCTTTTCCATCATGTTGAATTCTAAGAGAATCAACGAGATAAATAAATAAATATATAATATATGTATGTATATATATGCATATAGATGCATATACATGCACATTGTAGATCCAATATACATATTTTATATACATAATTACATGTACTGCAGTGTTGATATGCATGTATATTAATGCACATATGTTACACTGTAATATCTTAAGCATCTATACCTGCATAGTCTATACATACGTTATTTATCACATATATATATATACACGTATAGTTTCACATATGTATAGACTATGTAGATATAAATGTATATATAGTTAAACATAGATATCACAAATATGATGTTTAAACATATCCGAACATACTATACTATTTCAATATAAGCAATATATATATATATATATTAAACAGAAATAGCTTCACATCATCCTCCAGCACCTGCTTCCAAGCAGCTGGTGAGCGCGGCAACATCACCGGGTGCCGCCCCAATGATCACAGCCAGAATGGTGGAATGCCAATGCAAAGACTCCAACAGGGACCGTGCAATCACCCACTTCATATCCTCTGACAGATCTGTGAGTGGAATTACACAAACATGGGACTTAAAATATGCAGAGAAGCATCGAATAAAAACCTTCAAATATAGGAACCTCCAAACATATTATCTGACCAACTCTCTTCTGGATTCATTGGCAAAATTCGCAACCCCAGCCATTTTCTTCACTCAAAGGATTGATTCTTGGGAAAGATCCTAGATGGAAACGATGGTCTTACCATCAAATGGGGTTCCTGAAAATGTGCTCTTCAACCAAGTCTGGAATTGACAAACTCACGAAAATGGGTCTAGCCCAGAAGCAACATCAACATACCGCAAGCCCAACGTAAACTTGTTGTAATATGATGTAAAGCAGTTCTGCCCTGAAGCGCTACATAATGACATCAACATACTGTAACATACTTCTGGTGAGGAAAAAACTACAACTTTATCTAGATTCATATGACGTAAATTGATGTCATGTAGTGCGCCAAAAGCACGGGGCAGAAACTACACAAGATGACAGAAATTGACAATTTTTTTGAATTGGGAATACGGATCGATGCGGATCGGCATATGTTTGAGCAAATCATTCTTCAGATTGGTGTTCATGCATTGTCCATATAGGAGTTAAGTTCGAAAAAAACACCAAATGATCCAGCAAAAATCCGTCTTCAAAATGGTCAGAACTTGTCAAAAATGGGAGAAGGCAGTTTCATTCCACCCCCCCCCCAAAAAAAAAAACATCCACCAACCATGCGGTATCCTTCAATTCTGGCCAGGCAGTTTTGGACACGTAGATGAAGAGGAGACAGGCTGCAGTGGCAACAAAACAGGTTCCGGAGACGAGATACCAATAGGGCCATCCTGAGTCTTCAATCATTCCTGGGCTCGTCTGATGGATCTTAAGCCGGAGAAGGGCTAAAACAACATGAAGAAAACAAGAACTTCCCGCAGTTTTGCTGGAGTTCCCATCAAAAAACATCCAAAAAAATCAGCTTCCACAAAGCCAAGTTTCGACTAGTCACCATGTCAATGGTCACACAGAAGCCACTGGCAATCATCAGAAGGATGCCACACATTTCAGTAGACACCATCTGACCCAGTCTCTCAATATATCTCTGCGCGAGATTGGGAGGTTTGGAGCCAAAAGCTTAAAATGTGGATCGAGCAGACTTTTCTCGATCTAACTTGGATATACTGATATACTTAGATCATCTTAGATCTTCTTTTTACGCATCATGAGTTGTGTGAGCCACACTTAATTGCGTCGACTGACAAGTGTATAGTAACACTTCGAAAAAACGATGAAACATCAAAATCTTAGTCTCAGACCCTGTATGGCTGTGGTTTTATTACCCTCTGGTAAACATACAAGAAACTATGGAAAATCTCAATTTTTAATGGGAAAACTCATTATAAATGGCCATTTTCAATAGCAAACTGTTAGTCATAACCAGAGTTTTTTGTTTTTAACATTGATTTAACATTGATTTAAGCATATCGAATGATATAATCATCATATAACCATCATATAACCAGAGGGTATACACCTTCCTGTCTCCTGCAGGTCAGGAGTGTCGTCCAAGTGGGACTTAGTGCCAGACTTGAGCCTCTCCACTGCCTCGCTGTAGCATGCTGCAGCATGCTGCAGCATGCTCTGACTTGGTCGTCCTTCCAGTGTTTTTTTTTCGTAAACCATACCCAACCTGGTTACCCTCTGGTAAACTAACAGTTTGCTATTGAAAATTGTCATTTATAGTGGATTTTCCCATTAAAAATGGTGGTTTTCTATAGTTATGTTAGTTTACCAGAGGGTACCCATGACGGATCCTAACGGTGCTGCTTTTTCTATGGTGTGCCATTGATATGTAAATATACCCCAGAACAATGTTAGCATATATACCATAATTACATGGATCCGTCATGGGTTATGACTAACAGTTCGCCATGGTGATTTTTCGTAAACCATCTACCATCTAGATGGCCCTAATCGAAATAGATGGTTTACCGAACTTAATAGCATGGTGGATCTTTCCATGGCAAACCGTTAAATAATCAAATGGTATACCATTTGGAAACATCTCAACATGAAACTTTCATGAAACCTGAACTATTTTTTTGGGGGGGGTAAATGACATCACTGGCGGGTGGTCGTAACCCATACCAACAATATTGGTCATCCCAACCAATCATCCCAAGTATGAAGGTTTTTTTAAGAATGGATTCCATCTGGTTATTTAACATAGCCATGGAAAATCACCATTTTTAATAGGTACATCATCTATAAATGGGCCATCTATACCATGGCGAACTGTTAGTCATAACCAGAGGATACCACCAAAGAGGACCATCTTTCAACCTCACGTCTTGGGAGTTCATGATTTGTTCCACCTGATCAGATCAAGTCAGTCCAGCCTAAAAATGGGCCTGTCAATAGGGCCACGAAAGCATCCTCTAGGAGCAGGATGGCATAAACTATGACTAAACAACCATTTAACTTTTGACCTTTACAAGCCACTTGGGTTGGCCATGATATTTCCCTATATATCCTCTTACAATGTCAACCCCGGATTAATAAACCATAGTTTATTAATTAGGGGGCTGCTTCCCCAATAGTCATAATCTGATCCTCAAATGATACCCCGCAATTAAACAGCCTGAGGGTTTATTAATCCAGGGTTGACATTAAATGGTTCTGTGAACCCCAAATTCTTGAAACCTGCTCTCTGCGCCTGTCGTGGGCGAATGCCTTTCACCATTGGTCCACGCCTTAAAACTTGGCGTTCGGCTAGGATATTTTGAAGACAACCCGTCCAGTTCCCGTCGGGTTTCAATGAAAAAGTGCCCCAGTTCAAATGAAACTGGCCCCGAAATCACTTGAGACTGGTAGATCTGGCTGTAAGTTGGTTTCACATGAGTTGCATCGAAAATTGCCCAAAAATCCAAGTTGGGTCTGTTTGACACTGTGTTATATCCCCAAAAAAATATCAACTAAGTCACTAAAAGGATGATCAACCGGCTGCTTTTGACCAAAATCCCCAGGTGCGCCCACTCTTCGTAGTCGCGGCGGAATTTCTCCACGTCCCTCTTGAAGGAATGCACAGTCCTAGGCGGGGAGTCTGGGATGTTAGGGGTACCCAAGGGCTGCACCTTTCAAAATTGGAATGTAAATGGCAACTATCAATGGATTGATCTAAGGGAAAATCATGGAAAATCTACAGGAAACCATCGATTTTCCCATTAAATATGGGGTTTTACTGCAAATTTTCCCTCAAACCAATCCATTGAAACTAAATTTCAAATCATTGTTGTTGCAAATCTTTCATCGTTTGTGTAAGTGGCGTGTTTCTAGGATGTCAAATGGCTTAGTTCAAGCCAAAAGCAAACTGCTAAACGGAGCATAACGGAGCTCAACGGATATGGACTATGGGCCCAGATTTTTCACTTCAACCAGCAGGATGGATCATTGATCCCACATGCTGCCTATATGCCTATGCACTTCAACAAATCAAACCAGCCGCGAAAAATCTCCGCAACATGGACCATAGAATTTGGATCTCCCTGGAGCCACACTCCGGTGCTGGGGCCCCTTTGCTTGATCAAATTCCGCTTGAACCTTAGCAAAATTCCAGGTTCCCCACCTTGTTACATCTGCTTCCAGTGCTTGAACAGTTGCCCAAAAAAAAACATAAAAGCACCGCAAAATGGATAAACTGGGTCAACTCTAGAATCCTTATGGTTTGCTTTATGGCTTGTTTGATGGACTTCCCACCCCCCCACCAAAAAAAAAAAATCCAGGATACATTCGGTCTGGAACGGGAACAAACCGCCACAAAGACGTGTTTGGTTTTTTCTCAAGTTGGGTCACCACATTAATCAACAGGATTGAATGTTTCATGGTACTATTATTACATATACTATTGCAGTAAATATTGTCAGTGTCCACATCATCCGGAACGACTATCTACAACTATATATCTGAATCTTATATATCTGTATAAATCAGCAGTGTGTTGCCGCAACACACCAGGCATCTGGACATATCTGGACTCCTTGGATTTGCCGCTTGTGCTCTCCGATCCCAACAGCCAGGCTCCATGTTTCGCGCGCGCTATGAGCCGGGGATTGGCAAGGTAAAGCCCATGGCCGAGGTATCAGGATGGTACAAGGACGAAGATGCCTCAGCCGTTCGGAAAGCAGCTGAAAGGTTTTTATCCCCATATGGAGGTTTCCAATCCACGGGGTTATCCTCCAAAATCAGCAATTTTCATGGATTTGTTCATTCTAAACGATCCATTTTGGGGTATCCCCATTGATGGAAACCTCCATGTAGTGCCTAATTTTACTATGTATTCACCCCATATTCACTCCTAAAGGTATTACTGGTATGCCCCCAAACACCAATCAACCAATGGTGAAGAAACATGAAGAAACAACATCCTTGAAACTGAACCCTGCAGGACATTCCACGAATCCAAGTCCCATCAGCATACCGCGACGTCGCAGTTGGAGCAATGCAACAATTATTGGAATCATATCAACTGAGATAATCAACTTACATTAATTAATAGGATATCCAGATTAATAGGATATCCAGATTAATAGGATATCCAGATTAATAGGATATCCAGATTGTATCATGATTAATGGAAATAATCTGGATATCCTATTAATTGAGCAATACTTAATCCCATTGACTTGTTGGTCATCGAATGGAAGGTCAAATTATTGAAATCGAGTGTAGGATATCACTCGGGATTTTATGGGATGCAATGGGGACCAACATCTTCAAAATACTCGTTGGGCAAATGCGGATTCTCATCATTGATACAGTAATTCATGTAATATAAAGGGTAGTAAAATACGCCGTAATAATCAACCAGCTGCTGTTTCTCAACCCATGAAAACCCCGATATACGTATTTATCCAATTTATCCAACATTATGTTTGATTTGAGATGGATTTTGCAGCATTTGTTGCATGTTTTTGCGCATCTTGGGGCATCCAGCATCCTGTTTGCTGCTAACGAAATGTGTGGGGCCCATCCGGCCAAGGCTCATTCATGGTCTCCAGCTGTTCTTTCAGCTTCTGAGACAGGACCTCCGCAGCTTGTTGAAATCATGAACTTGGCAGTTTGCCAATGGGACTAATATGCCTGGCATTTAGAGGCTTAATATCATTAGGGGTGAACCCTAATATTAGGATATATTAGGCAATCTATGGTTATCAAATGTTATCAATCTGTGGTGAACCATTAGATTCATTAGATCTTCAGATCATTCTGTGGTTATCAATGGTTCATATTAACTATTCTGATTATTAGTGTGGTAAGCTGTAAAAAATCCAGTTATCATATTGGGTATGGATCTGGGTGTATATTAACTATTCTATCTATTCTACTATGGTCCATAATCTGGGTTTATATTAACGATTCTAACTCTTTATGGATATAGTTGTATTAAAGGACCATATTTAAGTTATAACTATTATGGACCATATTTAACCATAACTATTTATTGTATTAATTTATATTGATAGTTAAATTAATGGTTAATGTTTATGGATCTGGGTATAGAATACCGTGTAATGGGATGATCATTATTCTCCATGGGATCAACTCGGTTTGAATATGTTTGGCGACTCATGGTGGGTTTCAGTTTCATCAATATGGATATTAATGATATTAAGATTATAAGCCATGTCCATGGATATTAATGTTTATCATGGTTAATAGATTAAATCAACCAAAAATGATCTGGTTGGTGGTTTTAACTTTAACCATCTTGAAAAATGATGGAGTTCGTCAATGGGAAGGATGACATCCCATATATGATGGAAAATAAAATTCATGTTTGAAACCACCAACTATAGTTTTTCATCTTCATCAAGACAATTCTTGTCGGATCTGATCTGAACCGGAATCATGTGTGAACATTCGGGGTAAACCCGGAGAAGACGATAAACCATGACTGCGATTGTGTGGGGTGATTTATGGTAGGGGATTTGACATGCTTTGAATGTGTGGGGTGACGTATCACAGGGCAAAATCTCTGAAACTTCGGGGATGGAGCGTCTGATGTTTCATGGGCCCTGCGAAGCTCCTGCTGAGGTTTGACCAACAGAGGGGTTTCATGGTCAGACTTAGATACCTACAACAATTGTTATTATTGCATGTTCCTATTGGTGATACACTGGTGTTGCCCATCTATTTATGAACCAGTGGTAAGAGGACATAGACCTACCAACCTTGCAAAAAGTCATCTTGGGGTGTTTCCACTTAGTTACTATCATCTCTCTCTCTCTCTACCCCAATTGTTGAGGATTAAATCCCCTCTTTTTTGATGATCATTCAATTCTAATACCATTACAGTCACCAAATCTTCCGCACAAAGATCATTAAATCATGAGCATGAGCAGTGTTCAAAACCCTGAAATGTGTCCTTTTATACTGGTTGGTTGAGAGCGGGATTTTCCCGAACCAATGGTTCTGATATTCCAGACAATGTGGAAAAGTTAGTATAATATAGTATAATCCCCGAACCAATCATCACATCAACCAAACAGGCATTTTTGGTCAAATTGTGATATTCCACAAGATATTGGTTAGTATTGATAGTCCCCATATAAGTTATAAGAATCAACCAATCTTGTTTTAACACCGCTCCCATGTCACTTCGCCCAGTATTTTTTTCTCAGTTTTTCTCCTTTTTTTGGTCCAAGATACTGCCACCTCCGCTTGATAACCAGCTGCCTCTATCCTCAATTTTTCTTCGGCATTTTTTTTGGGGAAAAACATGCTGTTTTCAGCAGGTTAGCCTTGGGAAATGGATAAGCATATCTATATAGAAACGGATGGGGAATGATGGGGATGTCTAAAAATGAAAAGATAGCAACCCCCAAAAGGATAAAACAATAATCTATCAATAATTTAATGGGGTTGCTACATACAATTTTCATCAATTTTCCCATTCCCATTCATTTCTACGATTCTATGATGTACTGTTTAAGTATATAGAACGGATAGGAATTGGAAAAAGGTTGGATGATTTTCACACTTCTGCATCTGGGTTCATGTGCCGAGACTTGGAAATGACAAGGGTCACAGGCACAGTTCACTGGACCCATCATGTCTGGATTCAAACACTGCGATGCATACGGCCCAGCCATGCCCAGCACACTCCAAAACGTGAAGGGAATATGTTTCCGTAAATCACCTGGAATATCTTGGAATCTGAAGCAACCAGAATTGTGAACCATGGGTGAAGAGAATTTTTTTGGTTTTGAGAGCCATGAAAATGTCCTGAAAATGTCCCAACTGCTGGCACAATGCTGGCCAAGTGGATTCTGACTCGCAAGAAAAATCTCGTGCTTTTCGGGGCTATTCACTGCACGAGTCCTCACAAGCTTTATCAAAATCAAACCTACAATGTGAGGCCCCCTAGATAGCTAAGTTGGTTTATAACTCCAATAACTATGGTTTATGGCACTTATAACTATAGTTACTGGGGCTTATAAACCAACAAACATCACGGGGGGGCCTCACATTGTAGCCATGCCCTCCATTGATTTTCCCCATACCGCGTGGGACGGCCCGAGGTGACCAGGTGCTCCGCTTCTTCATGACGGATTCGCAGAGCCCCACTGGAGGAGATCTGGAGCTCTTCGGATAAGCGCTGGAAGGTTTGCCTCGCTACTGGGAGACCCTGACAACATGAGGCTTTTGGATGGTTTTTGATGAGTTTCCCACTGGAAATAAAAAGGTTTGGTGTTTTTCAGAAGGATGTAACAAATTACCAGAAGGTGTAACTCTCCATTATGGGATTATATGATGTTTGTTGACAATTAGTTATAAATTGTTGCTAATTCATGAGGATCATGAGTCATTGGATAATGATAATAACATGGGATTAATATCATCTATTATTATGTGAATCATGTGGTCCTATCCCATTAATGGGTATTACTGAGAATTCATGGCTATTATTCATGGGAAATCCCGAAAATAAACGTCGGGACTCACAAGCTGATTTTGTCATTAAACTTTCATGGCAAAGCCAACCATCAACCATTCCCACTTGACGCTTATCATCAGAAAATGCGATGCTCCCCCAATTGGTCACCTCCCCAGAACTTCCCAGCTCCATATATGGTGTGTTTCCATCAGATTTCCGTGCTGACAACTCCATCATCCATGATTTCCTCCAACCCTTCCAAGGAGATTTCCCACACTTCCCAGACATATTCTGGTTGGTGGTGCAATAACCATCTCGAAAAATATGAAAGTCAATGGGATGGATTATCCCATATATTATTGAACATAAAAAATGTTTGAAACCACCAACCAGTATTTTTCAATGTTTTCCCATGATTTTCCCATGATTTTCCCAAGCCCCTTGGTTTCTTTTTCAGCCCTTCATCTGCCACGATCCATGCAGCTGCTGCCGCAGCTGCTGTCGCCTTTGTGGCGCCACTGCGCCCAGCGCCAGCCGCAGCGAGGCGCTTTGGCCGCTTTGGCCGCGGCTGGTGAGCCCCAGGGGCTCCAGGAGGACGTCGGAGAGGGCAGCCACCAGTGGGGGACTCACGCTGTTGCCAAACATCTTGTACAAGGCCCGGAACCTCTGATGGGAAATTTCATGAAACTTGGATGAAAGTGGGATGTTTGGGAAGTTTGGGACATTTGAAATGTTTGGGAGGTGGAAAAGTTGATGAAATTTGATGAAGTTTGGGATGATTTTTCGGAAGGGATGATGGGTTGGAATGAATGATGTTTTTTGATGTTGGATAGTTCTTTTTTGTGATGGTGCTGTTTTTGGAGGATGGATTCGTAAAAAGTGACATGGATGTAAGGCCCGACCATTGAAGATCTCTGAAGATCAGTTGAAATATGTTGAAATTGGCTTTGAACTTGATATATTGGTGAAGTTATGTTGTTTTTTATATTTTATATTTTTTTATGGCTGTTTGATTGGAATCGCTGGAAAGTTGTTTAATGGCGCTTGTTTTGAAAATAGTTTTGACAATTGTGACTTCTTGATGGCAATGATGGCGGTCTTTTGGGAATATGTTGAAAATGCAAGCACCAACAGAATGAATTCAGTCACGGTCATGATTATTCATGTCATGTCTTGTCTTTTGAGGCCACACTCCTTCAACTCATTTCAGACAAAAAAAACCTTGCAAAAAAGTTGACCAGAAAACTGCCAAAAAACCACATGCTGGGATTCTCTTTGGGCCTCTCCGTCAGCCGATAGCTATCGGGAAAACCCATCAACCTGGCACACTCCCGGGGTGTAAATCTTCTGGGATTCAGCGGCGCCTGCCTGGCTACCAGCTGAGAATTGCCCTTGCCCAAACTGGTGCCATAGTGCGACACCAAGGTGTTACACAACTTGTCTTCCCAGACCAAAGTGTCCGTCATTCCACCTCTCTTGGCCCATTTCTTCGATTCCTTCAAGCTCCTGAAATGCTCATCACTCAAGCCATAAATATCCTCCCCGTCTGTTTCCTGCATCCTGGGAGCTGCTAAAGGCAAACTCCCCAAAAAGATTCCCTTTGCGAAAGTAAATTTTCCTTTGGGAAAATGCCAGAAAATGACCCCAAACTCGGCAATTGGAAATTCAGCCATGTAAAATCCACCATTTATCCATAGATGATTTCAATGATTTCCCATTAAAATCACCATCCTTCATAGGGAATCAATACTCACCAACTCAGCACATCCTCAATTTCTAGCTGCTTCTCCCCGAAAGATATCCCCATCCAACTGAGCCCAGCATCAACTCCTCCTCATTTTCCAAGACATCGCGCGCCCTCAGCTGCAACTCGGGCACCCAGGGCCTCCGAAAGCCTGCAAAACCGGACACGCCCTCGCGGAGGCCGAAGAAGAAGACCCGCTTCCGCGACTGGGCGGTGAGGTTCCGGGCATTGAAGGTATGCAGCTGCACCTCATAACCAGCCGCCTGCAGCTCCTGACATGGCAAGAAAACATGGGATGATGGATGATGGTTTTTGTTGGGGGAAAATCAATGGGAAATCAGGTTTTGTTGATATAATAGTACATCTTCCTGACATCAATGGCAAGGAAAAAAATGGATTGTTTTTTTTGGGGGAAAACCTTATGGGAAATCATGTTTTGTTTATATAGTAAAAAATCTTCAATGGCCATTTCAGGTACCGAAATCGTGGTACCTGCCAGATATCAGGCGTAAATTTTAGGGCTAGATTTCAGGGGATATTCGGATATACCCACAAAATACCTAATATCTTGAGTGATGAATAGCATATGAATATCAATAGATTTTGTTTTTTGGGGAAAATATCCGAGAAATCATGTCTTTTACCAACCATTCCACGGCTTTCCTGCAAAAATGTCCCAACGTTCAGGTTTTCCAGGCAAAAAAACATATGAATAGCTATGAACATGCGATGAACCCTTCAAAACATCTGGGGGTTGAAGATAAGTTTATCAATTTGGGCATCATCATGCCAAAAATTATTGCGATGAAATTTGTGGTTAAAAAACACACACACAGACACACACTGGTAGCCATGAAGGATCAGGGTCGCAAATTGAGCTGTAAAAATGACAGGCTTCAGCAGTTCCTCTGTTTGCTTGTTCTTCTGCTTGATACTTACTTCCTTGAAAAAACGTTGCTGCACTTCATGAAAAAGATTGCGGTGAGACCAAGTAAGGTTCAACACCCGGAAATACACACTGCATGTGCTGACCTGTATTGCTAAGTCGCCTTCGCGGTCAGGGACACGAACAAGTGCAGCTGACCTGATCTACCTCAACAGCCTGACTGCAACAGCTTGATTGACAGTTTCAAATGAGCAGGTATCACAGATCAAAGCAAGCGTCTTTGTTAGTGCCAGACTTGCAATGATCCCTGGCACCCCCTGCATGCTCGAAAATTGAAAAAGATCCTAGCTAAAATCGCTGCGTGGGAACTCCGGAAGTATCTCTGAAGTCGTCATCTTTCGGACTTCTCCACGGGAAACACAATGCACAAAATCGTACGCTTCTCCGCGCTCATCCTCTTCCTCTCATGATCTACATTTTACATGTATACATGC
>Ga0126342_10017461_pt1 | contig 12408 bp, 9 predicted proteins | sample Cyp1metagenome_FD_92528 | JGI IMG/M metagenome (GOLD analysis project Ga0126342, IMG submission 92528) | Coral microbial communities from Lord Howe Island, Old Settlement Bay, Australia - Cyphastrea 1 metagenome | ecosystem: Host-associated > Invertebrates > Cnidaria > Coral ... | reverse complement strand
TGATCTATGATGATCTATGATGATCTATGATGATCTATGATGATCTATGATGATCTATGATGATCTATGATGATCTATGATGATCTATGATGATCTATGATGATCTATGATGATCTATGATGACCTATGATGACCTATGATGACCTATGATGACCTATGATGATCTATGATGATCTATGATGATCTATGATGATCTATGATGATCTATGATGATCTATGATGATCTATGATGATCTATGATGATCTATGATGATCTATGATGATGCACAATGATATATGATGACTAATATGATGATATGATATGATGACCTATGATTAACTATGATGACCTATGATGATCTATGATGATCTATGATGATCTATGATGATGCACAATGATATATGATGACTAATATGATGATATGATATGATGACCTATGATTAACTATGATTATATAAAAGGCATGATGTTGATCATGATGTTGATGGTGACTGCGATCATGATTCTGATGATTGTGTGATGGTGACACGATGATTCAAGTACTTCAGGCAATTACGATCAACTAATTATATGTTAGCTGGTCGTCAGAAGGATAAGTATGAATCATATCTTATTATACGATCAATCAATGTAATTATATGTAATTAATGTATGAACCTTGATTGGACCTTGATATAATGGATGAGCCCGTTCTGATTCTTCAATCGCCATGGGATCGTCATCTTTGTGGATCGAAAATAGGCCCCCCAGGTCGTTGGGAGGCAGCTCTAAAACCAGTGGATGGAATGGGGTAGCCTGGGTAGCCTACGACAAAGCCATGAACGCGGCGTCATGCCCTGTCAGTTGGATGTGGGGGACAGGGGCTGGCTTCCCCCCAGCCCTCCCGACATCTCCCCACCTCACCCAACAATAATCGTAGGTCATTCGATGCTAGCTTCTATGAGACGATGACAATTTCTCTGAGATGACAACTTCGCAACGATGACAACTTTTATGAAACGAACATTGTGTACGGTACAGTCCCCTGGCAGGGGCCGGCAGCCCTTTAATTAATGAAGCTGACAATGTTACTGTCCCCTCCCCACCCCACCCTCCCCCACCCCATGAATAATCATACGGTCATCCGCCCCTGCGTGAGTCGAATCTACTGATGGAGCTTTTCATGGCACAATGGCACGTTGCGTATCAAATGGTGAAACTATGAAGGCCCAAAGCTCAATTCTAGGTGACGACTGCCCAATAGGACTTTGGACACTTGGTGATACCATGTGATACCCCAGAATTGTGTCCCCTTGATGTGTGTTAGCTATTCCAGAATGATGAACCATCAAATGGAACAAGTCTTTCCCTACCATCTGGTTATGACTAACATAGCCATGGAAAAAATCACCATTCAAAAAAAAGGTAAACCATCTATTTCTATGGGCCATCTATACCATGGCTATGTTAGTCATAACCAGATGGCAATGATGGTTAATGATGGTTAATGGTTAATGATGGTTAATCATGGTTAATGATGGTTATATATTATTATAATGATGGTTATATAATGATGTTGATTAATAGTGATTAATGGTGATCTATGGTGATTAATGGTGATTAATGGTTAAATAAACAGAGGCTTCAGTCCATCAGTCCAGTCCTGGTAAGATCTGGCTTCCTTCTGAGGGCACTCGCCCCGTGTGCGAAGGAGCACTCGCGCCCTGAACGCGTCAGATGGGAAGCCATTGCTACAGCTGGGAATGCACCATTCTCGTGCAAAATCATTGATTGGTAGTGTCAGTAGTGTCAACAAACATCTACATATATTGAAGACAGTTCAGGATCATTTCCACAATTGCGGATGAAAATTCAGAGAACAATCGGTGCTGAACATCCCAAAACAACTGGTCAGACTCATCATCGCCAAGTAGCATCCAGCAAAACTTACTCAGTAAACTCACAGTTTACTATAAAAAATCACCATTGACTGAGCCAGATATGGGCTCTTTTCCTTTTCGCAATTGTCAGCCATTGCCACGCCCATCCATAAGTGGCCTCGAGCACACTTCCCCCTTTCCTGGGGAAAGGTCAAGTCGGTTGGTCCGAGAATTGGGCCATTTAAGGAAGGCACCCAGATATGTTTGAGAACCATCATGGTTAATTATATAATGATTATGATATCATAATATATCATAATAGTAATGTATAATATACGTATAATAACTACTATAATAATAATGATCTCATTGTTTTATGGACTGAACCAACAACTTCGAAACCATTCACCAGATTGGGTCCAGATCCCAAGCACTGTCCATTGTGCAGGGACTCCCGAATTTCCGAACCCCACACCTTTCCTTTGCACGACATACATGACATTGCATTGCACATTACATTGCATGACATTTCATTCCCTTCCATTGGATTGCATTGCGCTACATTGCATATATTGCAGTGCACAAAATCTCTACTGATAAATCATCATTGTCCCTCTTAAAATGCAAAAAATATTGGGTCCCATCCCCCATTTTCAGACACACTGCTGTTTCCATTTTGGGATGAATTCTTCTACTATTTGGCCGCCAGCTGTAATTTTACAGTCTCTACTGGTACCAGAAGTTACACCGGGCACGTGGTCGAACATGCTTAACCTTCACACACTTGCTCCGTCACCATCCCAGTGCTTAAAACAGCCTGCACTTTCAGTGCTACATCATATACATCTAATATACCTTCCCCCGTGAAATTTCCGAGCCAGCCCGAGCCAGTCCGAGCAACAAAGAATTTGCACAACACAGTGTTGTTGAAGATGGATTCAGATGTGCTCGATGTGCTCGATATGCTCGATGAGCTCGTCATCAAGATGATGATTTTCCGCGCCGATTCAGGGCACTGGCGGTCTCAGAGATGTCCCTGATCCGTGGCCAAGCAATACTGTTCTGAGTTCTCTACAATTAGCAACAACACACAAACAAACAAGCATACTGAGGCATACTGAACATATTTTGATTCTCAGATCTGAATGATTTTTTTCATGGTGACTGTGTCATGTTGCACTGGACCAACGAAAGACTGGCAGAGATTCGTCCGGCACCCTGCCACTGACCGAGTTGTTCGGCTCAGGTCGGCGCGTTGCGCCGGTGGTTTCGATGCAAAATCCAGAGATACAGCCCCTGGGGAATCCCTGCAATCAAACATGAAGATACATGAAGTCTAAATTCGAGAAAATCCCAAGCTATAACACTAAACATATCTAAACATGGCTTCCGATGCTTCTATATAATCAGATCTGTTCTGCATCAATCTTGTGTCCGTCTACCTTAAGACAAGTCTGTTACGAATTCAAAACCACCCTTCCATAACATGCCAGTTGACACCCATCTTACCGCTCTGAGACTTGAGAATCTTGAGACGCGTCTCAGACTTTCAGACTGCTTGCTACCGCAGATGGAACGTTTCGATGAATCAAATAATTATATTTCATACCTGGAACCCCCAGGCACCGGAAAAAGAAAGGGTTGTTTCATGATGGTGAAGATTCCCTACGTCCAGGAACCAGGATGATCAGAGTATTTGGGGAACCCTAAACCCCATCGAGATAGGACTCTATCTCTGCTTATTCTGGGGTTCCAATTATTAGATAGTTCGTGACTGGTTGGTGGTTGAGCCCTACCCCTCTGAAAAATCATGGGGTGAAAGTCAGTCGGGATGATTAGATTATTCCCAATACCCTCTGGTAATCTAACATAGCTATGGAAAATCACCATTTTTAATGGGAAAATCCACTATTAATGGCCATTTTCAATAGCTACGTTAAATTACCAGAGGGTATATGGAAAGTCATAAAAATGTTCCAAAGCACCAACCGTTCGTCATGATATGTCCACAATTTCCAGGTCGTCCACCCGTACTTCAGAAGACTGGGTCAAATCACTAGAAACGGGCCAGCTTTAAACTGGAAGCCATGAAGGACCTCGCAAGGTAAATGATATCTCTATGATATACAGCTCACATCTGCCCATCTCACGGCAAGGTGGGTGTATGGAACAGAAAATTCTATGCGCGTCGCCAGGTCACAACGCTATCCTTCGTGGGGTGGGCTGAAAAGGCTTCCTTTAGGCATCTCACATTGCAAGATGGTCAATCTTAGCTACCCCCAAAAAAAACACATATGTTTATAGCCCATATCATATTCCTCCACTTTGCAGACTCAAACAATAAAAATAACAATCAACATGAATTTACATTGAATGTGTTTTTCCTGGTTGGAAACTGTATGAACAAAAACACACATTTGTGTTTTTGTTAATGGTGAACAACATGTTTACTCGACAATGCTACAGTATGATCCTGCTGATGTCCCTGGCGACGGATCCTGCTGCCGTCCGGTCTGTTGACCATTGAGCCTCCAAGCCTCCTGACTGAAACTTGAGCCGATTGACGCGGTGCACAGAAAATTGGCGAAGCCCAACAAAAAACCAGGACTTCACCAGAGGGGATGAAACCCGGATGTCACGATCGACATTTTTTTGGATTTACTTAACATCTTAAGCAACAAACATTAGGACTGAACCATCCAATATCTAAAATAAGGACTTAAACATCCACAATTATGATTTAGGCTAAGCATACTAAACCATGCAACATGAGGCTTTGACCATCCAAAATTAGGACTTACAGTGGCGATCAAAAATGGCATAGGTCGCCATGGAAATGAAACCTTAGTGAATTTTACCAATAGAAGCAGGCAGAAGTCACGTCATAGGGGCACCCAGGAATTTACAATGGTCATTTTTTTTGTATCAAACCATCCATTTTCTCTCGGGTGATAATTGCTAATATATAATTACCGATACCTAATATGGATAATTATGAGTCAAAATTTGAGAAGGGACCACACATTTTGGTTTATTTCTGGATACATAATTTTGACCCATTGTACTCGTGGTAAGTGATCAAGAGTCGAGGTTAAAAGAATTCTGTAAGCGAGAAATCAAGGGCAAAATAGGGCAAACTATGATACATCATCTGGTTGGTGGTTTTAACCATCTTGAAAACTATGAAAGTCAATGGGAAGGATGACATCCCATATATTATGGAAAATAAACACTGTTCCAAACCACCAACCAGTCATACATCTTTCATACATCTTTCTTAATATGGGAAAGCAATCCACCTCGCCAGTGAACCGCCTGAAAGGCGCACCCCAAGTAGGCCCAAAGTCACCAAGTTAGTCCAACGGTTTTCCTTTCAGAAACACCTGCTTCCTGTTAAGGAGAATCTTCACTCGGAGAGTGTCATAGCACTTTTGACTGGTTGTATTCTAATGAACTGTTCAACATTGAGTGAGCAATTTTTTCTGGGGGAATGCCAACAACAACAGGTGGATGATAGATTATCCTTTCTCCTTTCTCCATGTTTCTCCCTTTTTGCCGCTCATTCGCTGAACAAATCAGAATAGAACAGCAGGTTGATGGCTGCAACCACACCTCAGATCTGGACATGCCGGCTGGCAATTGGCAAGTCTCGAATGTGCCGGTCTCGCACGGTTCTTATCCCAAGAGTTGTGATAAAAAGGCTCCGAAAGATATTAAGTCACTTGCGGATCATCTTTGAAGTTTTTTTCCCGATGGAATACAACAATACGGTGAATGTGGTGCAAACATGGTTACCCCAGAATTGGATGGCTACTAAAACAATCCAACACAACTGTGGTCCCCTGAGCCTTGAATGGTAACCGCTTTTTTCCACATGAGCCGCCCTCAAAACTCGATGTCTTCGAATCTTCGCAGTCTTCGCCTTGCTTAAAAAACGATGCTATCGCTCTTTTGGGGAGGCCCTATTGTCAACATTCGCTAACCATGGTTTTGTACTTACGAACATAGAGGAACACATCTTTGTAAAGGAAGAGGAACAGATGGAAAAGAAGAGAGGAAAGGGAAAAGAGGAACAGGAGAAGAGAGGAAAGGGAAAGGAAGAAGAGAGGAAGAGGAATGGAAGAGGAAAGGAGGAAGGCAGGGTCTATGTCACGTTTCAACACCAACAGGGCCACATTATCTCTTTCAATCGGAGAAGAAAAAGGCCCCGTCTCCACTATCCGCCTGAAATCAATCACCCACAGATTTTCCGCACACGGACGCGGCAACTGTAAGGCAGCATTTGCGATTCTAAGTTGGATCCACTTATTTCCGTGTCTAAAAATAGGGTGCCCCAAGATCCAATTGATTATCATACATTCATACATATTTTGTCATTTACTGTAATCTCATTTTATGGATTATCATTGATTATCATGGATTATTATCATGGACTATCATTCCCTCAAATACATTCCATAATTTCTATTGCTATTTGGAGGGTATACCCCATTTTTGACAACGGTTGGATCAAACACGACCGGCTGGCACCGTTTTTTCGCGGAGTGGACCGATCTGGAGATTTTTTTTTGTGCCGTCTCTAGTGTCCTTAATCAAAGTCCATGGATGGTGATGATCCCTGAATTCTTATTGCATCTTTTTGCAATCCTAATCAATCATTAGCATATATCAGCATCAGTGGCTGATGTTGTATGGCTGTTTGATCAGTGTTGGACTGCAAGCTGCTCCAGAATCAGTGGTGTTAACCCTTAATGCTGCTGAAATATCCAGCAAATTCACATGTTGTGTTTGGATCTTGTGCTGGAAGCCGAGTGATTGTGAAGTGCACTGATGTGACACATTGGGTCTGGATTCCCCCCATGGATTCCACGATATTCCACAGCTTCCCAAACCGCGGAACGATCGCCGAACGATCGCCGGGCACCCGGACAGAAGGTGCTGCCCGGACTGTTGGACAAGCCGTAGCAGGGCAACGCTGAGGCCTCGGGAGTTCCATGTGATCCCTCGGTCCCAGTTGGTCCCGCGATGTCCCACGGCGAAATCGCGGTAGGCGCCCCACAGGAGTCACTAGCACCTGCGCGTGGAAAGAAACGTGGAAAAGTCAGCTATTGACTGCGCTGTCACATGGCTCCAGCAATTTGCAAGTAGATATTAGAAGAACTATGGGGTATAATGGTGTAGGGTAATTAGGGTAGTAGTCTTGCTCGGAACTAAGATTGAACACTGACAAAATGGTCTGGAAAAATCTGGAAAACTGATCTCACAATAGCAACTCGTTTGTAGTTCTGCAGACTCCAAACTTTTCGACCAAACTCAGCACTGTACATACATGGATGACATCAATGATGGGTGCAACGTGATTCATGCATGTAGTCTAGCAGGTAAGCGCACCAGTCTAGCAATCAAACACTGCACAACTCTTGGAATTTAGTGGCACATAGTCATTAGTGAATCACAGCAAGGAACCTACCTGAAAAAACCTTGCACCATGCAGAAACATCCCAATATTCTCCAAGGTCCGCACAGGCGCATAGAGCAACCAAACTCCAAGTTGAGGCCTGGTGAAAATTGGTGAACGGTGGCACTGCCGAAAATTGTGTTTTGCACATGAGCATCACACCAAGTTCTTGGGATTCCATTAATTCCATGTCAGATCTTCAGCAAATTTCAGGGGTGTATCGCCAAAAAAACAGCCCATTAAAAATCCTTTTAAACAGCCCGAAAAAACTGACCGACTTCTTTGAACAGAAAGTGCCGCATGCCGCATATGTGGAGGAATGGGTGAGTCTGGATGAAATCCCAACCACATGGGGATAGATCGATAGATCACAAGGGAATAAACATCGGCCAGCTATAGCAGCTATAGCAGCTATAGGACACCTGGGTACCAATGGGTACCAGGCTTTTGATCATATCAAAGCCAGGTTTCCCCAACATTTTGGCCTCCCAGTCCCCAAGATCTTGGGCCACCAGCCAGGTTTTTCTGCTCACTTCAGTTTGCCCACGCAGCCACTGAAGGGCAGCTGGTTCTGAAAATTTCTGGGCTTCCCCTGGGGTAAAGATACAAAAGTTGGCAAAAATCCACATCATCATTGCTTGCTTTACACGAAGGTATCCCATTTGGATCCAAAAAATGGGTGTCTCTGAAGAGTGGCTGGAGCCCAACATCCCTGGTGTGTTTTTCATTTGTGATCGTGAAATACCAGCGGAAAAAAGGGTCCCCAATAAAAAGGACACACCGGACACACCCACCCAGGCAGCATGGGCAACTTATGACTTAGCCACATGGGCCCCAAGTGGGAAGCAACACACTACCAGCGTTTTTTTTCCTGCGCAAGACACTACTCACTACTACAAGTACATCAAAAAAAAATGTCAGAATCCATATGCGATAATGATCATTCTGACAAAGGCTGGTTGGTGGTTTCGATCAGGAAGAGCCCATTAGAAAAAACCATCCCTAGAGGGTTGAAAAGCGAACATCTACCTGCTCGTTTACCATGATCCCAGGATTGAACAAAAACATGTCTGAAACCACCACAGCCGGGAACATCTGGAGGCTAAACCTTTGAAAGAACCCAAAAAAACGGTTCCAAAACATGTGAAAGAGCCAATGGATGGTTTCATCATGTCTCAAATGGTCTCAGATTCTCACAAAGAACTAATCATAGAGTCTTGATAACTTATAGATACTGGTTGGTGGTATACCTACCCCTCTGAAAAATATGAGAGTCAGTTGGGATGATTATTTCCAATATATTATGGGAAATAAAATTCATGTTCCAAACCTCCAACCAGCCATTCATATTCCATTACCGGAGGGTTAATCACCATTAAATCACCATTAAGTCACTATCAATATATATATATATATATAGATGATGTTCCCATTAAAAGCTCCATTTCATGCGCTGACAGCTTCCCAGCTTCCCAGCTTCCCAGCTTCCCAGCTGACAGCGTCCCGTCCGTTTTGACCTCGCGAAGGTGAAGCGAGACACCCACCAACGCTGCGAAAGCAACGCCTCGAAGGTCAAGCGGCGCGTTGAGGTGCCCCAGTTCGTGAAGTTGGGTAACTCCAATAACTAGGGTTTATGAAACATATTCATATATATATATATGTATACATATATCTAATATTCATATTTATGTAATTTATAATTACATATAATTACATTGGGGATTTGATATTTATATAATTTTCTATATGTTTAATGGATATCTGATATGATTTTCTGTAAAGTGAAGGATCCATGAACCCAAGTCCAAGGCTTTCCTGACTTGGAAAGTGACTGCACCACTCACAGCACTGAACATGCCAAACATTCCACAAGCATCATCAAGCATCACAATCCCATAGGATCCATGTATGGTATATATACTAACATTGGGGGTATATTGATGGTAAATGTTACCATATATAGCATACATGGATCCTATGGGAATAATTGGATCCTAAATCTCTAAACCACCAAGCAGCAAAGCTTTGCCTGTTGTTTTTTCCAACCTTTACTGGTTGGTGCCTTCAGAATATCCCCAAGAAAATGCTCAGATGGGATGGCTTCACTGCCCACAGTGGGATGCTTCTGCCTAGTGTCGCTGCTATGGCTGTGCTGCGTCTCCGCTCTTTGTGCGTCAGCAACATCTCACTTTCCAGGGCTAATCGCTCCTGGCGATCGAGACAGTGCTACCAAGGGAATGAGAGGCCTCCAAAGATCTCAAGCTGGTGGGAAATTCACCATGTACAATGTTTACAGATGTATGTTATGGTATTTTTTGTCCTGTCTTTAAACACATGCAGCTTGGAACACCCAAAAATGGATCTCAGTCAATATGTCCAAACCTTTGGAATATCCAGATTCCATCTGACAATGACCAAAGAATTTGGGACAAACCCATCTTTTGCCATACCCAAATCGGACAAAGTACAGGGATAAATGGGATAAACCATGTGTATCCATGTGTACCATAGTCAAAGCATGGTACAGTATACGTGGTATGGTCATCCATACCATAAAGAGAATCCTTACAATGGGATACAATGGGTACGATGTACTATGAATCTCCATTATATAATCGACTGATGACCATCCCCCTGTGGGCAACATTTTTGACCATTGCACATGTTTGGGTGGTTGTTTGTTGGGGCTGTACATGGAGCGTTGCTCACCTAATTCGCCCATTTCATCTCTGAAAAAACGGTGAAATGCCATGGACATGATGGAATATAGGTTTCATAAATTGCTGAAAACAAATATAGAGCTCAGCAATTGTCATGTTCAATGGGAAATGCGTCCTAAATGCCTCCATTGAATTTCCAGATCAACAACAGCCATTTGGCCGAACCGGCCGAACCCTAGATTTACACCAAACTAGCTGAGACTTCCCATGGGATCCCAATATGCTCATCCTCCAAATTTTCGAAAATCACGATAATTGAAATTTTCTTCCTGGATCGGTCATTGCGTTGTGCATTATTTATCATTATTTCATTCACTTAGCTATATGTACAGTACTCGAAAAATAGCAATTAACTGATCAATCATAGTTAAGTTAACCAATTTTTGAACCTCCAATCGATCTGATCAATCACATCACATCAGACCTCACAAACAACTACTAGGTACCTATTAGTCACTTGATGATGGCTAACCCATCAATTAGTGAATGGTTAACCCATCAACCAATTGTTCTAATATTATTTCCGAAGATCTTAGTCAATTCCCTCCAAAATAGTAAAATCATGTAAAATCTATCAAGGAAAGTAAATTAACCCTTAGTATACAACGGTTCCCTTAGTAAAACTTATTCTTGTCTATTTGGGGACCATGGAACATAACTAAGTATCGGTTTCACTCCCATCATGTGGCAATCATCCATGACTTAGGAAACCTCCATATGCTTAACACATACAGTTAGTGTATATTTATTGGTGTATAGTTAATACCCATGAAACATCTCCTTTCACCATATGAGCGCTCATATATGTTCAATGGTTAAACATTCGCTTGAACCATAGATATAAATAGTGCTTCAACAACAAGCACATGGGTGAAATATGAGGGTCTTTCCTGAAATGGGGGTAGCCCTAAATCATCCATTGATCAGATTTTCCATGTTGTAAACCTGCCAGTTGGGCCGGCACCGCCCCAGCAGGGCGCTGCAACAGGAAGCGGCCACCCTTCAGAACGCCGCCAACCTGAAAAACGATGGCCAGCGGCTGATCCCAGGAAGGAATACATGGCAAACGGAAACCATCACTGAACATGTTCACGGTAACTAGGGTAACTGGTTGTTGAAAATGTTAATGAACATGATAATATATGATAATGATGATTGTTTCAGCTCATACAACACATGATGTTTCTGTGTGATGTTTTTTTTGTCATTTTCTTGTCCAATCAAGAATGCGCAGCTTGGTTTTTACAGCAAAAACATTGGTTGTTATGCATCTTCATCCCCCCATCAACTGAGGGTCCCATTAATGCTGACATGACGCATTCCACAGAAAACCCCAGTATGAGACACATCGTCAAGCCAACTTGGCCAAAGAGGAAACAACATGAAACAACAACACAATAACGAATTTATCTTGAGTTCTAAGACCCTCCCCAGTAGCATTGCTGATAAACCACATGTTGGCCAAGTTGGGCGAAGTGGTGTGCATCTATTACTACCCCACAGTGCGTCCAAACCACAGCACTGGGATGATGACAAATAATAAACCAGAGACGGTGATTTTTTTCCGTGGAAAACATGTTCTTCAGCTAACCAGGAGCCATTGAAATTTAAAGTTTTCTCCGGTTTTCCTTCATGGCTAAAAAGGTCCTTTCTCATTTGCACCGCCATCACTCAGAAAACATATGGCTCTTTGCAATTTCACAATCATCCAGGTTCACCCAAATCTGATCAGAAATTCACGGCTTTCCTCTGGAGTAAAATTGCTGAAGTCGTGTACAATTTAGATATTTTCAATCCAGGTCCAGAAGAAAAATCGGGATTTGGAATGATTTGGATGGCTAGGTTCTAGATCTTCGAGCTGTTTAGGACCCATGGCGATCCATAGCATTAAGAGGTACAGGGGCACCTTCCCCGTATGCAGCTCGCACACGCTTCCGGGAATCCAATCTGGAAGGGGCGAGCCTCAACGGTGGCAACACGACCTCTGACCTCTAACCTCTGGGAAAATCCAGGTGGTTCCTTACTTCTCAACTGAGTTGCAAGTAGCCTAAGTGGGGGATATGTGTGTGTCTGAAACTTAAGTTATCTGCAACTTGGTGATCATCACTTTCCCTCTTCATCAATGGCCGGGGGTATCCCTGTCTTGGACTCAGGAGATCTGGCAGAAATTGAGGCAGAAATTCTTCAACATGAGACCACAAAGTGCTGCGTATTTTTTTTCCCCATCTGCCAGGTGAGGGTTGTTAGATTTTATCAGAGCTGTTGTCCTCCTCCTCCTCCTTCTCCTCATCCTCCGCCTCCTCCTCCAGTTTCTCCTCGACCATGTCTGCATCAACTTCCACCTCCACTTCCGCCTTGCCAACTCTTCGCCAAGCTCTTCGCCAACTTCCG
>Ga0126342_10017460_pt1 | contig 12409 bp, 14 predicted proteins | sample Cyp1metagenome_FD_92528 | JGI IMG/M metagenome (GOLD analysis project Ga0126342, IMG submission 92528) | Coral microbial communities from Lord Howe Island, Old Settlement Bay, Australia - Cyphastrea 1 metagenome | ecosystem: Host-associated > Invertebrates > Cnidaria > Coral ... | reverse complement strand
GGGTGAAAAGTGTGTGCAAGAAGAGTTTCTGGGTGAAGAGTCTCTGGGTTAAAAGTATATGGGTGAAAAGTATGTGCAAGAAGAGTTTCTGGGTGAAGAGTCTGTGGGTGAAAAGTATATGGGTGAAAAGTCTGTGGGTGAAAAATCCTTTGGGGAAAATAGGGGTAGATGGGGTGCTGGCTTTCGTTCCCCCATGCTCAGGTTGCATTCACCGTTAAAGTTTCAAAAGGAACTGACCATGTATTGCCACATCATGCCACATCCGAAACTGCCTGAAGTTCGGCATGCTAATTCATTTTTTTCGTTGAAAGAACAGGCGAACAAATGTGCTATATCGTTTTTCTTTTGGTTCAACTGTCCTTTGGTTTAAGCTTAGCTTCTGAAAGTAGCATTTTGTTCGACGCTAGATTTGCATACGTGGTTTGAAATTAACAAAGGGCCGGTATATTGCCATATCAAAACTTAAACAGAAACTAAAGGTGAATCTAAGGAAGGTGGGCTGGCTGAATGTCTTCGGCTTAACGTGTCCATGCCATGTTGGCGTGTCTGTGTGTGAGCTCGTCATTTGGCTGAAGAGACAGTCAGCAGGTAGGCTTGAACCAAATGAAAAACTAGCACATTTTGTCGCACATTTTTCAAAGAACATATAAAAATGAATTATATAGCATGTCGAACTTCCGGCAGTTTAGGATGCGGCAATATGTGGCAATACATTTTCAGTTCCTTTTGAAGCTTTAACGGCGTATGCAAAAAACTCGTTGCCGAATCCGGCGCCACGGTTCCGGGATAAATTTCTTGAAATTGAGGTGTAATTTGAGGAAAGTGGGTTGGTTGAACTTCTTCGGCTTAACATGTCCATGCCATGGTGGTGTGTTTGTGCGTGAACTGGCCAGGTGGCCCTCATTGCGGGAGGATACTTTCAGAGGGTTTGAAGGGAACAAAAGAATAGCTATCAGTTCTTGATTCTTGAACAAGAAACTAGAACTCAACAATCATGTGTTCACAACGTTCAAAAAAAGGCAAACGAAATGCAAAAACCATTTGAACCGCTGCAGTCCAAGAGCAGCCCTGGCATGCTCAGCTCAGCAGATTCACGCCACAAAACGAAAATTATAAATATAAATATATATATATATATGAATAAGTATATAAATAAATAAATAGATAAAATAAATAAATAAATAAATAGATAAAATAAATAAATAAATGAATGAATGAATGAATGAATAAATATATTTGTATATAGTATATTGTTTATGTCGTTTTTTGTTGCAGCTCGTGGAACTGCAAATTCATTGGCTCCATAGACCTTGTAACCCTGAGTTTTATCATCTGGGATTTGGCTATGTTGGCCGTTTAAATTCTTTTTTTTTTTGGGCTGGAGCCTGAATTTTAGCCTTCACCCGGGGGGGGTACTGGATGTATGTGTTGGTTGCTTTTTGACGATCTTTGATGTCAGTCCAGGAATCTTAGCATGATAAAATATGATAAAACTGGGGCCTGACCCTGAGGGCCACACCAGACGGGGATTATATACTATGGAGATACTTTGGTATATTCATCATAGACAATATACGTATATATGTCACGGACAGGAACAAGGAAGGAAAACCCAAGGGAAAGAGGTTCAATCTGATGATTGCAAAGTGGCTCAACCGAAGCGCGTTTGGTTGGGGCACTTTGTATTTGGCAAGTACAGTACTCGGAGCGTAATGTTGACGCTGGTATGCTAGGATGTCAGGGGGAGGGTTGTGCATGTGAGCTAGAATACCATGATAGGCTGCTGTTAGCGTGTCAGGAACATCGAATGATTTCAGTTCCAAAAATGACATTCAAAAGGTCGCAGTTTTTGTCCCCTTCCCTTTGGCCTCAAGTATGCAATTCAGTGAGAAAACGAGTCAGCACAACAGTCTACAGGTGAAAATCATATGAAATCGCTTGTGTTTTAGTTTCAGGAACAAGAGACCTCGAACGAGGCTCGAAGTTTTTTGTACGATGGTTGCCTGCGATGCACAGCAGCTGAGCGATACACAGTTTCTTGGCTTAATAAGTTCGCCAGGGTGAGCGATTTAAAGGAATGGACCGATGACCGATGCGGAATGCCAATCTCGGCAGACTGCGACCTTAGGATGCGGTCAGGAAGTCGTTCGAAGGCTTCCGAAAGGCTTCCGAAAGTATGCGGTTTGTAAATTGTTGTAATGCCTTTGTTGATAAGTCGTTGGATCAAGTTTCCACGCTGAGGCCAAGAGACTTTTGCAACATCCGTGGCTGCGCAAGAATTGAGGCGCAGCGCTGTATGACCTTCATAATCTCAAGTCCTTAGATCAAATTTCAATGAACATTGCACATTATATATTATATATATAATAGTATTTTTTGTATATGTAGTAGTATCATTATGATGCAGCATGTTATGCACGAGTGTAAGTACAATACAGAATATATGGAGTCAGTACATGTCAGTACCATGATATTACATACGTACCATTTCAAACCTCAATGTAAAGCACATGACCCTCAATCCAAAACGTTTATGGCTCAATAATTTTGACGCTGGATTGTCTGGTCGTACCTACCATAGCATCGCACCAGACAGACGGTTTTCGCATCGAAAGGTTCCTCTAAGAGGACGACCTGAGAATACTTGAGAGATCCTGAGAGCATAGGACAGACACGTTTAGGTCCACTGGTATCAGGGTCTGGAAAAGATAGCATCAAGAAATGCAAGTACCAAGTGCCTTGTTGCATTTTGCTATCTCCTGAATCTGTATTCAGAAACGAAGTGGCTGTCAGAAACCCAAGAAACCAGTGCGAGACAGATATGGTGGGATTCGTTCCGGTTGCATGTTTCACGATCGTTGTGGACCCATGTGTTTCAAGGCGCTGTTTGTTGCGATAAGACTGCTGCCAGACTGCTGGAAGCAAACCACGCTGTTGTGCCTTTGAGAAGTGTCAGATTTAGCGACCCACCACACATCGATCAACTTTCAGAGCAGTCCGTCCATTGATTTCTCAACATTTGGGCTAGTCTTGCAAAGCAATCTGACGATACTATAAATGTGCGCGGATGTGAACAGACTTTGCAAAGAGTTGAGAAATCAAAATCTTCTCCGCTCCGGCTCCGTTGAGCTTTCGCCCAAAATGTTTCAGCTTCAAATTTCTTGGTGAACCGTGGGACTTGTACTTTCTAAATCTCATCCCTGAAGCATGCAAAAACCACCAAGAACCCTGGTTAAGTAGATTGCTGTTTGTCGTGCCATCATGTTTCTACCAAATCTTCTCAATGGTGCAGTTTGCCATTCTGTTTCTTCAGTGTTTGTTTTTTATCATTTTTGTTTGCCATTCTTGATATGTCTAATTTGGCTTCAGAGCCAGCATTGGAATGGTAGACACATAAGCAGGCACCATCAAAAGTCACGGAGATTAATTGGCCCAAAGAATTCACAACCCAATACACCAAAGATTCATCTTAATATATCATGGTTAATCTTAATCATGTTGGTTCATGAAATTTCATGATGCATCAGGTCTTGAGATGGAAGCCACCTTCACGCACACAAAGAGAATAAAGAGATGCATGTGGATTCTGGGGGAACTATGGGAAACTGTGAAAGAAAATGAGACAATGCCGTAACAAAGCAAGTTTTCAAGTGATCTGCCCGTGCCGCTTTGAACTCATTGAGTTCAGCATGAGGGAGGAATGCATCCCGTGGTGGCACTGGCCTCAGGTCGGAAAGTGAGGACCTTTTGGAACTCGTCTGGTAAAACATAGTAAAACAAAGGTACTCGAAGGCACTGGTAAACATGTGCAACATATCAAACATGTGCAAGGTTTGTCCAGTACAAAGACGTGCAAAGGGTGTTAGGGTTCCACTCTGAAAGAGCTTTTGCACATCACATGCTACCAAATGCTCTTTATACAACTAGCGCGAGCATGCTCTTTGTGTGACCGGAAGCCATTTGAATGCACAGAACTGTGGGGAGTGTTTCATGCCGAGGTATAATGCCACAGTTGGCTTTGAGGGCTGTCCCTATGGCAGGCACGCCATGACGGCATGGCACGGTCTTGGTGAAGATGCCAGCAGTTTTCAACGTTGTCTGTTTGGAGCTTACAGCCTATTGAGCACCGATGCTTGCAAGTTTACACAGGCGCTTGCCTGGAGACGTGACCTTACCCAACGATGCTCGCTTCATTGATTGGGTTGCCGTCGTTTATAGTTGCTGGGCTGATTTAGCTGGTGGCTCAAAGGGGCGATCAAATGGGCATCCGTGATCTTTCATCTTTCCCTGTGCAAGTCATTGTCCAGTTGTCCCATGTTGCCCCATGCTGTCCAGGGTCTCTATCGAGGCAGTAATTTGGAGTAATTTGGCATTCTGTCAGATTGTGGGATCGGAATGTTATTTCTCAACAAGTGAGGCAAGTTGCAGGTGGGTGGGCTATGAATTGCTGCCTCCGTTTGTTGAAGATAGACTTCGAGATGTGTGCACGATTTATGGGTGCATTCTTGTGTGCGTATGTGTGCGTATAGAAATGTATGGAATACATTAGAATGCAAGATCAGATCATATATTTACCAAATCGTCTGGTTGCCGGCTTCTCTTTTGACATGTGGCATGTATCCTAAAATCGCTGAGGAAGAAGATCATACATACATGGATAATACGTTTATATGCGAGATTATATGAGATGATGTGAGTACTGTTTTTCACAGTGTGTTGGAAAAGTTGGCATGTTGTATAGTGATCTTCTCATGGCTCTATATATGTGTCCTGAGTGTCCTGGCAGTGGCGTCAGACATGCCATGACATGCCCAAGTCAACAGCTCAGCGCCGTGGCCTAAGCTGGACACAGCTCGGTACCACTCAGGTTACATTCCCTTTGTGGTGCCAGTGCTAGTCTTTGCCGAGCTCCTTTGCACCAGAGGCGATGTTGAAGCTGACATGCACTGCACTACTAAGTTCTTCGCTTGTTGCAAGCATAAGCATCTCGAATAAACACTGAATAGACATGAATATACCGCATTTCAATGCATTTCATTGTTTGGATACACTTATTGATGCACAACGGAGTGAGGGAAAGTGCTCCAGGTGTCAGTTTGACCCGAATAGTCCTCCTCACACATCTTCACACCCTGGGTGAACGAAACATGGCAGTATTGTTTTGATTTTGGACCCTTGTGTTCTCAAACATCCTAATGTTATCTAATTTTCCTGCAAAGCCGCACCAGAAAACAATTGAAGCATGCCATCGTATGTTGTTGCATACCTCATGTTTGTGCTTGTTGTTTTTGTACACTCCAGGAACACGCCAATTGTCAGTCTTGCTCTTCACTGGCATGACCACTCTGATGAACGCCACTTTGCAGAGTGTGTGAGTGTGTGTGTGTGTTGGGGTAATGAACCAAAACAATGCTAGAGGATAAGGCGTCGCTCAAGGCATGCCTGCAGACCCAAAGATAAAGTCTGGGGATACCGCACTGAAGGGGAAGTGGAAAAATCCAAGTCGTGAGAGTTTCGTGTTGATGCTGCAGTCTCAGCATCACACCCGGGACTGGGTTTCTATGATCCAGAAGATCCTATAGGATATTTAATTATATTATATTTAATTGGCAATCTGTCATTGCAGGTTTCTGTTTGTCCACTTGGGTGATTTCGGAATCATTACCTTAAACAATGTGATTCCTGATTCAATGTGCTTCAATGTGCTTCATACTCCTAAAACGACAGTACTGCGAAATTGCCAGCAGTTTGGGCTGAGGAGCTCCTGGTGAAGCCGTGTGGAGACCCGGAAAACGACTCGACTGGATCTACAACTTGCAGTTCTACCATGTTCTACTCATCCACTAATGATTTTAAGGCGTCATCGTGGATATCAGTAGATAATGATAGATAACGTACATGGATGTTCATGGGAAACCCGTCAACTACTCGTGGTATCTCGTAGCACACACAGTGACACTGATGCGAAAGCCGCTGCTTTGCCTGTTGCTGCCATAGCTTGGATGCAAACACCATCAAATACTATATTATTATATTATGGCGGCCGTTTTTCAGGCAAAAGTGGACTTGTTGGGGCACGTATTAGGTATCATATGGTACCATGCATGTACATGAAAGAAACTGAGTTCGTGGAAATTACTTACAAAGTCAAATATAGTCCTTTTGTTAACTTCTTGTTCTTCTAAATCCAGGTCTTTTTTGCCAGTCGCGTCGGTATAGCATGTCACTATTACTAAGCACGTGTGAAGCATGTGCCAAGCACGAAGAACTATAAGAACTTCCCTGTCTCATCGTCTCATCTCTGATTTTTTTTGCTCCAGGTTTTTTGCGACAGCGCGCCCTGGAGCCTTTGGTCCAGCCAGACAGCCCAATGTCAGAAGTGCTTTGCTCACTTGGGCGCTCACCACTTGTTTAGACATTCAATGCTTGAAGCTAAGCAGATGGCTCAGATGAGAATTTTACAAGATCTTCAAGGATTTAAGGACCAGGAGGGACCCGTACAGAACGAGATGATGAACCCCTGCCGCTCCTAGCATATCTGCAGCGCAGTTTATTTTGCACAATGTGTCATGCCCAAGATCCACCCTGTGGCATGGTCAATTTGCGTTGCTTTGTATCATGCAACAGCTTCAAATCTACCAACGAGCTTACACATCATTGCCCAACGTAAGGGTACACAATCATCACAATCCTTTTCCATCCCTTGCCATCCTCTTCCTTCCCTTTCCACCACTTCTTTCCCTCTCAGTTCCAGACGACCTCCCATTCTTGTTTGCTGTGGCATGCTGTGGCGCTGTCTCAGGCACCTGGGGCGTTGACCGACAGTTTCGGGCAACCTGCTGGCAGCTGCAACACTACCTGTACTTCTCGCCTGTTTGAGATTCGCGAGCGACATCAAGCGACATAATAGCAGTTTTGTGCCTGAAGAGTAGGGTGCTAGCTTCTATTTAGTTTATTTTGATTCGGTGTTTCGCTGCTAATATGCCAACCAACCTATACTATGTTTTTTACTAGGCAGAACTTCGTACTTGTTTGAGAAAAATCAGACCATGATGCAGGAAAGAACTCTGGATGGGTTTGCAATACGTTCCCATACTAAGACCGCTTGTTTCCATCCAACTGGGGGTATTTCGACCTCAGGTTGCACTCTGTTCGCAAGACGGCACTTGTTGTCTTTTGTTCTTTCCTTGATATTCAAACACGTCTCTGCCGCAAATCTTGATTTCTTCCAGACCTGTGTACCAAACGGGGTCAGCACCTTCGCAGTTCATTGCCTCCGAGAGGACTTGAACCAGTTTCTGTGCAAAGATTTAACACAATAACATTTATAACATCCAACAGTCTTGCAGTAACATCTAACAGATTCTAACATATTTTAACAGTATAACTTTGCTTCGACATTTATGATATTTATATAATTTTTATATTATTTTATATAATTTTATTTTGTATTTTCTTTGGATGCGCCTCGCAGGCGGCATGCCATCGTCCCATTCAACCATGGCAATAGGCGTCCGGTGGGCCGATTCATTTCTCCGTGCTGATCTTGTCCTTTTTGTTGTGTTTTCCATGTTTTCCTAGAATTTCTTGCAAGGTTCAAACAACTTTGAATGGTCTATGTTTGATGGCATTCTATTGGTTGTCATCGGTTGTGCTTTGGTTAATATAAGTCCGTGCTTTATTCATTTGTTGTTTGAAGGATTCAACACATTTATGCAGCAGCCAACTTGGGAGAATTAGAGAATTGGAGCATCAGGATCGATTATCAGGATCTTATTCTGCAAAGTGCTTTGGAAGTTGAGCATGGCTGACCAGAGGGTAAGGAGCACTGTACGAGCTACGAGTGCAACGAGTGCATGAATGTTATGAGATGTTATAAGATGTTTTGAGATGTTATGAGATGTTATGAGCTGTTATGAGTATGACCCCTGCTGTTCCAATTTGTTACACTTGCTCCTGCACGTGCAGAGAATCTTGGTCTTTTCCACAGTTTGCCCTGCAGGTTTCCTGATGCTGACCATGTTCGATGGCATTATCCGCTTGAAACCAGATAGCAACGTGCTGACTCAGGACACGGTCTGACCCAGCTCAAGACCAGTGTGCGCAATTATGGAGACCTATGCCTCTTTCAGAACCATTCAGAGCACTTCACTCTTAACTTTGGCCCATTTTGGCGCCGTCCCCAAAAAACTTTCTGAGTAGGTTTTGTTTTCGTTTCTCTCAGTTGGCAGCGGCCATGGTTCCTGTCATGTGCAATGTGCATCCCAGGACAAGGACGAAGTTGAAATGCAGCAGCGGTTGAAAGAAATGATATCAGTCACAGCCTGAGTGGCACTCAAATCATTGCCACACACATCTCGAAACGAACATCCACTTCCGCCATCTTCCGCCTAGGTGACACCACTTGCCCCAAAGCGAGTCGGTGGCCTACGTGACACAAAGATTTTGGGACTGTGGTCGTTTCTGAAATTGCGGAAAGAAACATGAGTGTTGCAAGCGATATGAGATGATAAGAACATATAAGAACTGATAGAACACGAACTCCACTCATCAGTGAAGCTCATTGAAGCCCTAGGTCAACAGGTCAACGTAGAATTTTGGGCCATTGCCATGAAGCTGACTAAGACCCAAGATGGAGAACTTGATGGTATCCGAACAGGGTCCGAATGGACAAGGCAAACCCGAGCCCAGGTGATGAGCAATACGGAGTTTCTGGGTTTTTATTTCACTTGGCAACTTCTGCTTGGCCCTGCAGCTGACTCAGAATTTTGTTGAACCAGCTGTTTGCTTTTCAACTGTTCAACGTATATACAGTAACTGAACATAAGAGAGATGTGCATGACTTCACAAATTTGGAGTTCCACAGAGCACTTCTCCATCGGTTTTAATTCAACAAATTCAAATGATTCAAGTGCATTGCAAGGCACTGCAAGGCCGCAAGGCTTCCATATGCCATTTGTTATTTGAGGTCCCCCTGATGCGAGTGGTTCTGCACGACCATACGGTGGCTTGGTTGCATTGCCGAATTTTCAGGGAGCAGTCGATAAGTTTTAAACAGACATTCGGCAAGAGAATAACTTGCCGGTTAGAAGTGACTATATAAGCAATGCGAGGGTCAAGACAAAAACAAACGGAAAGTGCTAGGCGGGCAAACCCAGAAAGATCCAGAAAGGGCATTACCGGCACTTGCAGTTGGATTCTGATTGACACAAGCCTGTGCTCGGGAACATCAGATACATGATTTCTTACAGTGTACTTGTTGCAACATGGCAGTGAGATGTTCTAGATAAGCATCCGTGCAACAGTACCAGCAGTGAGGATAACCAGATATGTCAGGTCTTCATTTGATCCCGCCTCCTTATGAGAATCATGCCCCATACACTTGAGCCATGTTGAGCCAGACTTGTTGGAATTCTATCTGAAGCTTTTCCCTTCTTCCACCGTTCGAACCTGACAAGCACAGGCAGCTCAAGTGTGCTTGGGAGGCATGTTGGAGCCTCAGTTTATGCTGAAGCGCTTAAGCTTAGTGAGGCTTTATCGGAGATGCCAGGGAAGGAAATTCAAACCGTTCGAGATCGCGCAAGATATGTCAAGACAAGGTTCAGGAGAAGCAAGATCATGCATGAGCTTTGACTGAACGAAATCAATATTTCAACATATTTCAATCCAAGCCGGCACAGTGGATGGAGTTGTTGTTTGCAATAAGCCTAGTTAAAGAAAGTGTAGTTACTAAGGTTGGAAATACTGCCCGAAGGATCTGAAACTTGTGCATGTGTTCGGAACTCTTGTCACTCATGTTTGGTTGTTCTTTGGCAGCACGGCTCCCGGTCAGGCACAGTGTTTGAAGAGATCAACGATATTACACTCTCTCTTCAGCTTCAAAGAAAATATACTTCATACATCTTTAATATTTTAATACCAGGAGATGCCAAGAGCCAATGCGAAGACTGGGCCTGCACTGCGCCCTAAGAATGTTCAACTTTTGATCCCGCTGTGTGCTTTGCGTCGCCAAAGGCTTGGAGCAGTTCGGGAGCCTGAATCCTGTCACACGGGAAAATACCTAGCAGGATTCGCAGGCTTGGTATTTGATATGTGAAACAAAATTGAAGCAAATAGCATCAGATAACACATATCGAATACTATTATCATCTATATTATCAAGATTATGCAGTATGCATGTGGATTTTGATACTGGTGAATACTCTCCCCATAGTGGTGTCTCTCACGCTGAGAGTGTCTATTTGAGCCACGTATTGTAAGAGGGGAATAGACACCAAAATGTCACAAAATCCGGAGGTCTCTGAATAGGTTAGATTCTGGTGGACAAAGAAAGAACTTGCTTCAGCGATTTGTGTGTGGAATGAAAGCATGAAACCAAAAATGACGGAGCGCTGGCACATCTCAAATGTCCCCAATCAGGTAACATAAGTCTGCAAAGTGAAGGACAAGAATGCCAAATACTTCAGCAAAAGAACAGAAGTCAAAGGATGTCCTACAAGACCCTCAGATACAAGATCGAGGTGTATGCAGTGCTTTGGTTTCGCTTCACGAGCCTCCACTGCATCAAGTCAGCTTTGCGAAGTGGGATCTCAACAATTCTGTTATTAAACAATATCAATACATGATATTGCATGATTAGTTTGTTATTTTGCACTGTTTGACATGTGGTTTTATGTGCTTCTGCAGAGGGCTGGTGTGGGTGATGAGATGGAGCCCCTGTTTGTATCAGATGGGACGGAGTTTCTTGTTGCCATCGCATACCACTTGCTTCAGCCCCTATCGACCACTATCGACATCTATCAACCACTCGTATTCAGTTCAACCCATGGGGCATTCGATTAGAGACCCGTGCCAGTGAGATCCAGTGAGTTTTGCTTTGCCTGCAAGGATTTACATGATCAATCGCTACAAGCACAAGCTGGTGTGCCCAGTGTGCTCATAGTATGCCGTATGAAAGCTGCACATTAAGAGGCATAGAACAGCATGACTTCATGACTTCATGACTTATTTTCTTCAAAAAGGATGGGTCGCCTGGGTTGCCGCTGAGGGTGGGCCATCGGTTTTTCTGCGGTGGGGGCTCTAAGATACTGGGAGGCACTGCATTTGCTGTACACAGCTCCTGTGATGTAGAATGGTGTACACTAAGACTGAGATGATCCGAAATTCCACTCTCATTTCCCTGCATTGCGATTCTTATGCTTACTTGTTCAGCTCCAACATGTGTTCTGGGAAAACTACCAAGAGAAAATAGTCACATTTATCAAGAGACTATTGACAACAACATATACATAGACTAAATATGACTAAATTGTCTTAAGAGATTCAATAGAAGTGGATAGCAGAATGCCAATCTGTCAAATGCGGGCAGCTAAAAGCATTTTGAGATCAGATAACGATCTTCATGTATCGCAACATGCGTCGTTAGATTTAGTCAGTCCTTTCGAGTCAAAGAGACCATTTTGCAATTTAGCATCGATTCACTGACGGTGTTCCAACAGCATCTTTTCCGTCCAAACTGGACTTTAAGCGCGAGATTAGCTATCTCATGCTATCTCGTATGTCTTGCGGCCTTCATAGCACGCAAAGTGTGGGTCATGTTTGGCAATGGCTCAATTCCCTCTTTCCAGTGCGAGCGCGATGGTCAATTGGGATAGAATGCAAGGGTTTCCTCGTGTTTGCTTGCAGGAAACATTGCGTATAATTAAGCAGAAAATAGGGTGCCTGAACGTAATTTTGTATGCGATTGGACCATTTCCACTTGACATTTCTGGTGTCCAGGTTTGCCAGCAGTCGATGGACATGGAACAGCGTGAGGCAAATGCAATTTCAGCTAAGGTTTGCTTAAGCACAACTACGCCCCAGTTGCGATGCGTGTCATGGTACCAGCCTCATGGCAGACCAGCAAAGATGTCAATGCGACAAATCTCCAGATACCACGCATTCACTCCATGAGATTGAGATATAAGAAGATCCCTCTACAGTATGAACTAAACAACAATGACAGTGCTTGATCCGGAGCGTTTTGGTGAACACATGTTGGCATCAACAATAACACATCGTGATACAGTATGGACGCTTTATGAACTTCATGTTTAAAAAAGTTCATAAAGTGTTGATTTCCCATGCTGTCCTCCAAAGTGTGTTCGTGAGGCAAGACCAAGTGGTCAGGACGGCACCTGGCAAGAGTTGCAGGCGCGGAGACACCTGGCCTTGGACATCCTTGGACCATCTTGGACCGCCTCGTTTCGGTGCTCTTGGCATCTCTTGGCATCTCTTGGACAGGAAAGGAGCTGAGTATTTGAGAAACGCAGAGCCTGTCCAAAAAACATCAAAAAACAAGCTGGTTTGCCTGGTTATTGATGGTTATTGATGGTTATTGATGGTTATTGATGGTTATTGATGGTTATTG
>Ga0126342_10017459_pt1 | contig 12410 bp, 9 predicted proteins | sample Cyp1metagenome_FD_92528 | JGI IMG/M metagenome (GOLD analysis project Ga0126342, IMG submission 92528) | Coral microbial communities from Lord Howe Island, Old Settlement Bay, Australia - Cyphastrea 1 metagenome | ecosystem: Host-associated > Invertebrates > Cnidaria > Coral ... | reverse complement strand
GCAAGAAGCGCAAAGACCGATCAGACTCAGATTTAAAAATCCCTGCAAGAGACCGTGGATCGTGGAAAAAAACTTTTCGGAAGCTGAAAAGTTTTTTCCTTGGGGTTGGACCCTGGAAAGAAGTTAACGAGGTAAAGCCTTAATTTGCACCTGCAAATTAACGAACGAGGACAGTAATCATTGGGAACAAATTAAGACACGAGGGAGACGAGGTAAGAATTAAAGTAATTTGACCAGATGTGATGATTTAGAGACTTTTTTTTGCTTGGACTGCTTTTGGAGGCCAACTTTTGGTTCTCTAAAAGTGTTCCTTATCATTGAATTTATTTCATTCACTCATCTTAATATAACTTTCCGAACTGCATTTTACTGCGTATTCTCCAGTATTTTTCAATGACACGCTTTTCATTCACAATATATATAATAATATATGTCAACAGCAGGGTACCCTCCAGTGGCTTCAAGGTAGGCCCTGGAGGGGCCGCTTACCATGTGTATATATATATATATATGTGTAATATATACATGTATGTTCATTTCAGGACTGTTTCCATCATCTTAACCCCAATGTTTTCACGGATCTTCACCTTCGTATTGAAACACCGGGACCACAATATGGGTGAAATCTCTAAATTTCTGATGTTCAATCCACAGTATTGGACAAAGCCTCAATATCTGATGGTTGAAGCCATTGAAACCCCTATGAAAACCAGGATTCCCTCACTTTTCATGGAGCCCAGCCTGATGGTGGACCCTGGTGTGGTTTGCAGATCTTTATGTTTACAGGAGGGTATGAATATCACATCATTTTCCGTATGAAGTAGACCAAAAACCAAAATCCCATAAATATTTCATGATATGGCCCGGCTGATATCCCATGATATCCCACAACTTTCTAAATGGGTTTCCGAGCTATAGTTGTCAAACCCCGCAATCCCTATCTACATCATTGTTTTCATCCGATCTCCGCATCAAACGGCCACAACAACTGATATTCCCATAATATGGGTACATACGTCATATTCAACAAAACACATACTTGCATTCTGTTATTTCATATTCCCAGCTTATGTACTCAATTATGTACCACAATTAATGTTCCAAATGAAAGTGAAGAAAAACCATCCTCCATAGGGGAATATACGGGAAAATTGTAGCATGATCGTTGTTGATTGGATATGAAATGGGAATATGTTAAAACCAATGATTGTCCATATTGTTCCCCAACCGTATGCCCTCCTCGTATCGATATGGGCAACATATCATTCTAGCCAACAGTTAATTTGTTTGATATGAATATTAATGATATATTAATTACCGCAACCAATATATGGTATCCCATTTCGTATCCCCATAATACCCTCCAGTACACAAACACAGCTTTGGAAACTGTGCCATCCAGTTCGATGAATTACCTCTTAAACATTTTTTTCATAAAATCAATGATGTTTATATTCTCCATATATAACTGGATTTTTTCCATATGGTGGTTTCCTAAAATTTTCAGGTACCCCTAAATAATCCACTGGTTGGTGGTTTGGAACATTTTTCCATATATTGGGAATAATATATACATATGTAATCCCAACTGACTTTCATGTTTTTCAGATGGGTAGGTCAAGCACCAACCAGCTATAGTTATATCATGTTATATCATGTTATATCATGTTATATCATGTTATATCCACCATAAACCATAGAATCCAAGTTAATGGATGTGAAAAATATTGTGATACCCTAAGTATCTCTAAGTATCCCTAAGTCATAGCTGGTTTTCATGAATGGCCATTGAATTGATCCCCCTAAAAGGTGAATTTGCCCATCTTTTCGCTTGAGGCAGTGCCTCGGACGCCTGGGCCACAAGAAGCTGAAGAACAACTGCAGGATGGCCAGAGGGCGAGAACGTGACGCTTACGGTGATGAGTTGTTGGGAAAACATCGTGATTTTGGCAGGGATTGATATGGATTTATGATCGACACATGGGATTTTTGGCGAGTTTTTGTCTTAAACAATGAAGTTAAGCTACTATCAACAAGTGAGAAAAATGGAAGTTTAGCATGAATTTGGTGATTTTACAACGACACAACAGGGGTTTAAGCATCTCAGATGAGTTTTAACCATTATGAATCTGGGGATACACTTGACAAATGATTGTTGATTATGAAGCAAGGTGTTATTGACCTACTTGGTTTGTTGGGGATTAGGACCCAGGGCAGTAACAGGATACCTATAAATGAACCTTCCCTATGCATTTCACGGCATGGGTTTTCCGAGGTTTTCCACACATTTGAGAACTGATTGCATCACAACCCATTGCAGACAACAACAATGTCAAAATCGATGGGAATTAGATTACAGATTGAATGACGAATAGAGCGTGGTCCTAACATGTCCAACAATAATTACAGTTGATGGTGCGAATTTCATCCGCCATATGAAATGGTTAGGATGGTTCATTCATATTGGATGAATATATGGAGGTTTCCTAAAATACCCCGAAATCCATTTGACTCTCGGATTTTCCATTGTAGACCATCCAGCTATTGGGTCAGCCACAATTTTCAGCTCCAAAAATACCGCCAGACGCTCTTAGTCGCAGACGATCATTTTGCTGCGGCAACCCTTCAGGGGGGGCGCGGCCACAAAAGTGCTGCGACTTTGTGGATCAACTATTCAGACCTCATAGGTTACCCGGTTACCATATCCCATAGGATCCATGTATGCTATATATGGTAACATTTACCATCAATATACCCCAAATGTTACCATATATAGCATACATGGATCCGTCATGGGTATATGTTTATGTGGAACCACTTCCGGATGCCTATTGTGTGATTGAGCATGCAGAAACCCAAGACATGTGGTGATCCTTGGTGTGAATCATGGTGTGTGAATCCTGGCGCCCCGATGCACTGAAGCATCTGTTCATTTTGAAGTGACCACAGGTGGTTTCAATGAAGAATCAGTAGAGATCTTTATAACTGTACCATACTTACCTACATCATTTAAATTGGGTTAGCCACCCTCCCAGTAACAGTTCAAAAATGGCTTTGTATTTAAAAACATCTGCAACAAAAAACACCAGAAATGAACCCCCAAAATGGTCTGCATAAACGGCTGCTGTGGTCAAATTTGTTCTCTTTGACCAATCTTGTGCCAAATTCTTCACTAATTCACCCTGTTCCACACCACCCCTCCACTCCACATCAACTCACATCCTCCACACATACATCCCCCTCCAGCCCTCCTCTCGTTATGAGCACACTTTCAGGAGATTGAATTGCTCCGTCGCACCGTGCTACTTGGCAACCTCACAAGACATAAACATACATGGGTTTCTCAGAGTAGGGGATTTACCCTGCAATTTACACATGTCTTGTTGAAGAGAGAATGATGATAAAGCAAGACCCCAACCTTCCAGTTACATACCTCTGAGATAGGTAACTAGGGTGATTCTACCTGATGATGTTGGGGTTGGTTACCAATTAATTGATAGGCAACCGAAAGGTGAAGGAGAGATTTTGGGGTAGCTTATTTAGGGTCCTCAATCGAGGTACCAGAATGTAGCCCACAAAGCAAGCCGACCCGATGACATGGATGTAACCAACAAAGTGAATCAAAACGGCGAGGTTCCAACATATGGTGACCCCCAAAGGATAGATTAGTCATTACTTCTGGATAAACTGCCAACTGCGAAAAAAACAAATCGTGTCTGAACATTTAAGATTATAATAGAAATCTAATCTTTCAATGTTTGCTTCCCTCCTGTTTCCATCTCAACAATGTTGCAACAGAGACCATTTTTTCTCATGGTAATTCTGGCCGTTTTTCTCCACCATTTTTGGTGGCTTTCATCCAGGCACGAGGCGACACACGGCTAAGCTTCAGTAGGGTAACTAGTTAGAACATGTTAGAACCCCCGTTGCTTCGATATATATCCATGGAGCCAACTTTCTTTAGCTACTTAGCATGAAGCATGTTTTTTTAAAGAAACTTATGGTAACTTAGCGCGGAGCGTTCACAACCGCTTTGTTCAACCTAGATCTACAGGGTGGGGCACCCGAGTTACGAGTTGGTTTATAAGCCGATGAACTATATGTAATTATATCCTCCATAAACCCAGCAGTTGTCCAAGTTATAAGTAAAACTTAGCTATCCTTTGGAGGCATTTTTTATTCACTGGATGCTTCTGGTAATCAGCTCCATGGCTGGAAAATCCATAAAAATTCTACGGGATTCTTCCACTAACCCCCCGTTTTTCAGGGGATTTTTCCATGGAATTTCCGAGCCACGTTTGACACCGCGGGGTCTCACCATGGTTAAATTAGAAGTTTGGCAAATTTCTCAGCGTTCACTAAGCCATAGATTGTGGAAAAAATCATGGTGAATGTATAGGGAAATCATCCCCTTTTATCCGAACTATTCAGGTTGTTGTGAATGATTTTTTCATTTACCCAGATGAATCTCCATTCTGGAGACTTTCCCAGCCATCAAGCTCCATTTAGGGTGGATCTACCATGATTTTTCCATGGATTTGCCACTTGCACCACCTACCATCTGGTGAAAGTTAGCGAACTGGAGCATCCACCATTGCTTAAAAACCTGGTTATCAGATGGTTATCATCCACCCATGATGGTTTATTGATGGTTTGTGAGTTATTACTATTACATTTACTATTACCATCAGTAAACTTAAAACGGTAAATCAACGATTTCTCTGGGCCATGGCTTCAAGCTCGCAAACTCTGGCCAGTCATTACCATTTCGGATGAATCCCAATGAAAATGATCATTAAATTATCACAACACAATTAACATCAATTATTAACCATTAGTTTCCCACTACAAACCATTAGATTACCAGGGTAACTGATCTTCCATGAAATAAGTTGGTTTATACATGTTTATAAAACCCCACTCATTAACATCCATGGTTAAACTAGTTCGTTATATTATGTTATATCTACCATAAACCATCATAAACCATGGAATTCAGCCCTAGGATGGAGGTGAAGCAACAGATGGGCAAGTTACGTCCCAACGAGCCACGCATGGCGGAGCTGCAACGCAGGGAGTGCCTGGGCCTGGAGGAGCCTAGGAGCCTCAACGATGGTGGCTGCAATATGGAGGGGGCTCCTAAAAAGGTTAGTAAGGGTTAATAGTGGTTAATTATGGTTAATATTAATTGATTAATGATTAATAGTGATTAACCGTTGATTAATGACTGTTAATAGTGATTCATAACGGTTAATCATGGTTAATAGTAGTTCATGGTGGTGAATGTTATTGTAACTGTTATTGCTGTTTTGGAATAATGACTAAATGATACTAAATGTGGGTTTCTAAAGTCATGGGGGATCCCCAACAAAACCATGGGCTTCGATACTAAGTTATGGTCTAATGACTTGGATTAGGGTTATTTCTGTTGTAGGAAACCCCGTTATGAATATCAAGATTGAAACATAGGCTTGTTTCAAACTTAGATTTACTTTTCATGAAATTCAGATGTTCACATCACCTGAAATATGATTTATAAAGCATCATACGTCGGATTTTTGTTTGTCAAGTTGTTTTTTTGTTGATTTGCGTATGGTTTGAAAGTTTGAAGAGTCCCTCATTCTCAGATTTTTCGGACACGGAAGAATCCCCATAGTGAGGAGCTGGAATCACACGATTTTGCATATGAAAAAAGGGTACCTTCAAATTTGCTCAAGACGACCATTTTCCCTATTTATTTCATGTTATTTACCCGTCGTATCCCCCAAAAAATGGTTTTGAATGATCCAAACGAAAGGCATTTTTTTATGATGATCCTCATCATTTTCCCCTAATAATGTATCATATTACAGAATGACAATCTTTATAATCACAACCGTTTTTTTGTCCCCAACATATACCCATCACATCACCAGGTCACCATTAATGGTTGATGTTTTTCAGTAGCTACAAAGCCGGTTTGGATCATAGTTAACTATCCGGTGATCTGGTGGTTAATTCCATCATATCACTCTCCTAGCTTTGGTGGTCAAAAACCATATGTTTGATTGTTAGCTACTTGGTGGCTCATTCCACGGCTCGTAAGTGGGTTATAACCCCAGTGATTTACATGGGACAAGTAGGGTTAAGCCACTTATAACTGGGGTTATAACCAACTTACAAAGTGGGATGAGCCACCAAGTATATATCCCACCATATTGCTATTCTATTCACTTCGTATTCTCCCATATCCAATATGTCCATGAAATATTCCCCATGTATTCCTCGTGTAACTTGACCATCATTATCCCCACTACTTAATCAGCATCCCCCATTTGATCATAATAAGCCCGAATTGGGGACCGTTATGGTTTACAACCCCTGCAAAATTCTGTAATGGTCATAGAAGTCATAGTCAAACTATCTGAATGTTTGGCAGATCATCTCCAACTATCATTCCATGATTTTTTATCTAAAATCTCCAACTATCATGGTAGATTGTCATCCAATTCTAGATATGCTATTCCTATGTTATCCTACCATGTTTGGTACTTTATCCCCTGAAATCATATCAAAAATATCCACTTTTCAATCAATCCATGGCTACAATGTGAGGCTCCCCAGTGATGTGGACGTTGGTTTAGATTCGCCCCAGTAACTATAGTTATTTGCGTACCATAAACCAGAGTTATTGGAGTTATGTTCACCAACTTAGCTATCGAACGGGGGCCTCACATTGTACCATATCCGCGAATATTTCATGCTTGGTCATGACATCCAAAAAAAATCCTCAGGGAGATCAGAATGGACATTGTGAAGGCTCATCCTTCAAATTACCATTTGGTTATGACTAACATAGCCATGGAAAATCACCATTTTTCATGGGTAAATCCACTATAAATCACCATTTTTCATGGGTAAATCCACTATTTCTATGACCATTTTCAATAGCAAACTGTTAGTTTACCGGTAAATATCATCCCTGAGAGATGAAAAAAATATCCCCATGACATGGGTTAGGTATTCGCTTCATCTTACATTAATACATGGACATTGTTAGTTCATCTCCATGTTTGTATATATGAATATACCTAAACTTACATTAGTATGAATATATCTTCATGGACATGTTAGTTACATTCACTTGTCATCAATTGTATATATTATAATATACCTAAATCATGATGGGGATATCTGTTCTACTATGATGAGAATTCTATGATTATGAAATATCTATGATATCCAATTACAATAACAAACATAGAATAGTAATCATAATGGGATTTCTATAATTATTCTCTCTATGATATCCCTATATATACCAAGGTTTTTATATCCCAATGATATCCTCGATATTATGTCCCCATGTTTATCTCCATCATTATATTATTTTTTTTGTATCTTTGGTTAAAAAAATCCCCAACTTTTTCCATGGGAGTTTCCTCATTTTTCCATTAATTATATATATATACAATTATATACATAATATCCTATATATTTATACACCTACCATAAACCCAACTCAGTTGTTGGAGTTTTGCTCAACCAACTCAGCGATTTAGGGTTTCCTCCAGTTATGGCCATTTATCAGTTGTAAGTTGTAAGTATTGATAACCCCATTTATAGAATGTATAATCCCATTTATAACCAGTTATAACTGGTAAATGGCCATAACTGTCATATTCCCTTTGCATTTTTCCCAACGCGACACCGAGGCACCAGTCCCTGAATCGTCTTCAGCAGCTCACTGAGCTTCAGACCCTGCAGCGCTTCGCCGCCACGGCCTCCTCGGCGCAGCTTGACAGCGACGCGAAGTGTTGACTTTTTTCCGACATCATGTGGTTAAAACAATGGTTACCATCTGGTTATGACCAACATAGCCATGGAAAATCACCATGTTTAATAGGTAAACCATCTATTTCTATGGGTATTGGCATCCTAATACAGACATCTTAAATGATGTTAATAGTGGTTTATGGTTAATAATGGCTTATGTTTAATAATGGTTCATCATGGTTTGGGTAAAGTATTGTAATTCACTGAGGGACTATGACCATCTGGTTATGACTAACATAGCCATGGAAAATCACCATGTTTAATAGGTAAACTATCTATAAATGGGCCATTTTCCATAGCTATGTTAGTTTACCGGAGGGTAATGATGATGGCTTAATGGGTATTAATGGTGAGTAATTAAACATAATTAAACCATCACTAACAAAAATAAACCAGCCATGACTGGGAGGATCTGAGATATCGAACTGAGGAAGATTTAAAGTGAATAGGATCTCAAGAGACATAATAATATATATATATATATATATGTATATGTTATATACCCTCCGGTAATTCTTCACAGTTTGCTATTGAACATGGCCCATTTGGTTCGTTGATTTAGCTATTAAATGTGGTGGATTTTTCCATAGTTATGTATATAGAGGGTATACGAATGATAAGTGTATATAAATTGTGACATGTTGTTTTTTTTTTAGTAGGGGTTGATCACTGGCATTATTCTGATTCTGACCTATGGTTATTATATCTAATTATGTTGATATTTCTGGATCTTTTTCACATGATTGAACCAGACTGCATACGGGGTCTTAAGATGATTTACCACTACGGATGGGGGATATACTGTTGATAAATCATGGTTGTCAGTTGAAACTCACCCACCTGGTCCTTGATGGATGTTTTGCAGCTGTCATTCATGGTGGATGTTCCATATCTATGTGTTCCTTATCATAGATAAATTACTGGTATCATGGGGATTTCTGACCACCAAATGAGGGGTTTTCCAGCAGTTTATACACACCGTTTCTGCAAACATCAATTTGATAGGAATTTGAACCAGCATGGATTGATTAACCTTCAAGAGAACATGAACGCTTAAATGCCCCGAATTCCGAATTATGATCGGATAAAAATGACAGTTGGCGGTTTACTAAGTTATACTAAGTTCAAAATTGCTCCTGGGAGCAAGTAGTGATACATTTACCAGCAGCGACCTGGGAGCCCAGGCCGCGTGCCCCGTTGCCGCCCGGTGGTTTGATGGTTCCACCGGACGCAGTGGTTCCGCCAACGATGGATCGGAGGTATTTGGAACAGCAGGAGCTACAGGAACAGATGGATCAACTGAAAAGACAGGGAGAAACTTGGATTTTGGATGATTTTGGAGCAGATGAACCTTCTGAAACCAACTGATGTGTGATTTTTTTTGGATGTTTTTAAAACTGTTTGTTCTTATTGTTTTGAAGGGACATCCACCATTTTTGGGCTTGGGGGGAGATCCACCATTTTTGGGGAATCGTTTCCTGGGAGTTAAACGGGCATTTGAAAGTCTTTGAAAGTCTTTGAAGCATCTCCCAGGAACTGCAGGAATTGCATCAATGGAAACTGCAACAGCAGCAACAGTTGCTGCAACAACAAATGCAGCTGCACTCATCTCGCTTGTCGGGGCATCTCAGCGCTGCGGAGCGCAATTTTTGAGAGATTTTCTGGATGGGAAGGATGGGAGTTGGGGGACCCCCCAAACATCCCCAAACAGCTTATCTAGTTGGTGGTTTGGAACATGACTTTTATGACTTTCCATATATTGGGAATGTCATCATATGTCATCATCCCAACTGACTTTCATATTTTTCAGAGGGGTAGGTATACCACCAACCAGTTATTTTGCCCTCCTCATTTGTGGGGTCAAGTGAGATCCGCATTCCATCACTGGAGTCTTAAGACACGGAGCCAAAATCGGGGGACGAGTCTTCGCCATCTCTGAATGATCTGGCCACAGGACAACCTCAAAGAACCAGAACTCACCATGAAATCACCATGAAATCACCATGAAACCACTATACCTCAACCTTACCCAGTAAATCCCAGGAATTCCTCCAATCTCCATGGAATTTGCTGAGGCCGATGAATGCGAACTTTCCTCCCGACCTGGGTTTCGCGGCGTTTCAGTCAGCGCTGGTGCTGTCATGGTGTCAAGCTGGGTTTCCTCCCGATGAAAATGGAGGTGTTGCGGAGAAATCATGGCCGACATGGCTGAGCCAGACATTTATGGTGGGATTTTCCAGCAAACCATGTTTCATTGCCAGAGACTATACAAGTTAAGAAAACGCTACAGAAAACCGTAACCGTGTTTTTCTTTCAACAGGTAAATCTCGTGGAATTCGTCATCGAAGCAGATCGGCCATTTTCATCCCATAGCCACGATACATGACCTGAGGGAAATATACACCTATACCTGAGGGCTATGGAATATACCATTTACCATTTTCATCTATACCTGAGGGTCGAGTTCACCCTTGGTCACTTCACCCGCGGGAACATCATCGAACAACAAAGCCTACAATGTTTTTGGGCCCCGTTGACGATAGCTAAATGGTGATATTTTTAACCAAGAAATAAAGGGATTTGATGGGATTTATAGCTGATTTATGATAGCGTTCAGTTGGGGTGAACTAATAACTCCAATTTCACGAACTGGTAAACATGGTACGCAAATAACGAACATTCGTTACTGGGGCGAATCTAAACCAACGTTCACATCACTGGGCATGTTCCACTGCCATTTTTCATTGGGTAAAAATCGGCGAAGCATCGGGTTTTTGATGGTTTTTGGAGATCAGATTTGGATGTGGTATTTTCTCACCAGCTACTAAGCAAACATATCAGCTTCAAAATGCGAACCGAAGTGGTTGTTTTGTTCACCAGCAATTTCTTGGCATAGCACCACCATGGCACCATGGGATGCCTGTCCTCGATCGTACAGTGATCGTACGTGGCGATCGAAGGTCGACTGGTGATGTTTTGGTGTGATTTTTTTTTTGGGTGCCAGATGACCAGTCCTTCCGAAGAATTCTGGTCCAGTTTCGTTCAAAAAAAGTTGGTGGTGACTGGAACATGAATGGATTATGACTTTTCATATATTGGGAATAAACAAATAATCCCAACTGAGGAACTCCATCATTTTTCAGAGGGGTAGGTCAACCACCAACCAGATTACTATATATATATATAACTATAGTTATAGTTATATATATATAATACTTACTATTATGAACTATTAGTTGAACTATGATAACTATATATATATAGGTTACCAAGCAAACTATCCAGGTATCTCCAAGGTATCTCAACACTTCCGGACTTGGTGACCTTTAGGGTCTGCCACCAGTGTCCTTAGAAGTTTTGTTGGTGCTCCGAAGAACATTGCTGCATAATGGAGGACGGTTAAAGCTTCACACACAATAGATGATATAATATATAAGATATAATATATAATATATAATATATAATACATAATATATAATATTTAATATATAATATATAATATATAATATATAATATATAATATAGAATATATAATTATTATTATAAAATTATTATTATCTAATATATTATATATATACTATATAATATATAATAACTTGCTGATGTTGTTGTGGTGCCCTGGTGCCCTTTCTGAAAGGTTGACACTTCAATGGAAAAATCTTGCGCGTGTGGCGTTTTTCCACTGTTCAGCAGCGTCTGAGTTGTTGCGACAATTTATAAGCTCAAAAATGGAACTGTAACTTAAATTATAGTTTTCAATGAATTAGGCGTTCATGTGTTAAAACCTTCTTAACTGGCTGTATAAAAAGCTTTTAGATATAGTATGTAAAACACCTTAAATAACTTATTATTTTCTTTTTGACTTCCATGCAGTAAGGTTGCATGATATGGATATTTATTATTATTATTAACTAAATTTCCTAGAATTTCATAAAAATTCAATTTGCACTACCCTGACAGAGTCTAATAGGAAACGATGGCTGGCCCTTTCAGACCTGGGTAGTTCGTGTCGCACGGCCTGGAAGCTGTGACATAGGCGTTGGGCTGAAAAAAATGCTGTATTGTTGAGGATGGTCGGGCCGATTGCTGCGTCTGAAGACGGCGGCTTCGCGCCGACTGTCTGTAACTGCAAGGATGGCTTTGCGGCGAAGGTTGACTCTGAGGATGGCGGCTTTGGGCCGACTGTCTTTGCTTTGCAGCAGCGGCTTCGCGCCGACTGTTGTGGACGGCGGCTTCGAGCCGACTGTCTTTTCTTTGCAACGGTGGCTTCGTGCCGACTGTTGTTGCCGGGCCTCGAGCCGACTATCTTTGCTCTGCAACGGCGGCTTCGCGCCGACTGTTGTTGACGGCGGCTTCGAGCCGACTGTCTTCAACGGCGGCTTCGCGCCGACTGTTGTTGATGGCGGCCTCGAGCCGACTGTCTTTTCCTTTGCAACGGCGGCTTCGTGCTGACTGCTGTTGCCGGCGGCCTGGATCACAAACTTCGGAATGGCGACCAGCTTGTGGGGAGATTAATTTGTAGGGATTTTTGGGCATCTCAAAAAGTACTTTTTGAGCTATTTTGAGCCAAAAGTGACTCGTGCTAGCATCGTGAT
>Ga0126342_10017458_pt1 | contig 12410 bp, 9 predicted proteins | sample Cyp1metagenome_FD_92528 | JGI IMG/M metagenome (GOLD analysis project Ga0126342, IMG submission 92528) | Coral microbial communities from Lord Howe Island, Old Settlement Bay, Australia - Cyphastrea 1 metagenome | ecosystem: Host-associated > Invertebrates > Cnidaria > Coral ... | reverse complement strand
ACTGGAGCATAAATATACATACATAATGTGACAAGTCATGCGATACAACCTGCAGCAATGAGAACATGTCTTAAAACTCATTATATAGGGACTTTGTCAAAAATAGTGATTTATATGGAAATTTCACGGGCGTGGGGCGTCCCCTCTCAATAAGATATACATCTAACTCATCTACAACTTAGGGCATCTAGGGCACTCACTTATACGATATAGAGACATTAAACTATATGTATATCCATTGCCAATCTTAGATACCCTGCAAAAAATAAATTCTTTGCTGGTTAGTAGATATTCCCATTAATACCAAAAGACTAAAGGATTAAAGTCTCCATGTAAGATTGACCTAGACCTTGGATAAACTCCCAACTGTTTCTATCCCTATAACAATCCCTGCTGTTGATGGTAAAACCCTGTTATTATCCCATTATACTAATCATTATACAATATATATATTTATATATACACATATAAAATGCATATTAATGTATCCCAAAAAATCGCTTCTGCGGCCTCCACAGAAACCAACCAGAGATGATTTCCCGACAGCCGACAAGCGCGACAAGCGCTCGAAAAACCGAACTGCGCCTCGGCCTTCACAAAACTCCAGGCCAGGTTATAGATGTGTTGGTCGCGCACCTGAGACTGCAACCGTGTTGCGCAGGACGTCGTTCTAGACACGTCACCAGTTTACTGATGGTTTTTTTACCCGAAAAAACATCGAAGAATTGTATAAGAACAATTATATGGATTTTTTCTGATTTTTGATTTAAAGAAGGAATGAAGAATGATTTATGGGATGACTGACATGAGGAAGCTATCTGATTAGAATGTATTCTTGGAATTCCTCCAAAAATGGCTCATGTTTAGCTACTTACTCTAGCGACTTAGCGCGGCAAAGAAATTCATCTGAAATTTCCCAAGGTTCAAGGGAATACCCTCTGGTAAACGTTTACATAACTATGGGAAATCACCATTTTCAATGGGAAAAAACATTATTTCTATGGGCCATTTTCCAGTTCAGCCCTGGCTTTCCACCCACATGGAATCCAACAAATTGTTTTGAAAGATGAGAAAAACCCTCTTGAAACAATGGCAGTTTGATCAGTTCCCAAAGGTGAAAACCCATAAATACCAAATAATTATGAGAACAATGCCGATCCAGCCGACACACATCCAGGATTTCTGTTTCAACATCTGGAAATTCAGATGACTTCGACACTGCGACTTCAGATTTCTTAGAAGTGGATTGTGGGTTGAATCTTTTGATATGTAGTCCATTCTTTCGGCAGATAATTCCGTGTGTTTTTGATAGATAACGCACCCTCTCTTGCTAAATCTCCCATTCCCATTCCTGCTTGTCAGCATCATCTTACGAATCGTAATTGCTGAAAAACAAACGAGTTAGTAATTCCCCATATCAGTGGGGATATCCCTTTGATAATTGGAGGTTTCCTGAAATGGGGGTAACCCCAGTCATAATCCATCTTATTTTCGGATTTTCCATTCTAAATCATCCAGCAATTGGGGTACCCCCATTTCAGGAAACTACCAGATTTCCTAAACCAGATTACCTTGGCCATTTGGGTATGATTTCCCCTAACCATCAGCAACAATGTTGGTTTATAAACCCTATTAACTATTGTTATATATAGTTATATCATGTTATATCTACCATAAACCATACTTAACCTAGTTATGAACCCTCATTTATAAATGATTATCCCATATTTTCCATATGTTCTCATGATTTATAGGGTGTTTTTCCATGGTTTTTTCCATTCAATGACCCCAGAAAAACCAGTTGATCTGCACGATCCGTCCCCAAGGCGCAACAGCATCTCTTGTCGCTCGAAGTTCCAGGCCTGACGGGCTTTTGAAGCAACAAACGGTGGGATGTATCGTGATGTATTCCCAATAATCTGAGTAAAACAAATATAATCAATATTCAATACTATAGATGGTCAATTATAGTCAATAAACTAATAATGATGTATCCCCAATATATGAAGTGGGATATATATATATTTATATATGATGTATGATGTATCCCCAATAATGATACCATTAGCTATGTAATTCTTATCAACCAATGGATGATTTTTTAAATTCCAATATTAGCTAACTGTATAAATGATTTATGTTAGCTAAATTTTTTGATTTATGACTAGGTGAACTTGGATTCATACTAAGTGTATCTATGTGAAGCAGCTTGTACTGGTGGTTGGGCCACCTACCTGAAAGATATGCGAAAGTTAATGCAAATCAACGTCTTACCTCATATTAAAAATTAAGAACAAGATGAACGCACCAACCAGAAGAGTTAACTGTGCTAAATTACCAAACTCCAGTTGGTTTACTTCATTTTGTGATGTTTAATCTCGCAAGATTTTGATGGTGTCGGTGAAAGGGGAAAGAACGCCAACAGGGATGCCGCCTTTTTAAGGGTAATCAAAGAACATGACATGTTGTCCAGCAAGATCAAGTTCTTCATCTACTAAAATATTTGTGTATGTATGTATGTATGTATGTATGTATGTCTGTGTGTGTATGTATGTATGTATGTATGTTTGTACGTACGTACGTACGTACGTAGGTATCTATCTATCTATCTCTCTATCTATCTATCTATCTATCTATTTTTCTATCTATCTATCTATCTATCTAACTATCGATCTATCTATCTAGCTATCTATCTATTTATCTATCCATCTATCTATCTATCTATCTAATTTATCCATCTATCTATGCAAAACACGTCCACCAAAACAACGAGTTTAGTGGGCAGCAGTTGGCTGTCAAGTGACCAAAGATGGGATTGTGATTTTGACCAACAAAAGTTCAGGCAGATAGATAAGATAAGATAAAGATTAGGTAAGATCAGATAGGTAGATAGATAAATGGATAGATAGATAGATTAGATAAATTACATAAAATAGATTAGATTAGATTAGATTAGATCAGTTCAGTTCCGATCAGATAGATAGGTAGATAGATAGATAGATCGATAGATCGATATCGATAGATCGACAGATCGATAGATCGATAGATAGATCGATCGATCGATAGATAGATAGATAGATAGATAGTTCGATAGATAGATAGATAGATAGATCGATATATATATATATAGAGATAGATAGATAGATAGATAGACAGACAGACAGACAGACAGATAGATAGATACATTAGATAAATCAAATAAAATAGATTAGATTAGATCAGTTCAGTTCAGATCAGATAGGTAGGTAGATAGATAGATCGATAGATAGATCGATAGATAGATAGATAGATCGATAGTTCGATAGATAGATAGATAGATAGATAGATTAGATTAGATTAGGTTAGATTAGATTAGATTAGATGAGATTGGATTAGATTAGATTAGATTAGATAGATAGATAGATATACAGATAGATATACATATATATATAAATAGATAGATCCATAGATCGATAGGTCCATAGATCGATAGATCGATAAATCGATAGATAGATAGATAGATAGATAGATGGATAGATAAATAGATAGATAGTTAGATAGATAGATAGTTCGATAGATAGATAGATAGATCGATAGATTAGATTAGATTAGATTAGATTAGGTTAGATTAGATTAGATTAGATTAGAATAGATAGATAGATAGATAAAATATGATAAAATAAGATAAGATAAGATAAGATTAGATAAGATAAGATTAGATAAGATTAGATAAGATTAGATAAGATTAGATAAGACTAGATAGATAGATACATAGATAGATAGATAGATAGATAGATAGATACAAAGACAGACAGACAAATAAATAGATAGATTAGATTAGATTGGATTCGATTCGATTAGATTAGATTAGATTAGATTGGATCAGATCAGATCAGATCAGATAGGTAGATAGATACTTCATGATAACTAATGATAAATGAGCATTAAATAGGTAGATGGATAGATCGATAAGTAGATATATAGATAGATTGATGGAGAGATGGAGAGATGGATAGATGGGTAGATGGATAGGTGGATAGGCAGGCAGGCAGGGAGGCGGGCAGGCAGGCAGGCAGGCAGGCAGGCAAGTAGGTAGTAAAAGGAATAGTCAACTAATAGTTTCAATGGGTTTTAATCAGGAAACATGCTCAGTCGAAAAACCCAATCTGGTTGTAAAATACAAGTGTCATATCAGCACCCGATCTATTTAACAAGTAGATAAGTAGTGAGGATATGAAGACCAAATTGAATAGAGATTGTATGACGCAAATAGAAATCCAGCAATCACAGGGATATTAATTGAGATATCAGTGGAATTTAAATGGGATTGCTGAATTCAACATTATGAACCAAGAAAAATTGTGACCACAAAGTCTCAAATTCAACACCGTTCAGAAATCAGAATTAGCCTCTGGTAAACTTTCACAGAACGAACTGGAAAGATCCACCATTTTATAGCTGGGTAAATCCACTATTTCTATGGCCATGGCTCCAATAGCTATTACCAAACACATCTTGGAGGACTCAGTTGGTCCCCGAACAACACCTCAAGGATTGGCAGTAGACTACCACAGCGGAAAAAAACATCCTGTTGCATGGTGAAAAACGGTAAGTAAGTCATCTATAAAATTGCATTATTACTGTACTGGTGATACCATGGGCGATAGCCGAAATCCTTTGCCGATCACACTTCGGCCTTTCTTGGCCAAGGCTTCGTAAAAAGTTGCATCGTTCCTGGGCCCAGGAGGTCGTGAAGACAGGTCCCAGGTCCCAGGTCGTGTCCCGTGTGAGGATGCCATGGCACTCTTTCAGAATCGCATCATATTTCAACAATATATCATATCATACAATCAGGGGAAGAACTCACCAAGGACCCTAGAATCAAATTCCAAAGACCCCCCAAAATCGGCTGCATATCCCAATTATATCCCAAGAGATCAACATTTCAAAAAGTGGCTGACATCCTGCTAAAAAAACATCATGGTCGATGACTGGATGACCAAGTCCCCAATTTTTACGGAAAGCCATGCCCATCCCGTGCGACTAACGAGTGTCACTTGCACTCTCGCAGCTCCCCAGGCGCTATTCGCCAGCATCCTGGGTGAAGCCGAAGGGGGGCCCGAACGGAGTTGTTCAAAAAACAATGGACCTTTCTATATCCCATATGCTCCATGGTGCTGGTATATTTACCTACAAAACTGGGTGATTTATGTAAGGCACATGTTGGTAAATATTCCAGCACCATGGAGCATATGGGTATTTTTTGCTGGGAAATGGGTTTGAGCAATTTTGATCTAATGGTTTTTTGCTGCGAAAAAAGAGTTATTTATGAGCAATCGTCGATGGCAAGTTTCCATGTTGTGGGGAAACTGTTTCAACATAAAATCAATCAGTCAATCAGATTTAAAATTAGCAGAAGATGTGCACCATTTTTTCCAGCTTCCAAGCACGAAGTCCTGAAACGGACTGACACACCTCGGGATGAAGGAGTGTAATACATACAAGGTGCACCATAGATAGCAAAGTTGGTGCACAAGTCCAAAAAATGGTGGGTTCAGGTATATCTATAGTTGCGGCAAGACCCTATGCCCATGAACTGGAAATGGCTTTGTCGTCAATGTCAAAGTGGATATATATATATATATATACCAGCTGTTCATTTAACATATCCATGGAACATCACCATTTTTAATAGGTAAACCATCTAAAAATGGGTCATTTTCCATGGCTATGATAAATAACCAGAGGGTGTATACTGTATATATATATATAATGTAATTATTCATTGGAATTCTTGAAAGGAACCCCCAATAGCCGTGTGCTTACTTGTTCCATGGTGGCAGGGGACGGCATCTCCATGAGGTCCAACCACGAACACAGATAAGATGGGCCTCCCATGGGGCACCATTCGAAGTTAGTGCTGGATGATGTTTGAGGATCCACGAAGACTTCTCCAACTGCTGATTTTAACGTTGAACTGATCTGAGGGGTGAAACTTTGGAACTTCGAATTCATCCTGTAAATCTGGATCAGGAAACTCCCTTTGTTTGCCATCATTGACACTGAACGCTGGGTGAGGTCACTATCATTTTTTTCATCCATGCTGGATTCGTTTTTGAGATCTGCATGGCACCCATCTTAACATGGCTCAAGATTCGTCATGGCTAAACACCATGCAAGATACCATCCATAACTGGATCCGAATTACCATAAAATTTACTCACCAACCTGAAGAACTGTGATGCAGGACTGGTTTCGGAAAGATTCCCCCGTACGGTACGACCTACTGTGGATGGGCCAGCGAAATCTTGCACCAGTTGGTGGTGCACATCCCATTATGATCACATTATTTACAGTGTTTCGTAGTTACCAATAGTTGCCAACTGTAAATAATGTGAACATAATGATCATAATGGGATCTGCACCATCTACCAACTGGTGGAGGATTTCCTCCATCCACAGAGCAATAAGCTGGGATATGATGGGAATGCAGAGAATATCATGGGAATATTTATGGGTTGTGGTGCAGGATTTCGCTGGCCCATCCACAGTATGTTTTGTGGAGATTATGCATGGTATCTCGGCAGCATCCAAGGTCCTCCCAGTGGTTATCACGTTATCACGTTCGATGGGTCGAATAAGAAGCCAGCCACAGTTCTGGAACCCGAAAATTGGAGGTTAATACATGTTAATACTATAGTTACCATCTGGTTATTTAACATAGCCATGGAAAATCCCTTACAAATGGAGGTTTTAATGGGAAAATCATCCATAAATGGGCCATTTTCCATGGCTATGTTAAATAACCAGAGGGTAATGGGGGTTTTGTTATGGTTTATAAACCAACTTTTAACTGGGGGGCCCCATCCTGTACCAACCATCCAATTTTCTGTACCCAATCAATAAATCTATGACCTATACCCATCACCCATCTCTTTCACAGCCCCACCTGAAGGGGTGCTGAACAAAAATCGCCCAGCTTCTGCGAGTTCATCGACGAGATCATTGCTGGAGCGGCTGCCGCTAGCCTGGAGTCGTGGGAGCCGTGCTGGTCCTCTTTAACTGCCGTTTCTATGAAATTTAAGGATCTATTTATAACCCATATGCGAACCATGGTGCTGGTATATTTACCTAACTTGGTGATTTATCTTGGGCAGATGTTGGTAAATTTTCCAAAACCATGGAGCATATGGCTAAACCTTCTGGAGGCTAAATATGACGTTGCACGATCTATCTAGAATCTATAAGACCGTGAATGTATTGTATATTATGCACAATCTATATATATATATATATATATATATATATACAGTAACCCACCAATGAAAAATCAGAAACTTTTCCATCAATACCATACATTTTATAGTAGAATCTTACTCAATTCTATCTTCTGGGCATTTGCTGTGCAAAATGGTAATTTCAGTGCGATATGATGATAAACTATGATATTTTGGGGTGGACAAAACCAAATGCCAGTAGCTGGGTAACCAACAAAAATGATAGGACATTTAGTCATCAATGATTGGAAATGGTCTATTCAAACCTGCCATTCAGAACATGACTCCCCGCACAAACCTGCCATTCGGTATCCAAAAATGGGATGGTTTAAAACATTTTAAAACAGCAAAGTTGGTTGGGATGAAAGAATCAACCAGAAAATCACGTTTTGATCAAACATTCCACATTGATATTAGTTGGTGCATCTAAATTGGAGGTACCCTCCAGCAATCAAACATGGCTCGCAAGAAAATCCCCATTTTTTAGTATGGTGTTTTTTCCTATAGCTATAAGTTTGGAGATTTTCCAGCTAGTCACGTTTGATTGCATGGCCTATTTTTCACCAAGCTGCTCTCGGGCGAACTGCTGCACTTCCGGCATGCCATGCAGCCTGAGTTCATAGGCAAAAACGATCTAAACTGGGTGAGTGGATCGGAAATTTCTTGGAAATTGCTTGGAACATCTGTGTCAGCACTTCGGTGTACAGAAAGCAGGACAAGCAGGAGTACGTAGCGTGGCTGAGGGGTCCTCCCAAAAAAAACGGTGAGAGATTACATCGTATGTTCCCTCCTATCTTCACAGTGAGTTTTCTCTTTTGTCTTCTCGTCTCCTCATGATAATAAACTTTTCGATACTCCGCAAATTTCAGAGTCCCCCTCATCCAAATCATGGACAACGTACCAATTCTCTGTAGTTCGCAAGCATGGAAAACAACTATCAACATTTAATTAGGAAAGCATGCAGCATGTACATGTTGTCATAATATCAGAAATCATCTGCATGGTTGTTTTTCTTCCAGCAGACCATACTTGGCTGCCTGGTTGCCACAGCGTTCACCCAATGCCTGCCGTTCGCCCTCGTTGCTTCTCCATACAGTGCAGATCCGAGGCTTCCAACAACACGAGAGGCAATGTGTAAGATATAGACCGAGTATACAAGATACATACCAACCATGGTAAACATACAAAAAACGCTGGAAAATCACCATGTTCAATAATAGGTAAATCAACTATTTCTATGGGCCATGGCTTAAATAGCTATCTTAGATTACCTGGGCCATTTTCCAGTTCGCTATGTCAGCTATTACCAATTCGGCTATCCGGCAATCACTTCGGTAGCTGGAACATCCCCATTCACTTCGATGATTTCTAGGGAAATCACATCGCCATCCATTCAAAATATGGCGATAGTGATATGGGTACAAAAAATAATCCCTATTGATTGATGACCATCCCTCAATATAAGTATATCATATTTATATCATACTTAACTCTTGATTATAGTTGGCTTTTCCCTTGTATCCCAGTCACAATTGATACATGATTAAATCCGACCTTTGGCCATGGCACGCTGTTCGCATTAAGTAATCCCTCTACCCATTGATCCATTCGGCGCGTCTCCCGTAAGTGCTCTTCTAGGAGCTCCTCCGTCAAACCGATCGACCATAGAGATACCTCGGAGTAGAGGCTTGCCATTTTTCAGAAGCAGCTTATTTTTTGACGAAACTGCTGGTGACTCAGCCTAGTTAGAAGGTGTGTAAAACACAATATCTTTATATCCAATGATAACCAGTAGGATCGGCTCATCATCCCAACGAAGAGCCAGCTAAGCAGCTCAGAACTTTCTGTGGACGGCAAGCGTTTCGTTGGACACTGCAGAGTCACTGTTTAAAGAAAAGAAAAACGAGTCTCGATAAATTCTTACATTTATCTTTGCTTTTTGTCTAGAGGGTCCTTGGTCAAAGTCTAACCCTTATCATTGCCTAAACCAATTTGTCAGTTGCAAAAGGTCCATAAGACAAAGGTCCGGGATCCCATGGCTACCACGGTACCATGAAACAGAAACCTCCGATGACGACGTAACCGTTACTAACGCTCCAGAAATCAAACATGGCAATGGAAAATCTTCGATTTATGGATGATTTTCCCACTAACACCTCTTTGTCTTCGATTTATGGATGATTTTCCCACTAACACCTCTTTGCCATGTTTGATTACTGAAGGGCAATACTAATTAGTGTAACTGCATAGTCATAAGGGGAACTTATGAGTTCTTTTAACTGGCCACATTCTAAGTCCATGACTTTTAAGAGGATTCCACAGCGAATGGTTACTCCCTAAAGCAGGAATTCCAGCTTGGATATTTGCTGGGATGATGCCCGAAGATGTGAAACAAATGGCTAAAGGCTCAGGCCGACTGATTGGCGACTTCACCGAATCTGGCCATTGGCGATCATCATCCCAAATATAGTTGAACATATTCAAAACGACAACCAAGTTAATCATTGCTTAGAAACCAGTTACTAACTTAGGGGCCATGTTGTTCTAAAATGGCAACATCTGCTCGTAAATGGGTTGAACTTCCTGAATGCTAGGGCATCCCTGCAAGAGTAAACACAGAAGTCGTCAAGTACAGGTAACGAACACCAGTTTCGTTGACACCCCTACCCGCGGCTTCATCATTCCAAGCTGCCGAAATCGAGTGGCCTTCAAACCTTGCAACAAAAACACCCCAGGTGGCAGCATGTGTTTCAAACATCTTCAAACCATCTTGATGTCAGAACAAAATCCACGTGGAAGAGTCATTTCACGAATTCTTGCCAGCGGCTAGCTAGCAGTTGCTGTGGCTTTGTCTGAAAATGGGATCTCTTTCAATCCATTGATCAATGATCACTAATGGCGGGGATTCTCATTGCCATGAACCATACCCCTATCCGGTTGGTGAATAGATATCCCTGTTGTCAACTGTAATTCCAGATGAACCAGTTTTCACATCAGCTGACTTTTTTGACCCCCAACCAAAATCTACCAATCAGATCAATCGGTGGTAGTTTCAACCGGCCAGTAACGTTGAGGCTTCGCCCAAAGCGCCGTGGACGATCTCCGAAATCAACTTCACCATGCCTGGCGTCGGACGAAGTTGCTTGAAACGACTAAAAGGTGGGCCTGCCGAGTGATAAGTTGGTTTATAAAGCCCACGAACATCCACTATATAGTTATACATTGTATATACATTAAGTATAAATCTATATACTGATACGTTAACTATAGAGTTATAAGTTTTATTCCCTAAATGATTATTGGAATTTATTGGACTTTAGAACCTGGTTACAACCCAAGTATCTCATCATTCTATCCCCGATCATCCGATGGCCAAAAACTAGGCAATAGATCTACCATTCTGCGTCAACATAGTGCTGCAATCTTGTTAGAACAATATTTCACCATACTCAATTCTTTCATAAATTGGTTTATAAACCCCGTTAGCTATATAGTTATAAGATGTTATAAGATGTCATAAGATGTTATAAGTATCATAAACCATACTTATTGGAATTATGTTCATGAACTTAGCTATCGTATGTCTTCCCCACATGTTTTTGGATCCACCATCCCCAAATTTACCAAAAAAAAACCTGGGTGGTAATCAATCCAGATGGGGGGGGCTCTAAATCCAACATTATCCCGTTGGAGTATTGGCTGGTTGGTGGTTTTTCGCCACCCCTCTGAAAAATGATGGAGTTAAAGTCAGTTTGGAATTATGAAATTCCCAATATATGGAAAAATAAAGAATGTTCCAAACCACCAACCAGATTGGTATTGTTGGTTTTCTTCGTCGTAGCATATGCTGTTTGAAGATCCCAGAACTTTTTTTTTCTATGGGCACTTATGTGAGACAAAACCATCGATCCATGTTCCAGTTAGCCATGTAATGTATGAAATGTTTATTGGGAATTCCTGAAGTTCCCCAACTAATTGGAGGGTTTAACAGGAAAAACCCTCTACCAATGGTGGATTTCCAGCAACTCATGTTTGTGTGTGTGCGAGTAATTTTTCACAGGTATTGGTGGTAAAAATATCCTCATGATCGCAAAGTAATCATACCTCCTTTGAAAAGGTTGATCGACACCAGTTGGCTTAACACATATTTTGTTATGTATGTCAAGATGTTTCAAGTGTAAATAGAAAAAATAACATCTCCATATGATGATACAGGGTGAAACCAACTTCAATCTCCATTTTTTGGTCAGATACATTGGTTTGGGTTTATGATAGGACCGGATAACCCCACATGTTAACAACTTCACCAGATTTAGACTGAGCATAGAAACGCAACAAGGGAAGAGGAAGTATGAGAGTGATGGAGGGGTGATGGTGGCATACATCCGACCCCTTTGCAGTGCACCAAGTCTCCGCACCCAGTTCCTCAAACCGTGCCAACATCGCTCGGTACCAAGCACGTATCCACGTGTGCTTGTGTGATGGGTTATAGTTGCAGTAATCCCTGCATGCAGCGTAGGAATCCTTCAACTTTCGAAAGAACTAGATCCGGCCGGCGAGGCATCCACCGCCGACACTGGGGAGGGCGCGATGGAGTCCTGGTGATTTTCCGCTTCTTCCCTGCACCTGCTAGCATTGGGCACTCTGGCATCGTAGCCAAGAATGAGTCCTCAGCTATCGCGGACAGAGTGGCTTGATGGAAGTACAGAGTGAGGCTACCCTGGACCAAACTGCGTAGTTTGTCAACTTCTAGTTTGTCATCTACACCACTCCACGCATGCAGATTCGCAGAAGCCCAAAAGGTCGTGCCTCCTCCTCTGACATATGTGCAAAAGCCAACTTCTTCGAAATCTCGAAGGGACACCGTTTGGGTTTTGGCGCTGAGAACCCGGTGGATTTTTACCCATTGAGACCATGGTGAGTTTCCCATAGTTTTTTGGTAGGTTTACCAGGCCGGGTAAATGCACGATTTCAATGGGAAACTATGGAAGAATAGGAAACTATGGGACAATAAACCATGTATAAATCAACCATTAAAGGACCGGATAACCCCACATGTTACCAACTTCTTTAGACTTAGACTGACCATAGAAGAGCAAGAAGGGAAGAGGAAGTATAAGAGTGATGGAGCGGTGATGGTGGGTGAGTTTGTGT
>Ga0126342_10017457_pt1 | contig 12410 bp, 11 predicted proteins | sample Cyp1metagenome_FD_92528 | JGI IMG/M metagenome (GOLD analysis project Ga0126342, IMG submission 92528) | Coral microbial communities from Lord Howe Island, Old Settlement Bay, Australia - Cyphastrea 1 metagenome | ecosystem: Host-associated > Invertebrates > Cnidaria > Coral ... | reverse complement strand
TTTATTTTTTTTTTTATGGTTTTTTTTTTTTTTTTTTTGTTTTTTGATGTTGTTTTTTTTTTTGGTTATTGTTTGTTTTTTTATTGTTAATGATGTTTTTTTTTTTTTTATATGGTTAATGATGGTTTTTTATTTGGTTAATGATGGTTTTTATATGGTTAATGATGGTTTTTTATAACATTTTCTGGTTGCTGGTTGACCTACCCCTCTGAAAAATGATGGACGAATCGTCAGTTGGGATGATGACATTCCCAACTGAATGGTAATATAATCCAAATGTTCCAAACCACCAACCAGAAAACATCTGCTACCTGAGATACTACTGTAGCCTGCACACTAATATAATTACATATCACATATTGATATATACATATCATATTCTATCATTTAGTTGCTTGGTTTTGGCCAGCTTCCTTCTCCATTTCAGTTGGCCAAACATATCCCAATTCTTATTGTTTTGCTGTTTAAATCTCCAGCATGTGTTGAATCGGTGAATTTATTTGTTAAATCGGTGAATTTCGTACCATTCTTGCTGCATTTACTCCTAGACATGGCTGAATTCAACATCTGCTCCTCTCATCTTCTCCAAACTCTATACAAACCCTTTGATCCAAAAACAACTTGCAAGAATCAGGCGCAAAACTGCCGGGCCGACACCTTTGGGATTACCTTCAAACTGAGGGAAGCAAAATCAAGGTGGAAGGAATGCAACACATGAGGTTGAAGCCAACACATGGTTGCTTCGGTCAGAGAAACTCACCTCTCAATGTTGCAACGCAGAGGAAACTCCATCCTTTTGATCCAACGGACTCCAGATTTGCAACCGAGAAAACATTGCATAGGTATATATACATCATGTGTATAAATACTATGATATATCACTTAGGAAAGCTGTATGAAGATGTATCTATATGGTATACATTTGATTACATTTGTACGTGTTTCCTAGAACAAACGTACCCAAAATGATGCAAACTTCGACTATGTTGGCATAGTTTGGCCTTGTGAAAAATCCTGGGCCCAACTGGCACTTTTTGATCCAAGATGGGCGTCTAAGGGGGCTAAGGGTGGCTTGAATTGATGGAGATAACAATTCGGACACCATGATTTACCGATCAACAATGATTAACAACGACGAACATTGAAAAAACTATGATTACTTAAGTGTTACAAGAATGGGAATGTTCACAATTGAGAACATGTGGAACTTATTCTGGTATCTCTGAAGCCCTGCGATCATGATTCTTTGGCCTTTATTCCCAAGCTTCTTCTTGACGATCGATGGAGAACGTCATTGTTTGATATTGTTTGTGGGGCCACCGGAAGCCATATGCAGTTCCCCCCAAGCTGCCCCTACATGAAGTACTTCGCCAGCCTCTCAGATGGGAAAATCTATGGCCATATCATCATATATCATCCCTTTTCTGCATGCGATTCCCAGATGTGGCCTGCTACTCCCAGCTATCTTTCGGAGCCATGTCTTTTTGTTGGTTCCGTGTTTTCCCCACTGGGAGGCCTTCCAAAGCATGGTGGCAGCTTGGGTGCTCCTACCATGCACTGTAGATATCTGTAGCAGTAGCAACCCAGCTGGTCGCAGGTGGTGTGGATGGAAATGCTTGTGCCATCCACACACCAGCAAGGCTCTGCAGCAGTGGAGATGCAGCTGCTATCTTTGGCTGTGAAAGTAGTAGCACCATGTAGCACCCAAGTCCCATGGTTTTTTGCATGATATCTGATGATCACGTTCCCATGAAAAATCATGAAAATGACATAAAATGACTGACACGATGGGAAGGGTGCACCCTCCTCATATTTTTTGCATCAAGCCGAAGCCAAACTTTTTAGGGACACAATCCACAGTGCGAAGCTACATTGCCATGTCTCCACTGCACAGTCGCATTTCTGACTGAAACTTCTGCCGACATTGACTGTCAAACCATCAACTCGACAAAGCACAAGCCAGCTATACAGCGACACAGCGACGAATTTCTGGAAACTGCCCAGAATCTCTGTCTCTGACAGATTAAATGCGTTGGCCACCTATTTAGCAGACGAGCTGGTGCGAGACCCACTCACATGCTTGTATCAACAGGGCATCCAAAGAAGCGAAATCAGGATGCTGCTTAGTTCAGCTTTGACCCACCCAGCAGCAACGACAAAGTTGCCCACAATTGAAGTGGAGAAACTCCCAAAACAAACAAAATGCCAAGAAGACATAGACAATGGGTTCATTTACCACATCAATCAGCTCAAACGAAACCAACGGAGCCTGCTTAGACTGGAACAATCAAATGGTCGCAAACAACACGTTGTTGAAGATTGACATAATTTAAAGTACCCATTAAAACAATGAAGTACCCCAGCTAGACTCTCTAAAGATGAGGTGCATAAATTGTGTTTTTCCAGCAGGTGAAAGCCAAAATTGAAGGGCGAAGATTAATACGAGTGCTTTGTTTTCCTCAGGTGTTGGGTGGGTTACAATAGAAATTGTTTCAAACACAATGCAAGTTTCAGGGGACTCAGATGCGGAAGTGCTTCACATCGGGGACCACAAAAAAAAACAACATAAACAGCATAGTTCTCGCTATGTTTTGTAAGGAATGCCATAGTTTGAAGGTCCCTAACTTTGAGTTTAGAATTTATACCCCTAAGGCCCTAAGGATTGGTGCATAACAATCTCTGAGATCTCAGCAGCCTGCAAAGTCACAGAGGCGGCCAGCAAAGTTCGGCAGCCCAAAAAGTTTAGGGCCTCAATGATCTTCGCCCTGAAAATTGTGACTGTTTCTGAGCTTTGCCACCACGCATCTTGTAACGTGGGAAACAAAACAATCAATCCTCCTGTCCCGTTTGGGATCTCCTCTCTATGGCCAAATCATGCCAATCCCAGCGAAGCCCACAAAGAACTGACTTAGCCAACTCAAACAAAGCATCATTTTGCGCAAACACTTGTGGCTCTAGAGCCCTAGAGCTTTGGGGCATATCAACTAAATCATCTTTCAAATGACGACTTTTTGCAACTGAAACTTCGGCAACTTCGGCCATCATGGAATCAGGATGTCCTTTTCAGTAAAGACAGGAATAGCAGCTGGGTCGTACGCAAAGCCTTGGAGCTGAAGGGCGGTTGTTTCGGGAGCTTTTTTCTCCCCTGGATTCCGTGGTGAAGTCTGGGAGTGGAACTCCATTTCTTCGCGGTCAAAAAGAGCTCTCTGAAGGCCTCCATAGGATCCATGTATGGTGTATATATATATATATATGCTAACATTGGGGGTATATTGATGGGATCCATGTTACCATATATAGCAGCACCATGGATCCTATGGGGCTGATGATGCCAAGTTTGGCGCGGATCATAGTACCTGTTTGAGAATCAACGGTCTCTTTGAAAAACCATCCAAATAGTTTGGGGAGCTCAGTTTGAGCGACACGGAACCTATATGCTTAAAAACCCACGAGCCAGGCATGGACTCTGATGCATCAATCCCAAATCCCAAATCCCATTTCGATTCCACATGATTCCACAAACATCATATAGTTTTGTCCTCAACACCAGATACATCAAAATATGATGGCCATTTACCCCCTGGTAATTCCACATAGCCGTGGAAAACTACAATGTTTAAGTTCAGTAAATCATGGTGAATCATCGAACTAAATGGGCCATGGCTTCCATAGCGTCAACTTATGTTCTTTTTTTTGGGCTCTGACTGGCCATGCACGCCATGTTTCAGGCAAAGCCTTCGATGGGGACGCTGGCCCCAATCCGTTCCACCCAAATCTCGCAACGACCAGAACCTCAGAGGCCATCGACTTGGAAGTCAAGTCACAGTTATGGCCCTGGTTTAACAGTTATAAATGGGATTATAACTCCTGTAAGTATAAGGTTATATATCATTATAATCCCATTTATAACTGTTAAGGGCTATAACTGCAAGTTTTAAATCTCAAGTGTGGCTACGTCAAAATCGGCGGCTGGCGACTGCTCAACTCTTCGTCTGCGTTCGAAAAACATGGGAACGCAATGAACTGGACAAATCCCGGAATTCGGGAACGCCAACAAAAACCATGTCCAGGTACAAACTGGATAGCCATGATTCCCATGATCCATTACATGCACCCAGTTCCATTACCCCATCACCCCATCTGGTGATTTACAGCAACACTTCGCTATGGTGGCCCAAGGGCTCGGTTCGATGATGAATGGAAGGAACTGAAAAACATGGTGGCCACCAGTTCGAAGCGTGACAATTACAAGAAGGTACCCAAATTATCATTCAACCACCATGAAATTGGAATATACTTCACATATAATCTTAGTTATAGTGTTAACATATCATTGGTATATATTAAACTAACATTGGATATACTTGACCACCATCACATGGGGGATAATGTTAGTTACCCATTCCATGGCCACTGAGCGGATCGTCCGAGATGCTGAATTCGATGCCATAGCACAGCGGCGCCGCCGTGCACATGGCTTGACAGGCCTGGTGCTTCCATGTCTTGGGGGAGATCATCTGGTTGGTGGTTGACCTACCCCTCTGAAAAATGATGGAGGAATCGTCAGTTGGGATGATTATTCCATTCCCAACTGTTTCTGGAAAGTCATTCAAAATTCCATGGTTCCAGTCACCACCAACCAGTCATTCTTCGATATGCTGGGCGGATATGGTGGGATTGGGTTCAACTTGGGGACACACTTCGATTCCAGGCGAAGTTTGGAGACTAATCACAACGCCTTGGACAGTCATTCTGTTACCCAGTAAGCAGTAGCACATACCCATAGGATCCATGTATGGTATATATGCTAAGATTGGGGGTATATTGATGGGATCCATGTTACCATATATAGCAGCACCATGGATCCTATGGGATAGACAATGATTACCCACAACTCCTTGGAAATTACCAATTTCAGTTCCAACGAAACCTCTGGCACCTCTGGCTTCGGAAACCTGTCTAGATGATCCAATTTGGATCACAGTCTGGATCCAACTGGATGGCCAGCATTTTTTCGTCAGAAAGTCCAGGCCTGTAGAGTTTCGGCATCCATGATCCTGTAGTAACTCGGCTGGTTGTCATTGGAAGTCGACCCTCGGCAGGCTCGACCGACTCCACCATCTACCTCAGTGACAGAAAGCACGGGTTTCATGTGAAACAATGTCATTTTTACCACCCATTTTCCTGGGAATGGTTACCATACTTGGGGATGGGTTATTATTGTTTTACCCACATTAGTATTTTTTTTTTGAATTTCAGATGTAGAACATTGTAGAACCACACTATCATGTGCTTGGGAAACTCTTAGTAGCTCCCCAATGCTCCCCATTTAGTCGGGAATTCCCATAGCTCCTCAACTCATGAATTGCTGCTCAGCAGCAGGCACCAAATGTTTGGCCGCCCAACCAAAGCGCATACACGTGAAACCAGAGACATTTAGCTCAACACCCAGAGAGATTCCTTCCTGAGCTGTGGTGAGACACGGTGAGACTGAGGTCCGGAAGCAAGGAAAAAAAGCTTCTGCAAAAGGCTGTACCACATTTTATCACATTTTAATGGCTACCAAACATCAGTGACAAATCCACCAACAAGCAGGTTCAACCTGGAGGTGTTGAAATCCTCAGCATGCATCCCTTTGGCCCTTTGGAGGCCCGGCCCATGGCCGATCAACTTGGAGGTTTGTTCACGGGCTTAACATCATATGGGGCCTGAAAATGTTGGCACCTACTCCAGGATCCCATCAATTCTCATCATTTTCTCGATTCTTATTGCCATAAATTAGGGTAGTTCGAAAATGGAGTATACCCAAAGTGACTGCGAAACACATAGGAAAATCAAAAGACTTTCTTGGACTTGGGGGTACGTTCAGACAGACTCACATAACTATAGCTCATACTAGTACCCTCCGGTCATCAAACATGGTTTGTGATTTCCCCATATTTTATAGAGGATTTCCTAGCCAGCCATGTTTGATAACATCGCCCAAGAACAGAGCGGTTGATATCGGTTGCGGATGGACTCAAAATGGTCCCCATTTTAGCCCCGCAAAGAATCAATGTGTCAGGCGTTTGATGCTTTTTAGCCAGATCTCAGCTGATGTTTGGACGTGACACAATATACACAATACTTATGGAAACTCCCAAATTTCACAACGACCTCCTGCAATCCGACCGAGCAAGTTGCAGGGCGAGTCCAAATTTCACAACGACCGTGGCTGTGTTCAATTCCTGCGCTGGAAATCACTGGCGGAACTGCGGATGTGCTGCGGCAGCATGACCAGTATGAACCGAGCACGATTTCTCCGAAGCAAATGGGCAGTTCGATGGGAACATCATCGAACGAAATGGTGGATAACTGTTATGGTGCCATGTTTCAGAAAACCGGAGGATAGTTGAAATATCACATCATTGACATGTTCATATCCTGTAAAAAGGGCAAGAAGTGACACCCAAAAAAGTCAGGACTCCCACCTTTGCAGCGTGGGAAATGCTGTAAACACAAGGCCTTACAGTCCTTGGGAACAGCGTTTGCGCTGTTGCTGGATCCCCCTGGAGTTCAGTCTTTTACTTCAGAAATCGCTTGTAGGATATCAATGTCGGGGGAAAATTCGTGTCACCACTTAGCTATTACCCATGACGGATCCATGGTGCTGCTATATATGGTAACATGGATCCCATCAATATACCCCCAATGTTAGCATATATACCAGCACCATGGATCCGTCATGGGTTATATTATATAGTTATATTGTAAAATTCAGCCCTCAACTTACCAACGGGAAAAGGACATCCCACCGAAAAAATGATGGATACCCCAAATTCAACAGGAGTAGAACACATAACTCCCATCATAACCATAAGTCCTTAAAGTAAGGAGTGGCTACATTATGTACCTAGCTATGGACAATTATAGTTTTGTGTGTTTTTTTGTTCTTTGATAATCTATGCAATTTTCGGCACTTCAGTTGTGGTTATGTGTAATTTACCACTATCACCAGAAACGAAAAACGTCGAAGGGAGCTGGGAACCGCCATGCCATGAAAAAAAAACAATGAAAATCCGATGATCACATCATTGAATCCCATGAACATCTCATTAAGTCCCATGAACATCTCATTAACCCCCCATGAAAATTCCATAAATTCCAGTCAAAAACCCATTGTATACATCCCATTGAAATTCCATTGAATCATACTTAAATTTCATGAAATTTTCTTCAACATGTGCTTGCCATTCAGCATCTTCAAGGTCGTCGATACCACTGTGCACGGTGTAGTAGTTTGGGGAGTTGTCTGTCGGGGTCCTTCAGGTTCTGAGGGATGGTCTGGCCATAGGATGACTTAGCAAGTGGTTTAGTGTCCATATATAAACCATTTTTTCCGTATGGACCATATATATATATAAACCATAGATAATATATATATATATATATATGAACAGATATAAACCATATACAAATAAAGCATATGAACCTGGAGGTTTCCATAGTCATGGGGATACACCAAATTGGATGGTTTTTTTAATGGAAACTATCGATCCAAAATGGAAGATTCGGGGGTACCCACATTTTAGGAAACCTTCATATAAACCCATGGGGGGGGATATTCCATATATAACTGGGGGTAAAGGCCATTTACTACATGGAATGCACCCCCAAGTAACGTATAATGTTGGTAAAGCAATGATAAACAATCCACAATGTTACTATAAACCATCAAAGTATGGGTGGTTTGTTGTTGCCGTACTAACATTACCATGGTATAACATGACAATTATGTGCATTATATGGAATAATGGTATGTACATGTATATTTACTAACAATAACATGCTCTTGTAGTATGCCATAAAATTATAGCATTGACTATTTTAATGTAATCGTATTGACCTTATTGTCAAATGATATACCATGGTTTTATTGTCAAACCAATCTACATAACTTAATCTAATTATAGATATTATATGCTAGTATATGCTATAACTTTAGGACAATAATATCATTACCATTGGGACAATGGGAATCCCATAAGATCATCCAATGGGTACATAAACCATCGCTCACATCACACTCTTTGGGTTTCGGACAAATTCTCCACCCCAAAAACGGATCAAACGGCATCATTCGCCATTTATATCCATTTATAGATGATTTTCGGGGCTCGAAACTAGAAACCTTCAATTACAGCAACAAAAAACTATGGCCACCTTTGATTTTTAGGGAAGGGAACACCAGATTTCTGGCCAGCCACGGTCCAGAGCGGTACACAACCGGTCCCGTATACGGACACCCAGCGCGCCCGCCTTCCCCTGCAAGCGGCTTTGTCCGGCCGACCAAGCATCTCCCAGGCGCCGGTGCTTGGGATGGCCCGAGCGCACCTCAGGATTCATTCAACGACGAATTTCCGTCAAGTCATCGGAGATGTTTTCTGTATCTATAGCCCATGACGGATCCATGGTGCTGGTATATATGCTAACATGAATGGGGTATATTGATGGGATCCATGTTACCATATATAGCATACATGGATCCTATCGGATAGGATCCATGGTGCTGGTATATTTAGCTACAAAACTGGGTCATGAACATAGGGCAAATGTTGGGATTCATATTCCAGCACCATGGTTCGCATATGGGTACTCATCTCATCTCACACATTTGCAACGGAGGTAAATCGGATCCAGAATCCAGACCATGACAGACCCATCTATGGTTGGATTTTCTCCGGCCCATATATCATCATATTACACTCTGGTAATTTAACATAACTATGGAAAGATCCACCATTTTTAATGGGAAAATCCACTATAAATGGCCATTTTCAATAGCTTTTTGTAAGTTTATCATCATATATCCCTATCATTGTCATGTCCCCAAGATATGTTGCTTTTACCATGGCTTTTAGATTGTTGATGACGTCATCAATCCATTGGGATGAAAATCTGTCACCCATTGGCCATGTCCATTCCAGGATGGCCCATTGTTACCGGGTCAGTTCCGTCTTTCTGGGCCCAAATTCCCATGTTCCGTTCAGCTTTCATCGCGGCTTGCTATGTAAATTCCCATCTCAGATTCCTCCACATGACTGAAAGTTCAAGAATTCACGCAGTTAGGTTTCCATATTTTCCATGGTTTACCCTTTGGTAGTTGAAAAATATTGGTGGAAAATCATCAACACGTCCGTTACAGATGATTCTCGAGTGATTTGCAATAATTCATGATTATTGGCAATGATGCTCCAATGCATAACTATCCACATGATCCACTATTTTTTTTCATGAACAGTTTCCACGGATTTTCAACAATCCCCGTTTCAAGACAAACATCTGCTGGTTTATTGCTCTGAAAAATAATGGAGTTCGTCAGTTGGGATCATGACATTCCGAACTGTTTCTGGAAAGTCATTCAAAATCCCATGGTTCCAAACCAGCAACCAGATGTAGATGAGTGGCTAATTTCATCTAATTCTAGTATATTGTTGATACCCATGGTTTCCCCATGGTTTTCCCATGGTTTTCCCATGGTTTTCCCTATGTTCCAGTCACCACCAAGCTGTCCCATGGTTGGCGCCTGCAACACTCATAGCGATCCTCATCTTGTGGCCCACAGTTGCTCCAACTCTTCACCTCACAAGTGGAGAGATCAGTGGAGAACAGCGACTGTTCACATGGCGCGATGTTCATGTGCTTTTAAAGCGTTTTTATTTGGGTTTAATCAACTTTTGTTGGATGTCATTGAATTTCCTGGAATTGATGAGACTTCATAGGATGGAAATGATATGATTTTGGATGTGAATTGGATTTACCGGGATTTTAATGAGATGCTATGGGATTTTAATTGGTTTCAAGAAGGATTTATATAATCGGGCTGAATCAGATTTATAACCAGCACATTTATATCTTGGTGTGTCTGAATATGGGGACATATTGGAGGCATATGATGGTGATATAAACAAGGGAATCAAGAACCAGCTAGAGAAAATATTGATGGATGATTACTAAGGGTACATTCCCTCATTTTCAGGGAATCCATGGTTTAAGTCTTGCAAATAAGGGACGTACCGATGTACCCTGAATTTATGACTGTAGAGGGAACATGATGATTACTCAATGGATTATGGGGCTGGGGACCTCATTTTCACACAAACCCGTTTGAACATAGAACAATGCCAGGGAATATTGAATGTAGTAGTATATATATATATATATATATATATGCATGGTATTATATATATATGTATACCTTATGATATGTATATATGTACGTCAAGCCATCCCAAGAATATAAGGTAAGTCGGAATCATCACCTGAAGGGGTGGAAAACCAAACATATCTGCAACCACCAACCAAGTAACCATGGTCACAGTCACAGCATGCTGCATGTTTCGAGTATAAGAAGCGCTTTTTGGGGAGCACAAACTTTAAACAACACAAGGCAATGTCGAAGAAGGAACAACAACTTGAATCGAAACACATGGAAACAAACACGATGTACTTGAACTCCAACATATATATAGATATACGTATATATGGACACATAAGAGATAGAAGCCTTCCACATACCTCAATGTATCTATATAAATGCTTCATCCACGTTGATCATCGTTGATCCATGTTAATCACCATACGTTCAACAACAGACCTATGGGTAGTCGTTGGCCGAAGCAACTCGACCTTTCATTCCGCGCCTGATAAAAATCACCCAGTGCCTGGGTTGGGCGGAGAGGACAGGTTCCTGTGCGATAAAAAAAAATGGGAGCATGTAGCAACACATCAGAATATACAGTGTATGTAAATATTTTATACGTACATATTTGAGTTACTTATATTGTAGAATGATAGATGATAATGTATGATAATACATTGCATACATGGCTATACGTTATGGATATGATATATGATAGATATATACATATTTATATTATGGAGATAATCCATTGAGTACACCATGATGACACGCGAGTTACACAACCTCCAAGTTGGCCGCCAAAGTGAGGTGCTGTTGTCTGCTAGTTGTTTTCAGTGTCAGCAATCTTTTCTGAAGATGTTCACTTAATATGTTCACCAAAGTCATTGGTGGGAGGATCTGCAAAGCACGCCAGTTGAGACACAGTCCTTTCAACCATACCCCATATATATGCTCCATGTATAGTATATTTACCTACATTTGGGCCATTTATGGGGTAAATGGTGGGATTCATATTCCAGCACCATGGAGCACATGGGTACTATTTTTGAAAGCCACACAGCAGTAGCAGTCTAGGACACTAAAATCGGTGGTTACACTTCTTGAAGATTCAGCCTCCCTTGGAAACAAAAACCCTGGTCAAACTGGTCAAACTGGCCGAGGATGCCAAGCACAAGACCGACTAATTAACCACAATTTGAATCACTTGGAACCACACCCCTTGACTAGCCCCTCCCAAGTTGCCAGCTACAACATGCTACAACCATATACAATATGCCAATATGCATATCCATGTCTCCAATGGCATCATGCCGTAATTTATAGCCCTAGAGAACATCAGAGATCCCCATTCCACAAAATCACCGAGTTGCACTGCAAAGTGTCTCCTCTGCACATGGCACTCCTTGGCACTCCAACCGATATCCGCTGGGGCACGTCAGGACGTAGCTGCACGGCCCATCACCTCGGGGTGAACGGCTCCAAAAATTGGATGAACAACATCCATAAACTCGATTTTTCGAATACACATTCTGGATGGCTTATCAAATTTATCAATACAAGTTGGATGGTTTAGTACAAAAATTGGATGGTCCGCTGGAGAAAACTGCCATAGTCCTCCGATTTTTCCAGTGATCATTCATTTCGAGCGATAGCAAATAAGCAAATAGCATGGGAGGCAGCTCGATAAAAATTTGGAAGACCCGACATATGCCCAAGGTGAAACAGCATGTTTTTCAAAGATCGATATATGAATAGCTGGTGGTTCTGGATGTTGTTTAAAAGTTTATAGGGATTGATCATGATTTATCCATGGCCAGCAAGGGCTCGATGCGAATTTCTTCACGTAACTCGTAGAAAGACTTGGCTGAGCTGAACGAGTTGCATAAAAATCACCGTCCCTGAAAGATGTCCTTATATGTTGGATGATCTTGGATGGTTCAATACCCATAGGATCCATGTATGGTATATATGCTAACATTGGGGGTATATTGATGGTATATATAAGTATGTATATATATATATACCAGTAGTACCCGCACGAGGCGGGGCGGAAGTTGCCTTAAAGATATATATAAGACCTTTCTCATCTATAGAACTTGCCTGGGCCGTGCGCCAGCCAAGCCCGTGCGTGCGTGCACTCTGCGAAACTGGTGTCTTGTTTCACATGTCACATTTGAAGCTCCACTTCGCACTTCGCACTTCTCACTGCAGTCTTCACACTCCACAT
>Ga0126342_10017456_pt1 | contig 12410 bp, 10 predicted proteins | sample Cyp1metagenome_FD_92528 | JGI IMG/M metagenome (GOLD analysis project Ga0126342, IMG submission 92528) | Coral microbial communities from Lord Howe Island, Old Settlement Bay, Australia - Cyphastrea 1 metagenome | ecosystem: Host-associated > Invertebrates > Cnidaria > Coral ... | reverse complement strand
TTCCATATATTCCATATATTCCATATATTCCATATATTCCATATATTCCATATATTCCATATATTCCATATATTCCATATATTCCATATATTCCATATATTCCATATATTCCATATATTCCATTGCAGAAAGCATCCTGCAAACACAACAGATTCCTTCCTGCAAAGCACCAAAGCTTCAAACTTGCAACTCTCTGCTGTCGCTCTTCAGTTTTTATACGTGTTTTCCTTGCTAGCAATATGCCGCTGGCAGGCTTCTGGCTTTACAACTGATCCCACCTGCATATTCCTATTCCTCTAGCTTGCTCTCTGTCTTCTTTGCTCTCTATACCCACCGTGAGATACCATGAGCATCTCTTCTATTCTTGTCCATTATACTATATAGCTATACTCAACAAATTACCCTGTTAGCACACTAGGACCATCACGACATGCCATTGATGATGTTGTAGGAGCTTGTCCTTCCGTTCACCTGAGGCCAGTGTGAATTCAACCACTATCCACTAGCCTCTAATCGAACCTGGCTGGGAAATCCCCGAACTAAATGGGCATCAATGGACACTGTCAAAACTACGAGCATCACCTGCCTGGGTCAGCCAGTGGCCACGTGCTGCTTGCTTTGGCGGTGCGGTGGCTTGCTTTCCCAACGCAAAGATCTGTGCACAACAACAGCCAATGCAAAAGAAGCGACTGTCAAAGCAAACAAGCTTAAATAACCTTCAAAATTATGTTGCCCAAAAAAAGGATATTATCATATGAATTAGTACAAGAAGGACAAAAGTCTAAATGTTCAGCCCCAGTGCTTTTAGTCATTTACCCCGTATCATATCTGAGTCCTGCTTCCTTGTGAGCTGAAGGCATTGTGAAGACACAGCAAAAATGCAAGATGCCAAGCCTTTCCATTGATATCATAGGTGCCAGTTCGTACAGCAAGCAACTGCCAACACGGTGAACAGGTGAAAGATTAGCTTGCATGGAGAAATACAGAGAATCAGCCACAACGCAGAGTACATAAGATTTCATGACTTGATTTCTGATTGAATTCTCTCACTTCACCATTTTTGAACATCTACATCCGCCTTCTCCTGTGTAGTAAGAGCCCTGCAAAGGAATGCTGAATGCTGAACCATGCTCGCATTTGTCAATTCACACGTCCAAGAAACCTTCACAAGTTGAGATAAACTTAATTCTGATCATTTTGACCATTTTAGCCATTTTGACCAGTTTGGCCATTTGATTTTGTGATCTTGGTGCAACACCCCCTGTTGAGCAGAATATCTGTTTCTCAGTCGCCAACTGCTCGTCGGTGATGTGATCCAAGAGTCTCAAGCTGCGGCGCTGACTTTCTTCCTGGCAGGAGACAAAAAGAGCGTCTTACAGTTCACAGACAGAAAATAAAGATGAAAGAGGCCAAAACACAAAATGAATCAGTGTCGTTATGTGTGTATATATATAATATATAATATGTATATTATGATATATTATATGTATATTATAATATATATATATAGAGAGAGAGACTATATATATTATATATGAATCATAAATATATTAGATATCATATTATATATATATTACTATATATATATATTATATTGTATATATTATATTATATGTAATCATATATAACTATATATAATCTTATATAACTATATATAATCATATATACTGTAACTATATATAATCATATATAACTATATATAATCATATATAACTATATATATAATTATATACAATTATATTACGATTATATTACGAATATATACGTATGTTCAATACATAATAAATACACGATGAATACATCATAACAAATACATGATAGAACTATACAAGTCAACTCTTTCCCCGTGGATCCGATGTCTAGATGTCGTGGGCCATCCCTTCCAACCTGAAGCTGCCGTCTCTGCTTCCACATCACCGTTTGCGCGGCCTCGCGGCTCCAAAAATCATCGATTTGACTTTGACTTTCTGCAAAAATTGGGAGATTTACAGTACATAGACATACCCCCAAATTGCTAAAAAAGATCATCAACAAAATGATGAGAATCCGTTGGAATTGGAGGTTTTTCCACTAGTTTTTCAGTCAAAACCAAAGGTTCCTTCTCCAGCAGCTTGCAAAGCTGAGCTTCCGGCTGCATGCCGCTGGTCGTGCATGACATGCTCCGAGTTGAGGAAATGATAACATCCAGTCCCACCTCAAAAGCAAAACATGCGCAGCTCTAGTCACCGTGATAGCATCCCCCCAAAAGTGGGGAAGTAGCCTCTGGTTGTTTAACAGTTTGTGCAAGCCATGGCCCGTGTACATGCAAAAAATGATGATTTGCCGTTTGTAAAAGTGGTGATTTGTCCAGTTCGCAAACCGCTAAAAATAACCAGAGGCTACTGTAATTTACTGTATGTATGAAGTATATACCACTATTATCTTGGTAAGATTTCACTGTTGTCGCTGCCATCGCTGAGGTTTCGGCGAGCCGCCACCCATCGAGCATTTTCTGGGAGCTGCGTGGCGCCAACGCCCAGTATGTTGGGCCTTCACAGGTTTGCCCAACAATTATGGGACCCATAAGAATACCCTCTGGTAATTTGTTGCATAGCTATTGAAAATGCCCATTTATAGTGGATTTTCCCATGAAAAATGGTGATTTTCCATAGCAAACTGTTAGTTTACCAGAGGGTATGGGAGCCATAAGAATAACCCCCAGCTTACACAGCAACGGTCTAAGCTGGTGGCATAGACGCTGAGCTTGTGCTTCCAAGCCTCAGAACTGTATATTATTCCCATGTTCATACTTTATATATTTTTCTCTCTGTGTATGTATATGTATATATTATATAAATACACATGTTATTCATTATACTGTATTATAATAATTTATATATATATATATAATTATATAATATATTGTGTATATATATATATATATTGTACGTATACTATGATAGACACGGAATGACGCTGATGCAGAATCATAGAGAAGAATGTAAGGGAATAAAATAGGGAAATTAGCCGTCCTATAATGACCTGAACCACCTATTGTCAAAGAGCCACATGTCTAAATCGCAGTCCTGTTTGCCCAAGTTGGCATGAATACAATTCACTTTGAGGCAACCACGACCTTGCAGTGTCCATGTTAGGCTTTTCTACGCAACTTGCTATAACTAGTTCAGATATGTGGACGCTATTTCTTTTTGATGCGCGAATCAATCTCATGGTATGTTTCCTGACTGTCATATCCACTCAAGACAATGATGCCTCCTTGAAGTTCATGTTTCAAGATCTTTTTCTTGGCAGAATTTTCCTGTCACCATCCCAGAGCTGATCAAGCCAGACTGGCGACATTCGCGGAATTTCGCGGATCAATCGTCGGATGAACAGCAAAACTCCTCCAGTGCCAGTGATCAGCGAATGGCAGGCATTTCTTTTTGTCAAGAGCACTTTGGCCGATGGAACCCCTCGGCAAAGTGTTCTAGGTCTCTTAGGTGGACCTGTGAACCCGAGGGCTGCTGACAGCCCTACGTTGCAGCAATGCTGCCAACCCCTTCAAAAGGGAAGCATCCTGCAATCGTCCTCCGAGGTTCTGTGAGCAGTCACTGACACTGGAAACATCTGCCAGTTTTTTTTCAGCGAACAACAAAGAGCCGCAACTGGTTTTGTCAGGTGAGGTGTCAGAGGTGTGTGGTGTCTGGTTGTTCTCTGGACCGTTTGGATGCTTCGCTCAAGAGTTCGGTCAACGCACGGGAAGTCAGGCACCTGCGCCACAGTGGACGAAGGTTCCTTGACCCCATAAAAGCGTCAATGTCTCTGAGCAAAGTGAGATTGAGAAGATTGAGATTCAATTTCTCGTGAAAAAACACAAAACGATTTCCACAGGCAAAGGAAAAGGCTACAAGGCACGCATCACTTTGAGCGGCCTGCTGCGCTAGCCTTTGCTGAGGCTGGCTTTTTCATAGTGCCTCACACATCATGAAAGCTCCGACTGCCAAATCCCGAGGTCTGTCCAAACAGGGGTCTACTTTCATCTTCGTCAAAACCAAAGACAACCTTAGATTTGACAAATTATGATAGAATTATACCATAGCCAAATCATCCTCCCACATCACAGGAAAACATAGCTTTTAACCGAATTGTAGAAAAAAAAATGAATCGTTACCACAACTAGGCACAATATCAAAAGCACTCTTAACAGCAACTGAGATGAGACAACCTGTGGTGTGGATTCAACATTGGCGCACAAGCACCATCTGCACAAACCAGGTGGATGCAACATCTTGCTGTATCATCTGTATCATTATCATATTGATTCATATTGTATCTTGTGATTCCCAAATGATCACGAACTTGTGGTCACCTTCCAATATCTTCCACACTTTCCAGTTCTCTTGGAATCCTTGGAATGTGAAAAAACACCTTGCAGCGCCTGTTCGAGGCCGCTTCTTTTGGGGCTCCTCAATGGCTTCCTCCTTCTGAAGGGCCGCAATCTCACGGGCTTTGTTGGCATACAAGTCAGCCCACCTGACTTCAAGCTGCATCTTGGCAACAAACACCAAAAAAACGCTGCAGAACTTCACCACACCACTGACAGAGTCAAAGCCACTCCCCAAGTCCTGCCTGAAAAACCCGCCAGAACTTATGCCACAGTGTGAAGCCAACATTTGTTCAAGCCCTTAAACATCCTTAAACATCCTTAAACATCCTTAAACATCCTTAAACATCCTTAAACCATGCAGACCAAGAGCTTTGGCACAAAATCTTCTTTGAGGTGTCGGATGAAATAGGTGGTTCCACCGTACCTGGTTCAACCAACAAACTTCCAGCTTTTTTCCATCTTCAAAATGTCAGAAGATGTCAGAAGTCTAGCAGTTGGCAGTGGTTTCAGTGGGCACTCGATCTCATTCAAAAAGAAGGTCCGGCTGTTGGGGTTCCACTTCGTGTCCTGGAAGCAAATGAAAAGCACCAGCTTCGCCTGAGGCTAATATGGCTAACGTATGCTAACGTATGCGAATGTCACATTCATCCGTCCTTATCGAAGACCTGGCTATCGGAGCAACCAATATCAGTTCGGATCAGGGTCCTGAGATTCCGAAGTTCACCGTCCCAGAAGTCGTCCAAAATCGTCCAATTTAAGCAGCACCAATTTTCAGTCAGGACTCATTGGAATGGACTCTCCACTAGGAGCTGTCAACTGGGGCAAAACCTGCCAGTCCGACGCGATAAAAACCTGGTTTTTACTGGGCCCTAAAGGTCACCGGAGGCCACCGGCCTTGAGGGCTTCCTTCCCAATCCGTTTCGCGTTCTCAAGGAACTCCTCTGGGATGTCATCACCTGCTCACAAAATCCCACAAAATGCCTGCTGTCGTCGCGGAAGGCCTGTTGCAGGCCTGTGACAATGACCTCTGTGCCATCCTGGGAAAGAGCAGAAACTCTGGCACTTTTGGCCACGTCACAATTGCAAGGCTGTCCCATGCACGCAGTCCTCTGTTGAAACGGCTGCCTTGTTGGCAATTGCATACCTGGGCAAAGATGACAACATATAACAACAAGTCCACAAGTCCAGATCTCTGTGAACTCTGCAGGCCGAGCTGCAGAAACTCACCATTGAACCAGAAAACGCGAGTCTCCCAATTTCGAGTAAAGCCATCAATGCACTCCTGCAACATCGGCCGGTGATCTGCAGCTTGTTAACGCAGAAACCTTGAGAAACACTGGCCTGTACCACATACTCAGGACACTCAGCGTATTCTTTGAAGTACTTCTTCAGAATCGAAGGGTCCTGTCACAATGCATCACATGTTCTGGGACACAGCACTCAAATCATGTGTGTCAAAGGAGTACAGTTCGAGATTGGTTTCGTCCTTCTCGCACTCCTCGACGGACAATTTGCCTCGCTTGCTTCTATCAAAGTCAGTCATGTACAAGAAATGCTTCCCAACGTGCAAAAAATTGAAAAGGTGGGAAAACTTCGAATTTTATAAAAAATGTTCAAGGTGACTGCCAGAACACCCCCTGGTTTAAATTGACTGCTGCCTAGCCACAGAATCCCAATGAAAATGCCATCATGGATTGCTTCATGACGAAGCTTTTCCAGCCCCTTGCCTCGGATCACAGTCAGACAGGCTTTCTGATGTTTCCTCTCTAAAGATCACCCTGTATATGGGGGGTCATGCAAAACAACTATCCAAGATTCTCCAAGCAAAAAGTGATGGTTTTTCCACCAGCTGATCCGCACCTTGATCTCCTTAAGGAGCTTCGCAGGGGTTCGCTTGCCCTTGAAGGCAAAAATGGTGGGAGCCATGGGGATTCCCGCCTTGGCATTGCAATTCGTTTCCAGGGTCCAAAAAAAGGGGGGACCCCCAAGCAGCACCATTGATTTCAGCATGAAAAATGATTCGTAACTTGGATGAGTCTAAGGAAACCTGAATTTTTATCAACTTTCATTGCTGCTACTTGCTCTCAGCTTGCCTTCAAGCAGGCATTCATGTACTTGGACTTGATGTAGATGAAGTCCTCAACAAGATGCCCACACTGCCCACACTCTCAGACTTTCAGGGTGGATAGCAGAAATGACCCACAGTCTTCCCGGGTGTCAGTCCTGCACTTTCCAGCTTGGCATGATGTTCCCACACTGCTTGAAAGCTTTGGTGACAGATTTCTGCCTGGGTGCTCCGGATGACTCACTCCTCACGCTTTGCACCTTTTTGAAGTGACACCACAATTCCAAGGATTCCCGCCTTTCTTCGTTTTCGAACATGGTGTTGATCACCTTGGAACAAAGCCCAGAATCTGACTGAGATGTTCAATCGTCAAACTTAGCTGAGGAGCATCGTATCCGATCACGAAGTTGCAAACATTTGACTTCAAACCTTAAGAGCGTGCTTCGGGAAAGTCGCACAAATTCGGTTGTGTTCCAACTGGCCTTAATCCTCTGGAAACTAGGAAAACAAAACGCTTTGCCAAAAGGCCGTATCCATTGAAGAGCTCCATCTATGATCTGGATATATCTGGATTTGAAAATTTTGGAATGTATTCAATGCACCAATCTCACAGCCGCGCAAACGCACGTTTAGTAAACGAGCTGAGAGGCGCTGGGTCGAAATCTCATCTGGAAAGATCATATCCACCTGGATTCATAGTGCACTGCAGAGTTAGGTCACGCAGCTGCACATCCCATGGTTTTTTGCCAAGTTGTGATCGCCCATCATTTTTCAGCTGGGACATCGCTTGTCTGTGTTTCGAGCGCTAGTAGAGGCTTCCTCTGAACTCCGGAAAATCTCTCGCTTTGTACAGCAAAGACTCTCTTGACGACATAACGAAGCAAGGAGTCTTGGTGATCAGTCATCATCAATCCTTTGCTCCTTGAGATCAGTGGCATCATTGGCCTCTGGGATCTCAGAAGACGGTGGGAGATCATCCTCTGGTACGGTTTCAAAGGGGCGCTGAGCTTCCATCAGCGGCTCGAATCCCAGGGGCTGCTCCAAATAAGCTTGCACATTTAAAGGCCTTGGACCCCAATCTCAATCCGGAGGCGATATGCAGAATCAAAGAAGCCAGCAAGTGATCCATCCAAAAAAAAACATGTAGAATGTAGAAACCAGAAACTGGATGTCAGTTGTTTGTTGTTTCAAAAGATAAAGAAACAAATCAGGTGCATTCAGGTGCCATGTGTGCCATATGTGCTGTCAGATCGAGCCGCTGAGTTGGGCTGTTGAAGGGATCCTCCAAGGTATGCCCAATCTCCTCATGAACAATGGGACCCGATGGGACCCGATCCAAAGATGGGATTTCCTCGAACAAGAGAGAAGCAGGGGCCAAACAACCTTCAAGCCTCTGCAAATAGCAAAAGAATTCAATGATGCAACTAGATTAACTAGACTAGCCTTGCTTTAGCTCACCATCATCTGACTCCGATGCACTGTGTCAGAACCAGTTTGCGCAAGCACATCTACGACTTGTATAGCTGGCTGGTCTTGCAATCTTGATGTTGACTGAACAAACGCAATGGTTTCAGACATGTCCAGCAACTGTCCGTCCTCAATCGATAGTAGCGCCCATGCTGTCACAGTGACAGCAACAGGCATCAAATGCCCAAGCTCGATAAGGGCGAAGGGCAAAATCAAAACATATACAGTCCTCACAGAGCTGTGTGGTGAAAAAAGGATGCAACAACGCAACTGACATCGCAAACCCAAAACACTCAAATCGTTGCAAGCAACAGTAATATCATTTGCTTTGATGTCAGGAGGATTGTTTCAAATGCTGCTGTCTGAGGAAGGAACACATTGCCTATTTACACCATTTGTAGAATTAATGGAAAGCAAAACACACCTCAACTTTCAGTACCTTTCAGTACCTTTCAGTACCTTTCAGTACCTTTCAGTAGCTCCACTTCCATATCTTCAACTTCCGCTGTTTCGTCAAGACACAGAAAGCGGGATGTATGTCTGGAATATTCCTGTGAGACCTGAGCAGAAAAAAAACACTCGCGTCAGGCATTGTTTGGCGCATCACATTGATGGCTGTTTCCAACATTAGAATACAGTGTATGACTAGTATATGAAGTATACACAGAATAATACAGCATAATGGTAATCCCAAAAATTGATTAATCAGCTGGTATGTCACTGCTTTTCAACATCCCTTTTTTCAAATCTTCACTGGGCAGCACGCGGCATAGCCGCCGCATACTGACGCGCTCAGTGCGTGACCGGAACGGTCACAATCTGCGCCATTTCTTCGATGCTGCTTAAGGCTCCCGTGATATGACCTTGCATCCGATCCTGGTGAGCCAAGGTCAGTTTTTCCGGCCGACCAAATGCGACCAGTTCTGCGACCAAAAATCACTGACAAAACGGTCTTTTTTTGGGGCTGAAAGGTGATATTAAGTGGATATGTTGCATGATTTTACATGGTGAACAAATGAAATTTCTCCACAAAGCTCCCGCCTCAACATACAGAGCTGAGGTGGGCGAGTCAGGCCGAAGACATTTGTAGATGCCTTCTCCGCAAGTGACTAAAATGTCACGTGGATCTCTCTCCATTTCGCCCAAAAGTGCCCAAGATTTTCCACGAGCACCAACTCCACCACCTAAAAAGGTGCCAAGATATGCTGGAAAGGTTGCCAGCTGCCCATCCATCCACTCCAAGTCTTCTTCAGACATCCAGAGTCGAGCAAGACGTCGCAGCTGTTGTAAGTGCTGCTTGGTTTCTCGGACACACCGATAGCCAGCACACCACCTTTCGTACGCTGCTGTGGTCCGGAAGACAAGTAGAAGTCCCAAGGCTGTAGAACAAGCACTCAGGAGTGCTAAGGGTGGAGGACGAACAAGTCCAGTAAAAAAGTTGAAGACGTGGATGCAAAGCGCAAAAAGGGCATTGAAAGCAAGGTGAGATCTGATTCGCTTCAGGATGACCGAGAAAGGAAAGTTGCGAATATGCTCAGACCAGTCCTCTGAAGAATACCTTTCAGGAACTCCTAGGGTACCATCACTTTCTGGGACAGCGACGCTTCTCCGCAATACACTTCTCTTGACAAACGGAGTGCCCAAGATTGCGAATGAGCAACACCTCCCACAGAGTTGCCATTTGGAGCTCCCAGGTTCATTCCTCCCAAAGCCTTTTGTTTCCTTTTTCCTTGTTGGAAGAGATTCTAATGAGTTGATTGTGTTGGCAATGTTTGGCCAAGCCGCAGCAAAAGGGTTGCGAAGCCGCGAAGACATCGAAAACACGCCGATCCCTCTTTCACAAAAAATCCCCAAAGACTGTAGACTTCTGATGGTTTTATGTTTTTTTACTGAAAATCCACAATTCCAACACCATGCAGTGTAAGCAAATTTCGAAGCTGGATGTCCACAGTTGGAGCTGGATTCCATCAGTGTTGAACACAAACTCTTGAGCCGTTGCACCGATTTGTAACATACAAAAAAATCACGAGAAATGAATGCTGCAGTTGCTGCCAATGGACCATTGGAGGCCTCGATGTCTTCGTGGTGCTTGTGCATGAACCAGGGAATTGCAACCTGGGCAAACAAAGCGGAACACAATTCCCACGTAACCACGTCATATATGTATTGATGCACGTTCACAATTCACTTGCAAAAAGCACTGGAAATTGATTTCCGGCTGGGACACATCGGCATGTGCAAACCCTTTGGTGCCCTCTTCGCAATCCTTCAGGTATTCCTCCGGACACATGCATATATTCCGTGGAATCAATTGGTTCAAAACCGCGACAAAAGCCAACAACGGGCCTTACTCTCAGGGTCCACACGGTACCTTGGTACAGTGCCAGGAAAATAAGTATGATGTTCTAGACTCTCTAGACCAAATTGATCAAAATTGAAGCATTGGTAAATCACACAAAAGCAAATCATGCAGCATGTTGGCGTCAAAGAGCTTGTCAGGCATGTCCTTCAGAAATGACGCATTTCCCACGTACTTTGCATCTTCCACCAGGTCGGTGTCCTTCAAATCATTGGCAACACATCATGCATTCAATGCATTCTGAACTCACCTACCAGTCGGGCCTTCCCGATCAAAAAACCCACGCGAATCGGCATGTTTACAGGACGTATTGAATTGAAACCTCTCAAAGCCCGTGCTTCCTGTTTGAAAGGCAATGGCCGCAGGGTGTAAAAACTAAACAACATGCAAAACCTGATTCGTAAACTGGTGTTTGCCAAAATGTGGTTCCTGTGCACAATGTTTACATTCAAAATCTGTACTGCTTGAAACAGTTGCAGCAGAACCGCAACCCAATACGAGTATGTTCTTCTTTTTTTGAACGTGCAAATCGCATTTACATAATCAACCATAGCAGTGCCGACAACCACACGGACAGTCTTTGAAATTGTTATGAGTTATCAAATGTTCGTGCACGCCGCCGGAACGCACTGCTGTCAAATTAATATTGTCGCAACATGACAAACATGAAATGTATGGTGCGCACAAAGAAACATGTTGAAATACGTATGTTGAAATTGACTATAAATTGACTGCTTCACAATATGTAGTTATATAAATGTTATATGTATACGTATAATACAGCGAAGAATAAATGTGTTGAAAATACATTGGTGTCCAGCTCCTGGATTTAAAGAACATCATGTTACATGTCAGTTTGCGGTGGTCTTGCAAAGTCAGATTCGTTAAACATCCCGCCGGGTGGGAAACCGTTCAGGGAAAATGCAAGAGTGCGACGTCACCGTGTTCACCAAATATGCGCAGTGCAAAATCAACTTGAGAGGGGAGTAGGTTACGCATGCAACTTGTTCTTCTTGTTTTGCAGGTTCGTAGCTTCGTAAAATATCCAGGTCCAAAGAGGCTAAGTTTGCCTTTGGCAAAGGCATCCTTTGGGAACTGAATCGAGCCATCCAACTAACTAATGCAATCCAGCCGTTTCACAGCTTTCATCTGCCGATGTTGGATTGTGGAAAGTTGATGAAAGTTGACCACCAAATGGCATCACCGCTAATATCCGCTAACGACAAATCTGATTGCAAGCTGGTCTCACTGCACACTCAAAAATCTGCAGTTGCTTCTTTGAAGCTCCCAGCACCGCGTGTTCGGTAGAACCTGCAGTTGGTTTTTTCGGAGTTTGCGACAGTCCATCAGCGCTGTATGTTGTATCTGAGGGTGAAACGACATGAAGAGAACCCTGTCCAATCCAGAAAAACAAACAAAGTGTTTCACCAAGCTAAAAAATTGGCAATGATCGTAACAAAGCGTTTCACCAAGCTACGAATTGGCAATGATCGGTTTCTTGCCAAAGGAAGGTGGACGCAAAGCAGAAGGGTTCATTCGCAAGCCTCATGTTGGCTCAAGAAATTGGATTTGGGGGTATATTGAAATGGGGGATCCCCAAGTCACCATGAGTTTCAATACTAGAACGCTCTAATGACTTTGATGATTTGGGGATACACCCATGACTTAGGAAACCTCCGCTTGTCTTTTGCCTGCTCGGTTCACTTTCATCAAACCTGAGAAAAGCAGAACGAAAGCGAGCATCCCATCTACACCCACAATCTACTCACCCACAGACTTTCACCCATATACTTTTCACCCACAGACTTTGCACCCATATACTTTTCACCCACAGACTTTTCACGCGCAGACTTTTCACCCGCAGACTTTCACCCATATACGGTACACCCACAGGCTTTTAACCCACAGACTTTTCACCCACAGACTTGTCACCCACAGACTTTTCACCAACAGACTTATCACCCACAGACTTATCACCCACAGACTTTTCACCCACAGACTTTTCACTAATATACTTTTCACCCACAGACTTTCACCCACAAACTTTTTACCCACACATTTTTTACCCACAAGCTTTTCACCCACAGACTTTTCACCCACACACTTTTCACCCACACGCTTTTTACCCACAAGCTTTTCACCCACGGACTTTT
>Ga0126342_10017455_pt1 | contig 12410 bp, 10 predicted proteins | sample Cyp1metagenome_FD_92528 | JGI IMG/M metagenome (GOLD analysis project Ga0126342, IMG submission 92528) | Coral microbial communities from Lord Howe Island, Old Settlement Bay, Australia - Cyphastrea 1 metagenome | ecosystem: Host-associated > Invertebrates > Cnidaria > Coral ... | reverse complement strand
GCATGCGAGGGCAGCGCCTGCATCGCTGACCAGCTGCAATTCTTGATCACTGTATTGAACGCTTCTCATCGTTGTCAGCCCTTTGTCTTTCCTGCGACACAACTCGATTGTCGAAATCAAAAGAAGCCATGGGCAGAACCTTGCAGAGGAAACAAATCACGTTGACGCGGCGTGCGTGGCACAAGCAGGTCACAGAGCAACACTATATCTGCACACATCCTCGCCCGCCTGAGGGCCTGGCCTTGCTGTCCAGCAACAATTTCGCCATTTTGACAATGTCTGGCAGCCACAGGTCAGTGTAGCTGCAGCACTTCTCTGTTTCATCCTATTGCGCAACGCGGCAACTTGTGCATTTTACATTGCCAATCTCGGCCCCTGATTTTATCTGGGGCTGCTTTGACGGCATCGTCCAAATCTTCCTATCTGTGAATTCCTTGGCTACTGTGTGCAAAACAACCATTTTAGCAGACATGATTTCTATACCAACTCACCATGTTCTTCTGAAGACAGTCTCCTCTGCAAGGGGCTTGGCTGGGTTGGAGAGCGTCTGATCAGGTATCTCGACCTGTAGTCCAGAAGAGGCAGTGGTGAAGTTGGCCTGGCACAAGCCGAAAAAGTTGTGGTCATCCACCAGTAGCTTTGGCGCAGCGCCGAGGCAATCTGGGAGCATCTCCGACAGAGCAACTGCTTCAGCCACTGCGCCCAAAGCCACATCTGTCACAGACTTGGCTTCCCGAAGCTGCCTCCTCTTTATCTTATGCTCCCGCGACTGCCTGAGCGTGCTCTGACAGCCGCAGAAACAAACTTACCAAAATGTCATGTTGTCTTGCTATCTCGTAAAATGCCAAATCTTGTTCCAAGGGGGCTATTTGCGATGCAATCACCCTTGCGTTCTTATTCTGAGTTATTTGCCAGTTTGTAGCACAGCTGTCCAACAAGTTAAGTTTCAGCACACATGTGGAAAGCGTAGTGTTTCATCCTTGCAGGGAGAAAATTCCATATCGAAACCAATCCATTGAAGCCCGAGCGGCGGAGGTTAAACCTTGAAGCAGGCTGCAAAAAGGATAGAGTACCTCGAATTCTAGCTTGTATCATATGCCTTCATACCTCCACCTAAAGGCATGTGGGATGATGTCCCTCCAATGAAAAGCCTGCTCATGAGCTGCGTGTGAACACTGTATCACAATCATGGCAGTGACCATAACGGTGTGCAAGTAGCCACAAGACTCCAAGTGAGCAAGCCCCCAATTCAAAATTTCAACATCAACTCAGCAAGCTACCTTTGGAGCGCTTCCTTGATAGTTGCTTCTTTGGCAGGGGAAGGATGAACATGTGCGCCCAGCCATCCGCCAGAACCGCGCTCCTTCTCATAGAGCTCTTTGCTGTTGCTGAAGCAGGCCGCAAGTAGTTCGGTGCCAGGCTCAAGCTCGCAGACGTGCTCTCCAGGGAGAAGGGGGATAATCGAAAGTGCCTGCACGCAGAGGCACATCTGGGACAGAGGCCAGGAGGCAACAAACAACATTGGAATGTTATTGTTGCTGCAAAGGCTTTCTGCAGGGTTTGCTCCTATGAGAGAGACACCACAAGGATCTAACTCTCTGAATTAAAAACATAAGAACATTTCTACTGAATCTATCTGAATTACTGCTGCACGCTCACATTCCTTCGGTTGTCAGGTGGTCAGCTTGTCAGCCTCCACAGAATTATGTGTTGGGTAGCCAGCCACACCTAGGTTGGTACCTGTTAAACAGATCAGCCAGTCACTCTGGGACAACCTGCGCGCAACCTAGGGCACTACTGCGCGAACCCCAGTCTCTACGAGACCTTCAAGAAACAAAAATCTACAACTAGGCATGCTCCTATTTACGGCCGGTGGGAGATCCACAGCAATGTGCTATTTTGGCAAAGGCACTGGAGCGAAAATATCACATAGTGGGAATCTGCAATGATTAGCGCAAACCAAGCCTTCCTAACTGGATGCACACAATAGCAAAGTAATGCTAAAGCCCCCATGCTTAATACAGCGAGACGTTAGATATCCTGTGCCTGAAGCAACGAATGCAAGCACTCACCAGGGAGCTGGTCACCCATGAACCGCTTCGATTTTCCGTTCTTGGCCTCCTTGACAAGGAACTCTCCAATGATCTTGCCAGTTTGCCAAGGCTTGGACTGCTGCAAGCGCTGTGAAACCCCAGAGGAAATGGGAGCTGAAATGCATAGGACGGGAAGCCAGCCTTCACTTCCATCTTTGCCTGGCAAATTCGCGGTGCACAAGCGATACTCAAGCTTGCTGCTACCAGGAGATCCAGAAGCCTGCCGCAAGAAGGCCACGATGGCAGCCAGCATTGCCCAGCAGCTTTCGGTCGTCGATGGTCGGAGAACCTTATATGGCGGCTAGGTGCGCAAACGCTGTAAAATTAATCGTTTTCTCTTGTCTTGAAATAAAAAGCGGAAACGTGACAGGCTTGCGGACAGGCTACAGCCTTGTAACATGGCACGCTTGTCTTTGAATTTACCCAAGCTTTGAGAACTGGCTGGAATGCTTTTACGTAGACACTGAAGATGCTCAAGGATGCTAAAGACATCCACCCCCTCCTAGATTCTGAGCTGAGTCGCCAGGATTGCTGCTCCGTCAAGGGTGTCTGCAAGCCAATTGATGATCGTTGCGCCCAATCGCTCATCTTCTGGCTCCCGCAAATGACACAGGAAGCTCACTTACCCATTTCGGAAAAGTGGCTTCCATCCATCTGGTGCTTCATACCTGGTTGTCTGGTCACAGAGGGGCGGCAAAGGGTCTTAGGAAACTCTTTTGGTCATTTCCAAAGCAAAATCAAATGGAACATGTAACCGTATACTTCAATCAATGTGCTTCAATCTAGGCACGCATTGGAGCCTGCTCCTCCAGATGTCTTTGCCTTCAAGGATGGAATGTAGGAGAAACCAGGTTGGGAGACAGACTCCTCTTTTTTTGCTCCTAATGTCAAACTCTTAGCAGCTTCCCGGATCAAGGGCAGCAGCTTCTCCTGGAATTGCAGCATGTATTTGCTGGCTTCCGCTTGAAATAGCTGGACGTTGGCCTCATGCCATGCTGCGCTGTTTTCTTGAGCAGCCATTTTCAATTTCTCCGCCTCCTCTCGAACTTTTTGCTGCTGCAAAATCTTTTGTTGATGCGCCAGCTGCTGCTGCTGCGCAACCTTTCTAGCAGAGGCTCTCGCGTAGCTCGTCCACAGCCTCAAAGGCGTCCCTGCCTCGAGGTCACCATCTAGTTCCCTGCTGGCCCACGCAGCCAGAACTGCTTCCTGGCCGAAGGAGCTGGGAAATCTGGCGAGGATACAAGCCACACACACAATACACTGTTTGTTGATGATGGTAGCCATGTAGAACCAGCGTATTGCACGCGGTCACGCGAGAAAACCAAAAGCAATGTTGAGCTGGCAACGCTGTATAACATCGGATGGAAGTGCTAAAAATTGCCACCAAGTCTGCGTCCAATTCTTAATATGTTTACTCAGTTTACTCCCTTCGAAGCCTTGATAGCTGATTCTTCCTGGTGGATGCCGGACTTGGCCAACTTGATAGCCAGCTCGCGAAGACGAGCTCGTTTGGACTCTGGCACCCAATTCCATGACAACTTTGCGTCAGTTGATGCGCCGTCATTGTCTGGCTTCAGCCGGGTTTCCTGCACAGAGCTTTCAAACTTTGATTCTGCAGGAACAGAAGAACATGTCAATGGCAACTGCACTGGATTGCTTTCTGCATTGAAAGGGTAAGAAATAACATCAAGAATTCTGCGATTTCATTGGTGTTGCGTATATGTATCTTGATGACAATACTGTGGCTTATAGCTCAAACCCTCATGGATTTTCTTTGCAAGTCATATGTCTGGCCGCCAGACCTTCTCTTTCAGCACTTCCAGATTCATTCTTTGAACGAACCAGAGCTGCGACTCTGGCGTGAACTCAGACATACCCGAGGCATTTGACTTGCGGATGTTGGACGGCAGCAAGTACCTCAGAAGCCAAGACAATGCCAGGGATACGTTGGTCCCAATGGAAGATATGGAAGGACAAAACTCGTCCCTTAGCGACATCATGCCAGACACTCAAGCAACAGTCTGTAACATCAAAACGATTTGCTTGATTTGCTTCAGATAGGAGGAAGAAGGGTGGCGATGAAGAGAAAGAGAGCGTCAAGGCATTGCGCCAAGAGAAAAAGCTGCTCGAAGGTTGAAAAAGTCCAAAAAGCAAAGTTTTCAAGTGCTTGCTGGCAAGGCGCTGGCCTTTCCAAAACTGAATGCTCACTACATCTTGTCCATTGCAATGGAGTGATTGAAAAGCCGCAAGCTCCCTCACCACTGCCACATCCACGCGGTCAATGATTGATGCAAGCCTGTCAAGGTCTAGCTTAGTTTTAGCCACATTGGGGCATTCCTTCACTATATTGCTCCTGAACTGCTTGAGCCCCTTGCCATTGAAGAGCGAATGGCAATCCAATAGCAGCATCATGGACAGAGTGACATAGCTAAAGGGCGTCGTAAAGTCAGTTGTCAGCAGGCTGCCAAGCCAGAATACGCCGCGCCCTCAAGTGACGTTTTCGCCGACAGCTTGATAGGCAGTGACTTCGACAAAGACAAGAGCCAAGGAGGAACGCATTTGGCGGAGAAGCCTGACGCTGATGCCAGCATGGCAAACAATGTTTGACAAATCATACTCATTGATAGCGATGCCAACAAATGCAAAATCCCATATGCGACATGCAGCAATGGAATCTCAACAGAAAACATAGCTAGTTCGTGTCCAAACCACCACCCACCAAATCCATGTTTCACTTGTGAAATTTTGATGGCTTGCAAATTCTCCAAGTGAAAGCTGAGAAGCAGTACAGCATCATGCAGTGCACGCTTGCGCATCGCTGGTGGCCCTTCACATAGCCATGTGAGAATGGCTGATCACCTCCCTGGTTCTCCAAGAGGAACACGCGTATGGTTGCATCTTCTTGCCAAGAGCCCACCTGCATTTTGATGTCAATATGATGAAGATGATGAAGGGACATGAACTTTTGCGATGGCTGCTCACTCTCAACATGTTAAATGCATGAAGTTCTGAAAGCCCAGATAGGCCCCAAACAGATCAACTATTGAGCCTATAGGGACAAGGGGAAAGGAAGCAGGGATAAAGTGAAAACAAAAGAGATGGAAGACAGACAGCAGCAGCGAGGTGGCAGCACAGCACCAATCCACGAGGGGAAAAGGGCACAACGACCCCTGCGAAACCTATTTTCCAGCTCTTGCGATCACAATGACAATGCCTCACCCTATGTCTACCAGCAGCGGTCATCCATGGAACTTTGACAACTACAGCCAGGCCTGATGCTATAACCACATTTAAGCATCAGAATATTTATCGCATTGATGTATATATTTCCACTAGTAGGTCCTGCAGCTCAGTATGAACAACATTGCTTGTTAGTCAAAATTTAACAAGTCATGACGTCGCAATGGCCATTGCGGGTCAACTGTCTGCTCATTATCCAAGTTCAACTGTCTTCGCATTTCCAACACGGCGGTTGGACCATCCAATCTGGCGCCTGCGCAGCAACGTTGATTGGTCTGACCCCCATTGCGGGGTGGACAGCAATGACTGGAACGGAGACATGTCTTGTATTTCTTTTTGGAAACAATGTGACTCCGACAAGTCCTCGAAGCGGCTGGCGTCGATCTTGATACAACTTCTCTAGAAATTCGATACCAGCCACTCGGGTGCGCCTCAATGGTGAGCCACGTTGTCTGAGATCTCCCAAACCTCTGCACCACCTTTCAGGACCCTATCCAGTACCTCCCCAAAACTTTCAGGCATCTGTCGAAAGCACCTTGTATCGCACTTTGTCCAAGTCACGCGGGTAAGAAATGACAAGCCGCTACGCCGCAGGCCGAGAACAGATAAGCGAGGAGCTCCTACACTTGGTGGGTGCATGACATGGATCACAAACAGGTTTTCAAGTTGGATGCATATGCACAAACCACCGAATCACATGTGTCCTGACGATGGCAATCTGTCAGGAAGTTCATATTCAACGATTCCGGCTCCAAAGAATTGAGGATTGCCACAAGATCACAGTCCTGGGGTGGCTACTGGTGTTCAACGAGCAAGGCAGCAAGTGTGATGGGTCTTTTGGCCAACGCAAGCTTGGGTAAACAAGCACCTGTTTCAAAAGGCACGATTTGATGTTGCGACTGCTTATGATTTTGGCAATGATCTCCCCTTTGGGCAAAGTCTCCGCTAGGTCACCAATCATCAGCTTGGGATCAGCTGCCATGGTAGCTGCTGTGGCCAATACTTAAGCTCCATGCTTCAGCACATTGCGGTGCATTGTGCCAGTTGCATCAAGCGGCCCGATTCTTTCACAATATGTTCTATTCTTTGCTACGATGCAAACGCTGGCTCTGACAACCTCTTGCTCACACCTTCTCGGGGTAACATGTGAATATATTGTCTATAGTCTAAACTTTTCTTTTCTCAATGTTCAACAATCACTTCGCCATGGAATGCAACTGATATGCTTGAAAGTGAAGCCCCTGTCTTGAATTCTGAATTCTGCATCAGGGGTTTGGAGGGCAGTTTTTTTTGCACCTCTAGCCGAGATATTTGAAGCAATTTCCTTGTGCTCGTTTTGAAGGTGTAGGTTAAAGGAAAATCATTTATATACTGTTGCTGGGCGGGTGGATCGAAAGTATAACAGTATAATAGTAATACCAAATACCATGGTATATCCCCGGAGTTAATAGATGTTAATAGTATATCCTCACATGTTTTTTTCACCATTTTTACAGGTATGATTACGATTCCCAGTCATGGGTGGAAACAAATGCATTGTTTTACCCGCATTGATCACATTAATTAAACCCATCCATGGGTTTACTATGGTGTTGTCCCTACCATGGTTTATTATAATCCCCATTAAACCATATTATATAAACCAGATAGATCAGATCCTCATAATAACCTATCAACTATGGCACTATGGTATTTTTCCATGGCTTTTCCCATGGTTTTTGGCACCCGCGAATCCCATCTCCACCGTCTCCGGAGGTCTCCGGTCTCCTCCCCGGAGAAGCCCAGCGCCGCACGCAGCAGGAAGGCGCTGGTCTTCGGACGACTGGCGAAGGCCCGACGCACGCGGCACACCGCCGCGCGGAGCTCAGCGCCTATGGGGGAACTTCGGGGGATGAAGGGAAAATCACAGTTATGGCCATTTACCAGTTATAACTGGTTATAAATGGGATTATACATTCTATAAATGGGGTTATAAGTACTTATAACTGATAAATGACCATAACTGCATGGAACATCTGTAGGAAACCGTGGGTTTTCTATGGGAAATCATGGGTTTTCTATGGTTTTTTTTCCCATTAAGACTAATGGTTTCCTGCACATTTTTCAACTTGAAACCAACCCAACGAATTTTCACCCAGGAAATCTCAGCAATTTTCTGGATAGGGATTTCAAGCAATTTTCTGGATGGGGCTTCACTAACAAGAATGGCTATTTAGCCAACAGTTTCAACCATGACGTGGAGTGAGTTATGGATTGAAAAGGGTCAAGTTGGTAGTGTCAAGCAATACGTATATAGAGGGTTAGCATTAAATAAACTGTACGTCCGAAGTAGTAAGTTAAGTATTTGGGGTTAAATTTTCTACGTATTGCACCTCGATACTAATCAAATTTGAGACAAAGAAGAGCTTGGTACGAATTGAAAAGTAGCCAAGTTCATTTATTCAATGGGTTTGTCTGAAATAGGGTACCCCACGCCATCCACTAGCCCATCACAATTTTCCCTATTAAAACTGCCATTTAGATCCGTTTCGGGGGTATACCGCATTTTCAAACACGCCCTAATGAAATGGTGTTGGCTATATATCCAGTTCTATTCCCACTCAGATCCCATTAAATCTCCACTTTTCATGGTTAAATATCGTGTTGAATCTGGTTACATCATCTTAAATGCGGTAAAATTACCAAATGCAAATTTATTGGGGAGGATTTTCATGGTAAAAGTGTCCAATCTGAGATTTCTCAGAGTTGACCCATGGACTCACTGGTGGCAGCCAATTTCGTATAGAACAACGGAGATGCGTGTGTCCGGAAAGGCTACCCTCCAGTAAAACACACAAAAAACTATGGAACATCACCATTTTTTACCGGGTAAATCATCTTTAAATGGCAATGCTCAATAGCTATAGCAAATCCCCGGAGAGTATCCATCAATTTCATGCGGTTTTGATTGGAAAGTGAGGTTTGAAAGCATTGGATTTGGGGTTATTGGACAAACCCAAATGATTCCAAATGGGAATGGCTCCAAAAAGGGGTCACAGTATCCAACTCCGGCATAGTACAAGAAGTAGTTGTTGAACCAAGTACATTTCGATATGAACCAAAACGGCAGAGGATATTATATATAATATATATATATTATATATATATTATATAATATATATATATATATATACATATACATGGTCAAATAGATGTGACCAACAGAACTGGGCATTTCAGCAAAGATGTTTAACAACTCGTAGGTTCTAATCCACTAATCCACTTGATGATCTCATCGGTTCATCCCAGGTGCATTCCCCGAAGCCAAATCCCATGGATTTCCAATGACGTCACAGTGAGGTGATTATAACTTATCCAGAACATGTGGATAGCCTCCAGTCTAGTGGATTACTTAAACATAGAGCATATATCATATTATATCATCATATATCTCATGTTTTCTACACATTTTCTTTCCTCTAGTAATCTTCTCCAGAAGCGAAGCGCGCTTGTCTCCCGGCGTTTCGGATGGCCAGGGCACAGGTGTTGATTTGCAAAATGGTCGAGATCTGATGCTCAAGGACCTGTAAAGACTGAACGGATCAGTTGATCAGTTCATTTGGGTCTGGGTCAACATCTCTGAATATAGATGGTTGGTGGTACAATAACCATCTTGAAACATATGACTTCGTCAATGGGAAAGGTGACATCCCTAATATATCCTAATATATTATGAAAAATAAAAGCCATGTTTGAAACCACCAACCAGATATGGATGGTTTAAAAAAAATGTCGACCAAAGATAGAGGTAGACTTGAGTTTGTGGGTCCTTAAAAGAAACGACCTGCTTGAGGTCCCATAGTTGGGACCCACCTCCTGCAGATCGATGTCCACCTCACCCCCCGGTCGGAGGCACCTTCCCGCAGCCGGGCAGTTTGCGCACGGGCAACTTGTCCATATACTCCAGCACCGCCTGCCGGCGAAAAAATGGGGGGTCCACAGAATTGAAAAACCACCAGAGTTGGACCACAGATGTTCAGCACTAAAGATCGACTCCGAGATTCAAACGGCAACGGACTGACATGGGATACGGAGATGATTATGACTGTTACATCATCTAAAAAAAACATTAAAATATGATCATTACTATGTAATATATTAACATCCCAAAAAATCGTACATTTCCCATATCGTATGGTACGTATGTATATATATATATATATATATATTCCCACTACACTATACAACTTGAAAATAGTCCTGGATGTCTCACTGTTGAGATCCACCATCAGGCCGCTGAGAGGGTACATTGGTCCATGCTTCCAGGTTTCATCCCCTGTTGGATTTTCTTGGATTTCTTGGGCGTTCTTGGACTTTCCCAGTTTCAAATCACCTTCAAGATATGAACATTTATGATATATTTATTCATGGATATTCATAGATTTCCCATATATTTATGATATCTCCCATATATTTCCCATATAGCATATGGATTCTCATGTGATTTTTCTTCGGTCCCTTAAGCTTCCCTTAAGCTTCCCAAAAAACTCGCTCTCCACCTCTCGGCTGGGCTGAATCCGGGTCTGTCCATCCGGTTTCTTCTCATCTGATGCAATCTTGGCCACCATTCCTCAGCGAACTCGGGAAATCTGATGGGAAAACTCTGCATCTTAAGGCCATCGTTTCAAACTCCAAGTCGAGATTTTCGCCACATTTTCCCATTTAACAAAAACTATATATAGAAAATTGGAAAACTCTGGAACACTTCCATTGATTTTCCATATTTTCCCTATGGAAAACTATGGAAAACTTCCCCCGAGCACCTTTTGAAGCACGGCACTGTTGGGGCCAATCCCTGCCGAACACGTGAGGCCTGTGGACTCCTTGACCTGGCGGTCAAAATTCACGTGACGGTTTTTACATGGTCTAACATGGTTTAACCAGCAAAATATAGCAAAATATATATTATATATATATATACAATCTACACATGATTCTTTACAGATTCTATATGTGCATTTGGGATCTTTTTTTTGTGTCTGTATTTGGTTTTAAAATTATCAAACACATGGGATTGGACCCAGCATCGTAGTGACATCATACGTGATCCGGATGATATCACCAACCAAAACAAAAATGTTTACCAACTATGGTGATGTCAAGGAATATCGAAAAACATTAGTGTCTCCATCTTGGTTTGTCAATGGGGAAATTTCAATTCACGGCCATCGAAATATCGAAAAAACATGAACAAATACCCTCCGGTAATTTAACATAGCTATTGAAAGTTGCCATTTATAGTGAGTTTTCCCATGAAAAATTGTGATTTTCCATAGTTATGTAAACGTTTACCGGAGGGTATGAGCAAATGATGCTGGAAACCATTGGAGTTTGGCTTACGCAGCCTTTCATCCTGACCATGGTCCATTAAGGATCATTGTCCAATAAAAAACCTCGACAACTTGCCCATCATGGGATTGGTTTAAGGGAAAATATGGGCAAATCCATAGGATTTTAGCCCAAAAAATGATGCAAAAAATCTAATTTCCATGGAATCTAAAGGGACCCCGGGACCCCATTGGGATCTATACTATTCCCATGATCTTCCCATGTTATTTGGGGTTTCATGGGGGTCCCTAAAAATTGCACTTCCAATGTTTGAAGACTACTCTCCAGTTTCAGAAGCTGTCATAACTATAGAAAATCCACCATAGTTTTTAGTTCGATGATTTCCTATGATTTCCTTCTTCCGTGCTGTAAAGCTATCCATTTCTTGGGCATAGAATACCAGGATAGCTATAGAAACATCCACCGGCATCCCAATCATCCCATCAGTCATCATCCCATCAGTCGTAAATCGGAAACCTTTTCTGACCTTTTTGTTGCGATCATATGGCGATAATATGGGGATAACATGGCGATAATATGGGGATAATATGGCGATAACATGGGGATAATATGGGATATTTCACTAGCCAAAATAGTTCTGCTATATTGGGATAATATGGGATTAATATTCCTCTATACGTTCAGCATCATTCCAGGGTTCGGTCGCAGTGAGGCCGTTATAATTTACCCATCATTCACTCTGATACCCTCCAGTAAATTAACATAGACCCTGAACAATCATCAATTTCCTGTGGAAACTCATTTTGCAACCCCTATCTGGCAAGGTCGAACTGTTAATTTGGAGGATAATGACCCATTCAGATACCTAAAACCGTAGATATACCTTACATAGGCCGTACAATAGACTTCAAAAAAAATGCTAGGTAGCTTCAATTTTTATTGGTACCTGAAATGTTCATTGAGGGTAATAAACCCAATAGCTGGTAACACATGTTAATAACCCCTAATCATATCTAATTAGTACATCTAATGTTAGTTGAAGGTAGTAGTTATTATCTTTTCAGCTAACATCTGATAGATAATCTATCTTATCATAGTTACCATATCAATCTCATGTACTAGATGAATTACTCCCCCTCCTTTTACCGTAGTGCAAAAAAATATATATTATTTTTTTTCTTCCACGTTAACTAAAGTGACAATTCGGAGGTTTACTTCCATGTTAGTTGCAATGGGGGGGGGTAAACTGCAAATTTGTGTTCTTCGGATCTGAACCTTTTTTTTTTGGCTAGTTCTTTTTGCCACGAGTTCCCCGGGAATCCTGGGCATTTGTTGATTAACGTAGAAATTTTGATTTCTTCAAGATAAAGCTGGGAATGCCTCCATTTTTTAACAACCGACGATTGGGGCGGGTGGCTTGCATAGAAATTTGCTGCTTGGAGTAGGATGTGGGCAGTGCCATGTTAGCGAGCGCTCGGTCCTCCTTTTACCGTAGTGCAAAAAAAAATCTTCCACGTTAACTAAAGTGACACTGCGGAGGTTTACTTCCATGTTAGTTGCAATGGGGGGGGGTAAACTGCAAATTTGTGTTCTTTGGATCTGAACCCTTTTTTTTTGGCTAGTTCTTTTTGCCACGAGTTCCCCTGGAATCCTGGGCATTTGTTGATTAACGTAGAAATTTTGATTTTTTCAAGATAAAGCTGGGAATGCCTCCATTTTTTAACAACCAACGATTGGAACGGATAACTT
>Ga0126342_10017454_pt1 | contig 12411 bp, 12 predicted proteins | sample Cyp1metagenome_FD_92528 | JGI IMG/M metagenome (GOLD analysis project Ga0126342, IMG submission 92528) | Coral microbial communities from Lord Howe Island, Old Settlement Bay, Australia - Cyphastrea 1 metagenome | ecosystem: Host-associated > Invertebrates > Cnidaria > Coral ... | reverse complement strand
TATTGGAAGTAACTCTCAAGCCAAGTGCCAAGTTCAGCTTCTTTGACTCACGGTTTTTTCGAAATGGCTCAATGTTAATTGAACAGATCAGCGCCACTAGTATAACATGTGACCCTTGATTACATTTGAACCCTTGGATGTGAGGAAAAAACGTTACAATACAAATGTCAAGGGCTGAAGATTTGAATCGACAATTGATGAACACAATAGACCAACAGTCCCAACAATAGGAAGAGCAACGGAGACGTGAAGGAGAATTGAGAAATATGGTTGTACAGTTGCAAAACCAGTTGGTTGTTGCCAAACATGCACCACCCACTATTCCAGCCAAAATGGCACGGATCCCAAGATGGTTGATGTATCAGCACTCATGAACGACATGCGTCAACTTGACTTAGAGAAGAGCTCAGGATGGTGAAGCAATTGTCAACTATTCCAGTCACTTATCCTATGACTCCAAATGCTTCCCAAGTACCCTTGGTGCCCCTACCCATAGCGCAACCACCGGTTAGTCCAGTGTCAGCGTGCGCTGGCATCCCGCCATCCGGGCCAGGGTCACCATCTTTTGTTAAACAAACGCAGTGGGAGGGATTTCTGTTCAATGACGACACCTACTCCGGCAGCCGACCCACCAGGATCTCCATCGAGCTCATCATCATCAGATGGCAAAGGTCAACCATTTGGATGGCCAGGGCGGTCCCCGGGTGGTCATGGTCCACCATCTTCCCAAGCATCCGGTTCCCCAAACCGCCAATGGCATAGCATTGGGATAGGATCATCAGCTGCCTTCTCGGAAGAGGCGGTGTATAAGTATAAGTCATTGCAAAATATCAAAATCGGTTCACTTCCCAAATGCCGGTGCGTTCAGAAGTTGGAAAAATGGTCTTGTTACCAAACTGTGCTTCATGGACACCACAGGACAGGACATTTTGCTTGAATGGGTCTTAGAGGCCTTGGATGCGAGCACAGACCTTGCAGCCGGTAGTTGTATGAACCTTCCCCGGCTGAATGCATACATGGCCGCACTGCTGACCGAGCCGAAGCATTTGCATGGCGAGCTTGGAGTCCAATTTCAGGCATATGTTGAAAGCTGCCAACTTCGTAGAACATCCCCAAAGGGTAGAGAGATGCTCCAAATGATTGCAAAAAGGTTTCAGTTGGATCTCAATAGAGGGTCGAATCTCACTCAACAGGCACCGCTTGAATTGACTGTTGATTCGTATGCCCATGAAGGTTTGCAGAAATTCATCGAAAGAATTGAACTGGTTCTCAATGCAATCCCTCCAACCCATCAACCAAGTGAAATGACAAAGTTTATCTGGCTGTTTAGCAGACTCAAACCATGTAGAATGATGCAAAGATTCATCGACCGTATCAAAGATTCGAAAGAAGGGTCGCACACTCGATCATGGGATTGGTGGTATGGAAAGTTGAAAGGAATCGTAATAGAAATGCGTGAAGATCAAATCGAGGCCAGTATCAAAGCATCCCTTCAGACAGAGGTGAAAAATTCACCGCGGTCAGCAAAAGCTGCAGTTGCAAGCAAGCCCGCAGAACCGGCTGATGAGACCAAAGGTCTTCCGGGTCCTGCCGCCAAGGCCAAGCTAAAGGCGAAAGCCAAATCTCAGGGAGAAGGTATCAAAGGTACTGTCCCAGGGAAAAGTGACGATAAATCCAAAGGAAAGTCAAAGGGTGACGGTAAGGGGAAAGACAATAAAAAGGGTTCAGAACCTGCGGCAAAGCCAAAGGCTGGACCAAAGGCAAAGTCTTCAATCCCAAGTTTGTTCTATCCAAAGGGTACGTGCAACAGAGGCGACAATTGCCCATTTCTCCATGAAGCGAAGGCCGCTGCAGCTGCCAAGGCTAAGTCGTCTGCAGCGACTGCCAAGGCTACTGTAGCATTTGTTGCAGCAGCATACAGCATGCCAAAGGTGTCTGCGGTGTCAACTGCAGCTGTAAAGGAGACTTTGAAGAAGTCGGCATGGGCCACGTTCAAATCCTCCGTCTCTGCATTCGTTCAGCCGTTTCTCACATTGATGTCGCTCACATCCGGCATTGGTGATCCACAGGGGTTTGCCTCCGCGGCAACACTGTGCAGTCCCAACGTGACCTACCCGCAGGTGTTTGCATCCCAGAGCTCAGATGCAACACTGTGGAAACAGAATTTGGATGACACCAGGTATTCCAGCCATTCCATCGCACACTCATGCAGTGCCAGCCCAATCCACATCCGCCACAGCTTTCGACCTCGAATGGATAGCCGATAGTGGGGCAGGACGGGATCTTGGGTCTGAACGGGCATTTATGCAACAAGGCGTTCCACAAAATACCATTCAATCATGTATATCTGGAATTCATCCCACGAAGTTTGAAGCGGGGAATGGCACTTTTACCAGTGACACTTGCGTAGAATTGCAAGGTCAAAACTTTTGGCAAGCACGATTCAACATGATGAATGATTGTCCATTAGTCAGATCGCTGCGACAAATAGTGTCCCCCAGAAAGCCATTCGTTTGGATGCCAGGTGAGTTGCCATTTTTTGCCAATTCTTGTGATGATGTACAGATCGCTGCAGATGAAAGCCAGCTTCATCATGCCCCAAGGGTTGAGGATTTTGTGCCCATTTTCAGAGAGAACCTGAAAGCAGTTGTATCCAAAGCATTCGTGGGTGAAGCCAAGCCTCCAGCACCAACCGCCGTTGAACAGCATCCGCTGAAGAGCCTGCCGCGCGCGAGCGTGACGAGGATGAAATAAGTGCCGAGCATGCGCGCGCGCGGCGCATTTGCCGGCCGACCAAATGCCAGATGAAGGAGCAGATGATGACAAGTTCATTGATGAAGGTCGGGGGTGAAGCCTTGATGCGAGAGGCTTTGAGCCGTCGTCACAGGACAGGATGTGCCACATGCCAAAGAATCCATTTTGTGAGGTTTGTCGAAGGGCTAGGATGTAGAAATCCAAGACCGCAAAACTTCGTCATGACCCGTTGGAATCTCGTTGTCAGTTAGAACCTGTGTCTAAGTTTGGCGAAAGATTGGCAAGTGATTTCATAATAGTGAATAAATCAAGTGATGGTACCCAAGAGTCATTTGTGCAAGTCATAAGAGATGAGCATTCACGGTTTTTGGCTGCATTCCCGTCAACATGACACTGAGACAGTCACCCGGAACCTTTTGGCTTTTCTTGGTCCATCCTATCATACAAACCCCGTTATGATGTGCCAGTCAGAAAGCGCAAAGGAGTTCCAAGCTTCGTGCGATGTCCTAGGGTTTGTTCATGAACCAACATTGGCCCGCAGGTGGCCACACAATGCACAACTAGAAAGGGACGTCCGGTCCCTAGAGGAGATAACGAGATCAGTCCATCTCGCTGCAGGTTTCCATGTTGTCAAAGACCTTTGGAAACACTCGGTTGCGTATGCTGATGTAGTAATGAGTCAGTATCATCCTTTGCAAGGCCCTCCTGAGGGAGAACCATCCAACCGCTTCATTCGAGCGACTGGCAATGAGTGCAATGGGAGAGAACTTTTACTTGGACAACTTGTTTATCTTCCGAGTCGCCAGCTTTGTTTGCTGGATGGCGATTCGATTCAGGACCGTTGTCATTCAAGAACGTGAACTACGTGCTCGATTACGAAAGTGTTAGGAGCCAGAAACCTGGTTACTCCATTGTCACAGCGATACCTTGTGAAGAGGTTTCTGTGCCCGAAGGCCCACCAATTTTGCCACTGAAGGCTGCAGCAGATGAAGCACTTGCTCTCTTCAAGAACCCAAATTCAAAGCAATTAGCTGTGATTGATGTTCCTTTCAGCGAGCTGCCAAGTGATGTACACTCGTCATGAATACATCACATTGGATCGATTGATAAAGTATGGAGGTTCACCTTCATGCCGTGCATGCGAAACAGCGTTATTATCCGGAAGACACGCACCTGCATGCAGAGCTCGATTCGATGCATTGGTCAGAGCCGACCGTGTTGGACGCACTCCTCGCGCACCAGCTGCTTTTACTCCGGTCCCAGAAGCCGAAGCGCCAAGCACACCAATGCCAGTTCTTGACGGGCCTGTTGAAGCCTTGCCTGATGCTGATCCATCCGAATTGCCATTTAGTGCTGGTATCCCACCAGGCCATCCAGAGACCGAAATGCCAGCCAAAACAAATACGGAATTTGATGAAATCTTTCTTCGAAATAGAAGAAAATATCGAAGAATGTATATCAATCATCAAGTTCTAATACCCTCTTTTTATACGCATGTGATGAAAACTCGGCCATTGGTGGAGTTTGTGATGAAATAGGTGTTGAAGGCATCAGGTTATCCTGTAATATGATTGATTTGCAGGATGAAGGACAAGTTTCCAAATTGATCACTCCAGCTGATGACCGCAAATCTGCAGATGCCTGGGTCAGCCTCCCATGTACCGATTTCACACCATGGCAACACATGAATGTGCATGGACATGGATGGGGTTTTCAGGAAAAGAGAAGAAAACAGGCTAAGAAAATGCTCGCTCAAGCAAAGAGGTTCATGAAGAAAATCTTAGCCGAAGGTGGTCGTGTTGCCATCGAATGGCCGGCAAATTCTGGATGGTGGGACCTAGATGAAGTCAAAGAGTTTGAAAAGGAAAATGCATTCAGAAGAGTTTGCTTTGATGGGTGCATGTTGGGTGTTCATGGTAAAGTAAAGTATCCCAGTCCGTAGTCCATGGTGCGTGTCTTCATGTGATGAACGAATCCGCCTTACTATCCTGGCTGCCTATCAGTGCGATCATTCGCACCAGCATGAACCTGCCGAGGGTAGTCAGACCAAGCAGACAGGATTCTACACAAGACAGTTTGCATCGGTTATCGCCGAAGCATGGTATCCTCAAGAGTGGTTTCAGCATGTTCCAGATCTGAGCACTTCCTCTGCACTTGTGACCTTGAATCTGACAAAGTCGGAATGGTCCAAAGATGAAAAGGCAATCAAAGCCATCAAAGCGGAAGCCGAAGGTTTGAGAGCTTGGGATGATTTGACAGTAGTTCCTGCTGCTCAAGCGAGCTCGTGCTCAAGGCGAGGACATCAAGATTGCCGAAGTCTTTACACTTGCAGGAATCAAACACCATGACATGAATTACCACCTGAATTCCTTAAATATAAGCGGCGACTTGTATACAGGGGTGACATGATCAAAGACCAGTCAGCCAACAGGTTTTCTTCACCGAAGCTAAAAGCAGCTACCGCTCCAACAATGCTGGCAGCGTTGAATCTCACGCTTTGGTTCGGGTGCATGTGCATGACAAGGATTTCTTGTGCAGTTTGCATACAAGCTTATCTTCAGTGCCTCCTTGAAGGAAACACCTGGGTGATACTGCCCTATATGAGTTGTGGTTGGAAGAATGGAAGAAGGTTTATGATCCCTCCGCTCGCCTTGCAGTAAAGCTGATCAAATCGTTATATGATCACCCACAATCAGGAAAGTTGTGGCAAGCCCATCTTGAAAAGCAGTTAATTGAAATGAAAGGAGTTCCTTTAGAATCATACCCTTCAAACTTTGTCTTCAGACGGGGAAAGAATGATGAACAGACATTAATCCTGAACGTTTATGTAGACGACTTGACACTAGCTGGGGGTACCAAAGAAATCCAACAGGAATCCTGGAAAGAACTTCAGCGGAGAGCCAAGGTAGAACCAGGAGATCTATCTCCGAAACTGGAACGAAGATCCTTGGGAGGACACACATGATTCAAAGAACCTCCAAAGAAGTACCAATGACCTATGACATGAGTTCATATGCAAGGGGAATTGTAAGTTTCTACTGCGAACTCACTGGAACACGTAGAGAAATTGAGAAAGGTCGAGACTCCATGCCCTCCTGAGTCTCAAATGTTTGAAGGAGAGCTTGCGCATGAAGGTGTTTTACACCCATGCCGCCAAAGTGCTCATGCGATGCCTTTGGTTGTCTCGTTTGGCCAGACTTGACTTAAGTTTTGCAGTGCAACGACTTGCAAGTAGAGTAACTCGTTGGACGTTGTGGGAAGACAGACAGATGCTCAGATTCATCAGCTACGTACACTCAATTGCTGACCACATGATCCAGGCGACTGTCGACCCCAACAAATCTCCAGAGCTGGTTGTATATACAGATTCTGGTTTTGCTTCGTGCCCGCATACGGCCAAGAGCACTTCAGGAGTTGTGTTCATCCTGAAAACGGGTAACGCTCGATACCCATTGTTATGGTCATAAAAGAAACAGAGTTCAACTGCGAGATCAACTACAGAAGCAGAGCTAATAGCATGTGCTAGCGCTCTATTTGGCGAAGTTTTGAATCTGCATACTGATTGAGTGTTTGGTTGGGACGCATGTTCAAATTGTCTTTGAGCAGGACAATCAAGCTGCTATCGCGGTAATGAACAGTCAGGTTACTCAGCGAACTGCGACACTGTGACCGCGAGCATCGTTCAACGTTGCGTCCGCTGGAGCAAGAAGTTTTCATTCTGAGGTATTGTGAAACATCTACACAAGCCGCCAATGGACTTACAAAGATCATCTCACCTGCATAATGGCGACAAACCTTGGAACAGCTTTGCCTTAGGCCCAAGTAGTTGTAGATCAGTGGAAATGCCCAACGAAATTGGCCAGGTGTTAGCCTGACACCTGGGTCCCTGAAATTGTAAATAGGGCACATGTGCATGTATAACATGAGGTGGGAGTTGTTGGTTTGCATGCAAAACCATGCACTTATGACATCCTCTAATGCATATGTTGTCTTACCTCATTTTGGGTGTGTACCGACTTACTTTGTCTCAAGTGCTGTCAAAACAAGCGTCTTGGCAGCCGTTCACTGTCTTGCAAATTAAATCCCGAACTTGGCTGTGGTTAGGTGATTTAACTTGTCGGGTTCAATTTAAACCGCAGATATTGGCCACATTCCTGCAGTTCGAGGCTGAGCCGAAAGTGCTTCAGCTCTCCTTGAAGGATACGAATTTGGGCAGAGGAAACCAACCGTATCCCTGAGATGACGGGTGAATCTTTCCAGCTCTTGCCTGTCGAAGTGAGGCACTTGTTCATGGTGGGATAATAAAAAGGCCAACGCCCGGGTGCCGCCGACCCCCTGTTACAGGGGCAGGCGTTTTGTGATTTTTGAGCCTTGGGCAAGCTGGTGTCAAGAGTTCCTGGCAACCTCTCAGGGCTGGGCGAAACGTGCTAACCAGCAGTTTCGAAACCCTATAGAATGGAGGTTTTGGAGCTGAAGCTGCAGCACTTCAGAGACCATCTAGAAACCATCATTTTAGAGACCACATAAAAACGAGATTGGTGAACCTAGCAAAGTTTGGACCCTGGCCACCCGGAGCTGAAGGTGCAGCAGTTTCGCAGCCCTCAGCAACGGGCTGAAGCTGCAGCGAAGCTTTGCAGGGCTGGGCGAAACGTGCCAACCAGCAGTATCGAAACCCTAAAGAAAGGAGGTTTTGGAGCTGAAGCTGCAGTATTGTAGAGACCCTATAGAAACCAGCATTTTAGAGACCATGAAGAACCGAGCTTGGTGCACTTAGCAAAGTTTGAACCCTGGCCACCTGAAGCTGCAGCAGTTGCGCAACCTTTGGCAACGGGCTGAAGCTGCAGCTTTTCAGGGCTGGCCGAAACGTGCCAACCAGCAGTTTCAGGGCTGGGCGAAACGTGCCAACCAAACCCTATAGAAAGGAGGGTATGGAGCTGAAGCTGCATAGAAACAAGGTTGGTGAACGCAACCATTGGCAACGGGCTGAACTTTTCAGGGCTGGGCGAAACGTGCCAACCAGAAGCTGCAGCACTTTAGAATAGTGACGGACAATCACTTAGAACGTCAATTTTTCCAAAATTTTAGACTCTCACACTTAGAACATCAGGGAACCCCACACTTAGAACATGGTGGACACTAATGATCCAAATCAGTTAGAACATCAGGAAATGGATGTTCTAAGTGTGAGGCTCCTTGCAACTAACCCTGGCTCCCCACACAGAACATCACAAACAAAGAGTTCGGTCACGTTTATTTTTCTGTCTGCGCCCAATCAAACTGTTAGCCAACCAAAATATAGTTATGTCAAATAGATCATTATAGAAATATATATATATATACATGTTGTAATGCCTTGGGGTGTTCTAAGGGTGCGGGTCTCCACAGCTGATTGATAAATTTGGGTTCATATTAATAAATAGAGTTATGTCAGTAGATCGTTAAAGGTGTCTATATATATATATATATGTGTGTTTGTTGTAATGTCTCGGGATGTTCTAAGTGTGGTAGTCTCCACAGCTGATTGATCACTTTGTGTTCATATAAATATAGTTATGTCAATAGATCATTATAAATAATATATATATGTATATGTATATGTTGTAATGTCTTGGGATGTTCTAAGTGTGGGGGTCTCCACAGCTGATTGATAACTTTGTGTTCATATAAATATAGTTATGTCAATAGATCATGATAGAGATATGTATATGTTGTATCTAATGTCTTGGGATGTTCCAAGTGTGGGTGTCTCCACAGCTGATTGATAACGTTGTGTACTAATATATATATATATAGTTATGTCAATACATCATTTAAGATACATATATATATGTGTGTTGTAGTGTCTTGGGATGTTCTAAGTGTGGGGGTCTCCACAGCTGATTGATAACTTTGTGTTCATGTAAATATAGTTATGTCAATAGATCATGATAGAGATAAATATGTTGTATCTAATGTCTTGGGATGTTCTAAGTGTGGGGGTCTCCACAGCTGTTTGAAAACTTTGTGTTCAAATAAAAATAGTTATAACAATAGATCATTAAACATATAAATGTATTTGTATATGTTGTAATGTCTTGGGATGTTCTAAGTGTGGGGGTCTCCATAGCTGATTGATAACTTTGTGTTCATATAAATATAGTGATGTCAATAGATCATTTTCAAAAATTTCTATCAATATATATATAGAATATATGTTGTAATGTCCTGGGATGTTCTAAGTGTGGAGGTCTCCACAGCTGATTGATAACTTTGTGTTCGTATAAATGTAGATATGTCAATAGATCATTATAGAAATATAAGCATCTCCGCTTACATAAAATATGATTTTTTTGGATTGCACAGGCAAATTTGCCGAAAATGTGCTTAGAATATTTTAGTTGTTTGCATGCAATCATGTTTTGCTGTCCACCTTGAAGAAGTGAGATGGCATGTCAAATCGAATTGGCTCAAGAATGTCATGAGCCTTGTAGAACACCGCAGTGGGATAGCCATATTGACTGGATTGTCTCTAGCTGGGGTGTGGAGGTGGACCGTGCGAGAGGTGGCCAGGCAATCTGTTGGGCAATTAGTGACATTTCTGGGTGATTCACTGGTGAGCGAGGGGATTTATCGGATTCCCACGGATTGGTGGGGTCCCTTTTATCTGCTGAGTTTTTATCTGGTGATTGAGCTTCGATCAGAACTGATTGCCCTGCTTAAGATTTTCTGCCACATCATCACAAACCTCCTTTATTGGTTCCATTGGTTGTGCAAGCCTGCTGATTCACAAGCCCTGGCGCCATTGGAAGCACCACCTGTAAGAGCAGACCACAGGGAGCTAACCTGTCTTATGGCGGGCCCGGCCTTGGAAGGTTTCCTGTTGCTTGAACGGGCAGGTGAATGGGACGAAGTGTGGGCGGCTTGTGTGGTCCCCAATTCTTCAGACCTGTTAGTGAGAACCACCAGTGGTGACGGCACTTCGTGGCAATGGTCAGTTGTGAGAGTGAACGTAGGCAGCATGCGAGCGCCAGTAGGAGCCGGAGTAGGGAGAGGACCTCCAGCTGGAATCAACAATGCCATAGTGAATTGGATATGCCAACCAACGAATCTCCATCAGAAGTGGAGCCCCACAGCCGACGAGGCGGATGCTTTGAAGAGAGAGGGACAGATGGTTGGACTGCAATTGAGCCGAGAAGGCGTGCCGGAGTCAAAGGTCACTCACCCTGGAACGGGCATGGATTTGATAGCGTTGGACTTGCAGCCTCAGGCCGTCGCAGGAGGAGGGGGTATGGCAGTGGCCAGACCCGCGGTTGCCGGGGGCTTGGGGCCAAGCAACGGAGGCTCACCAGGAGACGCCTTCAACATGCAGAGCCTGTCAGATGTGGTGAACAAGTTGAAGGAGATGGCTCGCAAGAGCGGTTCCAAGCGGGACCACTCTGCAAAGAGGAGAAAGAAAGACAAGAAGCGGTCGTCCAAGAAGAAGAAGAAAAAGAGATCCAAAGACTTGGACACCAGCTCGAGTGGCAGCAGGTCCCGCTCAAGTCGCTCGAGCGGCGCCAGCAGTTCATCCAGAAGTTCAAATGCCCCCATCAGATGGGGACACAAAGCAAAGTCGAGGTCAGTGGATTACAACGAAGTTCATGCTCTGGACATGCAGCGCTTCAAGAAGAAGGGAGAATTGTTGGCTTACGCCACCAAGCATCCAGGAGCTCTATCCGGACATTTCCTCGCTTCGGTGTTTGCCAGGCTCTCCAAGGGCCGGGTGACCAAGACTTCGCAGCTTCGCGAAGCATCAGTGGTGTCATGGGCAACTCAGCATGCGGGCTTGACGGAAATCAGAGACATTCGAGAAGTTCTGACCTTGGCCGAAGCCATGGATTCCATCAACCGAAGAGAGATAGCTCGGGCGATGGACATCCTTGCTCAAAGGATCCTTGCAGTGCAGCAGGCGAAGAGGAAAGGGGGTTCATGGGACAAGGCGGAGGCGATCGAACTCATTCCGTCAGGCAACAGCTTGGCCAGCAGCTCAATGCCGGCTTTGACCAACTAGGCTTCAAGCTTAGGAGGGCCCTGAAGCGGTGGAAGCTCGCCCATGGGGGTGAACCTACAACTATGGGGTCCTACTTCTGCATGATCTTTGCGTCTCTGGAAGGCTTGTTCGCACATGGTGGCAGTGTCTTCTCTTTTGGGAGGAGGCTCTGGCAGCTTGGTGTGGCGCAGGCGGCGTTGCAGAGGGCTTGCGAATTCACATCCAAATTTTTCCATGATGGATCAGTCGGTGAAAGTCCAACTCATGTTTTCCCTTTGCCTCCTTTTTGTACAGATGGCCGAGTAGTTCGTTATCGTATGGGTAACCTGGATGATGAGGATGATTCTGCCATAGCAAGGGGTGTCAACTTGGTGCAGGCAGTGTTGAATGAGCTTCACGGGGGTAGTCATAATTCAGCCACAGTGTTGACTGCAGCCCACAGACGGGTCCATGCTCGGTTGGAGCGTGAGCTCCATTCCATGATGGTGGATGGGGCATTGCTGGGTCCTTTAGAGATTCAGGAGTTTTTGAAGCATCAGCAGCATTATGCTGAAGGAGGAGTAGCAATGTCACTGGGCAGTCGTGGAGGAGTGCCAGCCACGGCAGCCACTGTGAATCTTTCTGAGGAACTTCAGGGTTCTTTTCCACATTTGGCCAGGCAGGTGGAGGAGCCCAAAGCCTTGCTCTTGCTGCCCAACAAGCGTCCTGGTCGCGTCAAGCCTGGGCATACATGGGTTAATCGCACTTATCCCGAACTGGTCAAGCGAAATGTCAAGGCTGGTCTTCACGTGCTGAAGAAACCATCACAGGTTGCTAAGCACAGGGGCAAGCTATGTTTAGCGCGTTTGCAGTTCCCAAGGATGAGGATGAGGACAGAGTCATCACAGATCCAGCTGTTAACCAATTGTTGGATCCAGACAAGCTACCAAGACCCCGGTTTGCGTATATTCCCAAGCTTAGGGCAACGCGTTCATACAAGCCAGGAGTTTTAGTAGTGTCTAAACGTGATGCGAGGCATTATTTCCATTCCCTTCGAATTGGCAGGAAATGGCACAAGTGGTTGTGTGGGCCACCCATTGTTACTTTGTCAGGTCACGTCTGGCACCCAGCTTGTCGATCGGCCCCCATGGGTTTTGGACCAAGTGCAGGTTGGGCTCAGGCTTTGACTGACGTAACTACTACAGCAGCTGGGTTAGATCTTGAATGCCGTTTACATCCTGATGAATTGGCCCCACGAGATTTTCCCATCTGGGGGTCCATTTGTGATGACATTTGGGCCATTGACAATGCCAAGGCCGATGACCAAGCGTCTACAGTGGGACCTCTATGGCTCACTCGTGCCGAGGAGGCGTGGAAAGAGAGAGGAGTTGATCCCAATGTCAAGAAGACCGTAGACATACAACATGGAGCTGAAGTGCAAGGTTATTTTGTTCATCCAGAGCAACATTGGGTTGGAGTCAGTTTGCCGAAGCGGTCTCATTTGTTGCAAGCCACGTTTTATTTGCTTTCACAACATCAAGTTTTGGTTGGTGACATGGAGCGGTTGGTGGGTAAGTATGGCTATGTTCATTCCTGCAGACCCCCATTGCGATCCATTTTTGTGGAGGTGTATCAGTGGCTTGACCAACTGCGTCGAGACCAGGTGCGTA
>Ga0126342_10017453_pt1 | contig 12412 bp, 14 predicted proteins | sample Cyp1metagenome_FD_92528 | JGI IMG/M metagenome (GOLD analysis project Ga0126342, IMG submission 92528) | Coral microbial communities from Lord Howe Island, Old Settlement Bay, Australia - Cyphastrea 1 metagenome | ecosystem: Host-associated > Invertebrates > Cnidaria > Coral ... | reverse complement strand
TATATATATACCCTTGGTGTCGTCGACCATGGAAACAAAGGGGGTTAGCACCTCGACCTTTCTTTGGTATCGAACCACCTTTTTTTCCATCTCCTGGTTGCAGCTAGGGTTCGCTCATCGTCCGGCGAGTGTCAGCTGCAGGATTTGCATCAAGAAACATGTCTGGATGAATATACATATCTTTTATGAATGACATTAAAGTTTGCACAATGCTAGTCCACAAAGTTTGCAAAGCATGTGGAAATTCGAAATATGTGGAGTAATGCTTCAGCAATATAGTTATCGACCATATACTTTTGGGGGCTTAGTAAGCAGCACTGATGGGTCTGGGATCGGTGCGGGTCATCCCTGTGCTGCTTTTTGCATGTTGGGTGGCCTACAACCTGGTCATGAAGTCTATGCTGAAACGGCGCCAGAAACTCAGTCCATCTTTGAAGGCCCCCCATATGAACATCAAATGAACATAAAATTGGATTTACGTCAACCATAGTACTTGTGAATGCCAGTACGATCGAGACGAGATACTGTAGATATCTGTATTATAACTTCTTGCTATCCTTGCCTCCATTTGCCTCCCCAATCCAGATTGGTTGGGGTTGTGAGCTGAGGTCACTGGGAAGAGGTTATGGGTGACGATGTGATAGACACTGATGTTCTTGGTGCCATCCCTTACCCGCCCTGCATGCGCAATGTTTCTTGTGAACATGCGGACTTTGAATTAATTTGCAGAGATGTACACGTGATGGATACTCCATTGGCTCAAAGGTATGCAGGTACTTGCCCATGATACTCATCAGCATGCATGACATCGATAGACCGTCCAAGAATATCAATCATAATCCAGGTTGGGGGATCTTTCTTTCCACCATCATGGCAGACACTCGCAGTCCTAAGCAGCCTGATCCCAAGCGAGTGGCTTTGATCAAGGAGAGAATTTTTGGGATTGATATCATTTTCATTCGAACATCTGACATGCTTCAAATGATGCTTTATTTATCTTTTTGTGCACACCGCAGTTTGCCCCTAACTACCCGATCTAAGAGTTCAATTGGTCGAAGCTAGGCCCCTCTGGTAGATTCCATAAATGTTGCAAGAGCTATCTGGCCTCCGGATTTCATACCGTGAGGAGTTACTGAAAGACTTCTGCGAGGATGAGGCGTTTATGACCGAAAGGCGTCGTCTCTTGCGGCTACGTGCCGGCTTGAAAGACCAGGATAAACACAAGGTGGGGAGCCAAGAGTTCTTGAATGGGGTTTATCTGAAAGATCTCGTGGTTGTAGGGGCCCAGAAAAATGTGAAATATCCATTACGCTTTCCCCAGATTTCGTTTGGAAACAATGTGCCATTCTTCCATGAATCCAAACAACACAAGTTTTCCATAATCATATCGTATATATGACGACTTATGTGATTGCAATTAATATAGATTCTAGTTGCAACCAGTTGCAAAACAATACTGCCAAAGGACCAGTTGAGAGCTGCCTACAACATAAGTACTAACATTTTTTCTCAACTACACAGGTGCCAAAGTTCAAGTTCGTGGTCTTGGAGAGTAAAGACATGGGCGAGCGAGAGGTGCTGTTCTTGGGGACCGAACGGATCAACATAAAATTTCCAAGTACTTTGGTTTTACTCGTGCAATATAGTTGTGTCAATTATATGTTCTCCAGCAGCTTCATAAATCATCACTTCCTTTGCCATTTGTAATTATTGGGAATGACGTGTAGCGCTATATTGCATTTCCCCAACAAATTATTTGTTCGTTCTCAATATCATTTTTTTCCAGTTTATTGTTTCTGGACTGGAGGCAGAGAGCGATCACAACTTTGCAATGGCTGTTGCGCTGTGCGCATCGTTTGCTGAATGCCCTCCCACTCGGAAAGAATTTCAGGCAAGGAGTCACAAAGTCATTTTTTTCTCCAATGTAAAGAATTGATGAGGCACCAACAAAATCATGCATCGCATACAGAATTGAAAATGGAGTTTTGTCTTTGCTCAACACACTTGATTTGTACATTTTTGCTGCACCAACTGGAGCCCATTGGCAGACTGCTCTGTCATGGGCTTCGCTGCACTACCGCTTGAACCCCTGGAAGGATCGCAACGAGCACGAGGCACGTAATGGTTGATTGGTGGACTGAACTGGTGTTTTGGCGCTAGGGTTCAAGTCTTGAAACAGCCATGATTTTCTTGAGGAGATAAGCTAATGAAACCAGGTCCAGATCTTGAACAAACATAGTAAGATAGATGTCAAACCACAAGTTCAAAATCAAGCAAGTCCAGTGATTCTTTCATCAAAGAGATAATATATATATATATATCACAATGTGCAAACCATTTAATACAAGTTTGGCAAACTCTTTGTCAGGTATGGGGTGAGATCGAGAGCGGAGTCATCAAGTCCCTCTTGAGCTATTGCCTGGATCGATTTCAGAGAAATCGTGGTGTGAGGCCAGGATTACATGTTCTCCAAATGTGGGGGCTAACCAGGATAAACATGTATTAGATTGATGGGAAATCTGGGACCTTATATTGCTGTATAGATGGTACCACTGTCTTTAGCAAAAAACACAAACATATCTTTTGGTTCCTTTTCAAAAACAATGCCAACAACTTGAACATTATTGAACTGTTCATTCTGAAAGCCCATCCTCTCAGAGAATAGTAGATGTCAGAATCACCAATCAGGGTTTCTCTCAGGGTTCCACTGTCTGTCCGCCAATCAGGAAGGGTCATGAACGTGCTGAGCAGCTGAAGAACATCATCTACGGCCGCTTGAAGGCACCACTTCCAGGGATATGAATTATTGCCATGATCTGTTGATTTAGTTTATGGTCTGGGGGTTTATTTAGCTTATGGTCTGGGTGCTGGATGGTAATGCACTGCACACACATGTGCATGCAGGATCATGCATGTACTATCTTTGAAACTCTTTGATGAGCTTGTTTGTAAAAGACCACAAAACAAATCAAAAGAATGTGCGTGGGTGATGCAAATTGGTACACATGACACTTCAGAATGGTCCTAATTGTTCGTAGAACCTTTCACCTTTGTAACATGCATTTTAAATTTTATGTCCTAAACTTGCGCATCGTCCTCTGACAGGAGTTTGATATGCTGACCCCGGATGGCAAGAAGACTCCTACGCGAGGACGAGGGATGAGCAAGCCTAAGGTCGGGGTACCCAAGAGTCATCCTTACTGTCACACATCGATGACATATATGTGTGTAATTGGTCAAATTTTGAAATGAGAACATGGGTTGCACATGTACAATCTGGTTGTCATATTAGCTGCACGCATTCACGTGTTTTTTTCACAATCGCAAGTTCCAAAACAAAAAGTCATTTGGAGCTGAGCTGTGTGCTGGACGGAGCAGATTGCAACTGTATTGCTTCATAGTTTCTATTGCCTGGATATTTTAGTCCCCGCATGATGAATATTAATGAATTATATATTTAATATATATCTTAATTATTATATAGCTGACACCTTTTACTTACACTGAGGTATCTGAAGAGAAATCAGCCGCAAAGAATCCCGACACGATGGATACCTTACCAATGACTGAGACCCCGTTAGCATCCCCAATCCAGCCAATGCGAAGATTGGATTCCGTGTCGCCTACACCTGCTTTGGGGGAAGCCGATACTGAAGAGGATAGTCCTATGGAGGAGGGTGCCGAAGAGGAAGCTTTGGAAGATGATATGTGTGTGGAAACGGTTGACCACGAGAGTGACGTAGTTGAAATAGCCACTGATGATGATGATGAAAATGGTTCAAGACCGACAGATGACCAGATCATTGAAAGTCAGTGGAGGCTAGTCGAACAAGAAGCTCAAGTGGCTAGCATGTACAAGACAGAAACACAGAACAGTGCAGACTCAAGTGATTTGCAACCCCCTGCCAAGAAGCAGAAAAAAGAATCGGTTCATGAAGGGTCGGGAATGATGGATGAAAGTCAAACATTTGCAGAACGGGATGACTACCAAAACCTTCAAAAGGGCTTAAACAGTGACGAAGAAGGTGTTGCTGAGAAGAATGCCTTTAAGGTGCGCCTGCTGGTGGTTTGTATTTCAAGGTTCCAAGTTTGGGTCAAAAAATGTATTGCCCAATATGTGATAATACTCTTCAAGCTTCATTGACAACAAGTATGGGTGCCTGCTTGACTAAACTATGTGTTTTAGTGACTGTTTCTTTGGCGCATTATTTTCGAGAATCATGTATTCTATTTCGCTCCCACTCTTTGCTTTGATGTTGATCAGATTAGGTTGCAACTAGTGCAGAATATCGTCAACACCAATTGCGTGTGTATGTGATAGGGTTTTGTTTGAACCATCAGGAATTCAAAAACAACAGCTGCAGCATGCAGGATCGCAAACCTTTGGTGGAGAAGTTGCCAGACATCCCACAAGATTTGAAGGACCGAATGTCAGAAGTGATCCCAAAGGACCCGCAAGAAGAGGAAACTGCCCAGGAAATCAGAAAGGCGGGATTCATGTTCACATTGTACATGCATCCCTGAAGGTTTGAAGATAAGATATACTGTTACCATAGTTCGATTTGTTTGCAACTAGCTTTGTGGCATTTCCGGAAAGAAAACTGAAAAACAAGGTCAACCCGAAGGATATTTGAAGTGTAGTATCCAACCACAGTGCAACATGAATGTATCAACTTCATACTCGAGAAAAGTAAGCCATGAACTTAACCAAATTCTCTACCCAAAAAAAAACAACAGTACAATGTTACAAATCATCTTGTCAGGCTCAGCTGGCACTGCGGCAAATGGCCAAGGAAGCTGCAGCCGAGTTGGAGGACCCGGACCGTGCCTATGCTGAAGAAACAGAAGATGCAGAAGGTGGCGGGGGAAAAAAAAACAAAAGGGAGAGGCCGAGGCCGGGGCAAAGGCCGGGGAAAAGGTGGAAAAGGTAGAGGCAATGGTAAGAAGCCAAACGCAAAGGATGAGGAATCTGAACAGAAACCCGAGGAGAAGGATAACAATGTGAGAAGGGTGGAGGAAGACCAGAAGCATGAAGGCAGTGTGAAACAGGTGGAGGTACAAGCTGAGACATCAGAGGAGCATCAAGCAGAACACAGCGAGAAGACAGAAGAAGAGATTCCTTGCCCGAGAAGCACTCCGAGAGTTTTGCGTAGAACCAAGAGCAAACGTCGTATGTTGCTGAAGAAAGCAAATTCAATGAGTCCAAAGGGAAAAAAAAAGTCACAAGAAAACGAGACAAAGAAGAAGGCTGAACCCCCTGAGAAGGAAGCTGAAGAGTTGAATAATCCAAGAGAGAATCCAAAGCCAGCCAAAAAGAAAGTTTCAAAGAAGCAACGCAGCTCTACTGACATCCCCAAAGAAGCAGAAGCGAATGCAGCACCAAACAAAGAAGAGGCCGAAGCAGAACCCGCAAAGGCCGAGCAAGATGGTCATGATTTGACACCAGAAGAAGAGGCTGAGAAGAGAGATGAGGAGAGGAAAAGGGCTGAGCTTGCAAAGAAAAAGGCCGTACTGGAGGCACATTCATTCATATATCAAAGAACTATTGTTCAAAGTGACCAGGATCATAAAGCATATACATGTGTGAGAAGCGTGCAATCATACGGCAGTGTAGGAGTGCTGAATAATGTGTTTCTATCATTCTTGTTCAATCCAATTACCACATATCTAGAGCGTCCGCATTTTCGCATGTCCAACCCATGTTTGATATGGGTGCTATCGCTACCCGCATACACGTTACAGGTATGTTTTATTCCTTCCGTAAACAATGCACATTTCGAAAAAAGAAATTTGACGGGGCGAATGGCTTGGTTGTTTCAGGCACGAGATGCCAACTACTCCCTGCTGGCAGAAGTGGCAGATGATAAGTTGTGCCTGCCCTCATTGGAACAACTTGGTGCCGCAAAGCAGCTGCCTCAGAGAACTTTTGTCGTGCTGTGTTAGCACAACATAGGCACCCTCGAGGATCTCGCATATGATCTGTGCATCAAGCCAACTTGCATGTACCGGGCTGGTATGTAATGTATAATGCGTTAGTGCATGTTTTTATTTTTGCTTGCGGGCACACCCGGTGAGTGAGCTTGACTGCTTAGAAAAATCATGAGTATTCAATGGTTACATGGCCTAGGATGAGTGTGCTCAAAAACTTGTATCAATCTAGAATACCAGCCCTTGGCATTCGGCTGAGGTCTTGCACCCTCGAGCCGCCTGCAACCCTGCCAGAACATCCCAAGGGATACAAGCGATCCAAGATCCAAATCTTGTTTGACCCTCAGATCTAAATCAATCATGGGGAAAGTTTTGACAGGTTTTGCAATAAACTATATGTCAATGAAACTTCTTTCCAGCCTCTTGGAATCAAGAATGTAGGCCCTGCTCATTTCGAAGTTGAATATTATAATATCATTTTTGGTTTACAAAAAGAAGATAATATTTCATTTAGCATCATATATGATTTCATTTGTTGATCGGATCTGCTGAGGTTTGTGGTCTCAAGGTCCACTTCGGCCTCCTTCTACGTTTCTCAAGTGCCAGAGGACACACTGGATCTTTTGAAGCTGGAAAAGGGAATGAATTTTGAGGCTCAGTTGTTGCTGAATTGTTTGTTGCTGGGGATCCAAAAAGGTGCAACTGATTGATATTACAAGCGATTCACCCAAAATCATGTCTGACAGGATGGGTCAAATCAAAATATTTATGAATGGATCATAATTAATAGCCATGCTGTTGAATTGCAACATACATGGTATCTGTGATTCAAATTGTGAAGATTTGTCACCAGCACCAGCAGGCAAACAAGCAGCGAGGTGTCAGCTTGGGTTGGACAAAGCACGGCGGTGTGACTGAAGCGTCCAGAACTTAGTATTTGGATGTATTTGCGGATTCAATCTCAAAATTGTATATAATATTTTTATAAATATAATAAAGCATATATTGTATATTAGATATATGTTATATATACGGTATGTTAAAGCAGTTCAAGACCAACATTGTCATTGTCATAAAAAAAATCAGTAATGTTCTCAACTCCAAATTGTTTGATGTTGCATGGAACAGTGCATGGACGCAGCACTGCGCTGTGCTGGGAAGGTGCTCGTGATTTTAATTTTTAGAATATCATTCCATACAGTCACAACATAATTGGTTGCAAATAAATGAGCTGGATAATATGGAATTCCTCACTGATTTGAAATCAAAATCACAAGCACCACAAGCTGCGTAACTAGCGTCGTGAATGTGATCACTCTGGTGTAGTTTGTTTTTGATTGACATGATCCCATTAACCACATCGCGCATTAATTGCGTAAGATTCAGATTTAGTGATGCAAATGATTTGAGATTTTACATCAAACGTCACAACAGTTGGCAACTTCTGATTTGACCAAGGTGGAAGCTAGCAAAGTTGGTGGCTGGATGGGAAATCCCATGCACATGCTCCAGCTGAGTGGAGTGATCAAATCACTTGGCGATAGGCTGCCTGCGGTGCCGGTAAGGCAAGTATAGCTTGGAAACCATGCTTTTGATCCATCCCCTTAGAGTCTCGAAAGGCCATCAAAAAATGTATGTACTCACATCAAATTACTGTTATCTTTCCTTCCACCAAGTTGATATCAGTTTGTAGCACCAACATATATAATAATGATATTGTGTTTGTTAGCTGGGGCCTCATGGACAATGGGGTTTTTGGACACCAGTGGGAATGGAATGTCCATTTGCAAAGTGGACGACAAGTTGGTCAACAGTCATTTCATTTATATAACTACCCAACATTCAAAAGAGAACGTTCCCGCTCAATACGCTGGGGTATTTCGCAAGTCATGCGCCAAAAGCGCTGCTTGAGTGGGGCAACACAATCTGTGTGAAAAAAACTGTAGCCACTGAACTCAGTGTGGCACTGGGTACCTGGGTAACCACTGTACTATATTCAAAAAAAAAATAGATGTTTCTGGTGATGCCATTTGTGAGCGATATACTGTAAATATGAAATCCAGCTGGCTGTCCAACATCTCGCCTGTGCTTTGCAGGAAGGGGAAGGCTCAGATTAGCATCAGCACCTAGGTGCGGGGCGGGGTAGTTCAAGCCATGCCGTCGAATCCTTCATGGAAACAGTCTCCAATGGCATTGACAAAGCGCACGGCAAATCTCCTCATGAAGTGGGGTTTGCCAATCTTGTTGTTTCTTGGTTGAACATTCACCGAACCAAACTTGAATGTTCATACTACTACTATGGAATGGGTCGCCCTTATTTTGATTGGGCCATTGAGGTTGCACCTGGTTGATTTCGTGGTGCAGACCACACCAGCAGCGGAGTCGGCACGTGTCATCAGCTTAGTGCTTAAATCCAATTTGGACAATTGCTGTGATCTACAGTATATCCTGCATGGCAGATGTCAAACTCTCTGAATATTTCATTCATGTACCATTATCACACAAGTACGGATGCTATGTTTGATTATTTTTGTAATTAATATGGGCTTTGGAATGTCATGTTAGCCAAGGACATCCAATTGATAGATGCATTTGCGGGATGCGCATCTGTGAGCTCGTATTATCGTGGGGGCCCGAGAATTTGACCTGCTAGTGAAGCGCTTAACGTGCTGTGGTAAAACGTCAAAGATAAGACTTTCCATTCCATGTCCTCAGCTTCATGCTATCCTTTTTGCTTTACCAATGCCGTGCTGAAAATAAACTAACAGATTCACCAATATGTTGTTGGTAAAGCAAGTTAAATATGCCATACATTCACCTCCGTTCATCGAGGCGAACAGGGATGGAAAGCGTGCAGAACTCAGTCATTCTTTTCATGTGACTATATCAAGTATATATCACTGATATATGCAGAATGCATTCGTGTGCATAAATGGCAGAGACGGCCAATGTAGCTACATCACTGCTCCTTCAGATCTGAAGATGAAACACCTGCTAAACACTATTAGTACTGTATAACTACGTTATTATACTATAATTATATTAAATATATCTGTCAATTTCAAATGTGTCTAATATAATGCAATGGGGAGCTCCATATACACAAACGCTGTTCAATTGTCGACCCAGCATGTTGCAGAGTGCGTTTTTCCGGTTGCCGCTGTTGGCAGCACTGAGGGAAAGTTTCGATCTGTTGGATGGCCCTTCTGGTGACATTCTGGACCCGCCATAGCCTTAAAGATCAAATGTATTTCCTTGTGATCCTGGCTGCTTAAAGCCAGTACAGCAGTTTGGGGGCTATAATACGTGTTATAAAATCCGTTAGAACCTATTGAGCTGTTTGGTGCTGGCACATTCCACCGGTGAAAATCACGAGCTTGTAATGCAGTACTGTGGACACAATGATGGCAAGCTAATATGGTGAAAATGATATCCGATCCAAATGATGATGATAATTCTGATTGTGGTATTGGCAGCAAAAACAAAATCATTGTGACTGTGCTTTTGTCTGCATGACAATCAGGGCGATTGTGGCTGTGATCCTGATGATGATCATGAGCAATTTAAATTATTATGTTATAATATTCATCGTATTAGAAATGATTGAGAACTATATGCACGCTACTGCATCTGCATATCCTCTTGTTCTTTAGCCCCGCTCACTGAGACTTGGACTTTGCGAGATCATGAGGAAGGTCTTGAAGTTGGCCCCTCTGGGTTTACTCCTGGGGGGGCCACCCTGCGGCTCATGGGTGTTCATTAATAGAGCGACCAGTCTACGAAGTATCCACCGATATTTTGGCGACTGTCGAAAAGATTATGTGCGCTGTGCCAACACGAACCTTTAGGGTGATTTCAGTGGCATTGTTTTCTCTTTTGTAGGAGTCGTGTGTGAACATATTTGTTGTTTGGAACAGCAATTGAATTCATACCATTGATGATTATAAAAAAAAGGTAGTGTGGATGGTTTCATTATATCACATGAATTCAATTGCCTATGATATGCCTGTGCCTCACCCCCAAAACTGTCAGGGTGTCCTTGCCAAGGATCACAACAAGGTGGGTCATGCTAGGCCTGCTAGCGGCAGCACGGGCTGTGATGTGGTTGACTGAGCAACCACGGTCCAGCCTAATGGAAGGTTGTCCATACTTTCGTTATGCTGCATTGGCTTTGCGGCCTATTTGCTGGGACTCTGTGTCATTGTACCTTGCAAACATTCAAAAAATCAAATGCAATTGTCAAATTGTTGGACAGATTTTGTGTGTGTGACAGACATGCTCTTACAGTGGTAATTGCCCTAACGTTGCCTTTCTGATCTAAGTCCCATGGGTGCCTACGGGCACGACAGCCAAAAACCTTCGCTTCTCTTTGGATCTGGGTCCCATGGCTTTGACAAGATACAATTACGAGCTGTACTCTCTTGACACAGTGTGCGTGTGTGTGTATGTCATATTGTTTGCCTTGAATTTGGATCTCAAATATGAACACCAGAAATTGTCCATCAGCTTTACCAGGTTTTACTATGCTTTACATCCTGTTCTTCTGGGCCATGGGTTTAGGGTCTCCGTTGCCAACTCTAGGCCATGGCTTCAGAACTTGAAGAAGAAATTGTCAAACGCAGACAAGCAACGGATCGAGAAAGTGAAGAAGGACCCGAAGCGAGCCATGGTCATTAAGCGGATTACAAAGAAAGGCAATGTGTCTGTGTATTCTAGCAGCACTAGCTCATCTTCGAGTGTGGGTGTGCACACGTTCAATTCACATGTTTTAGTCGTGATGTGGAAACCACGCATTGTGTTCCAGCAGTTCTGCTTAAATCAGAGTGTGTGGGAAAATTCACATGTGTCCGATCTTGTTACACACAATACTATTTTGTAGCTGTTTGTTTGGCCTGCTACTTTTTAGCTAGTATGATACATATAATATATCCTTTGGGAGCCACTGTTTAACCTCACCAGGGATCACTCGGGTCCCAACTCCTGGCCTATGAGGCAAGGTGGTCCGGGTATGAGCAAGTCGGCGGCCTATCCTAGAAAATTTGCCAAGAAGATCTTCCAAGAACATTCTGCTTTCAGACGTGAATCTTGGATTTTCATTCAGTGAGATGAGAATGCTGTTGGAGCCATCCACATCTTTGTACTATTCATTACTCGCACATATGCTTTAAACAACATTCTTACAACTTCTTACATATTCTTATTGACTTGCTGATGCCAATGGTATATGAAATCATGAAAGTTTCAGAAAACAATACGTCGAGATTTAAAATACCTATTTTATATTACACAAATGCTAGCTTATATAATGCTTATATGATTTTTCGAGTGCTATCCGGCACTCCTGCCTGCCCTCAGGGTGTTGTGGCGCCCCAGCCAACGTGATGCCGAGGACAATGCTGATGCACTTGCCCTGCCGTCCGGGCCAGCTGTTGTGGAACCCCAGATCCAAATCAAGGCTGTCAGCAGCTTGGTTCAGTTGTCGTCTATCAAAGCAGTTCAGTTGGTACAGAAAGAACCACTTCCAAGGAAAATGCAAATAGTTATAGAAGCTTTGAAGTTAAGTAGTGGCATGGCCAACTTTCACTCATGCACCTGGAATTTGTGGATTTGAACCACCCCCGAATGAGTTTGGAAATTGATATTTGTTGGATGTCAATACATTGCTAGTATACTAGCTAGTGAGACACCATCATATATACACTATTATAATATTATAATTATATCAAAACCAAATTCCCATATCGCATATGTGATTTCTGCCCTTAGTCCATTCGGCCCTGGCCTTGTCAATTCCATTGGTGCCCCTTTTTCACCTGGCAGGCTCCATACCGTTGGAGACACGCTAGATTGGCTGAGATCAAGAAGTTCTTGCTGGACCGGGTGGCTGATGGGTCATATACTCCTATCCTCACTGTTGGACTGGGTGAGTTCGACTAAAAGGAACCGAACTCCTTTTGAACCCAGTTGGGGCTTCTACACGTGTGAACTCCACATGTGTGTATATTATATAGCGATGATGCCACTGGCACAGGGTGGGGTTCAATGAACGTACCATTAGACTGGATATGATGTGATGGAACCATATCATATTGAAACTGTGCAAAACATACCTTGCCCTGGCCAGAATGGTAAATGCACCAAATTGGATCTGAACAGTGACACAATATTTGTGGGGAAAATGGTAGCGTGAAACTACCGTGAAACTACCGTGAACTTTGCGTGAACGACCTTTCCTATCCGTTAAACCCCTTTCCCATCCGTTAACCACGACCCCCCCAAAAATCACCTTTTTGAGATGTGTTGAAAATCTTCGAGAATGAAAAAAAATGATGGAATTGCGTTTGATCGTGTTGTCTGATGTGTTTTTGGTCTCAAGACTTGAGATCAAGGATTCTTAGCTTGGGGTACATCTGTGTGATGTCGACCTCTGTGGTGGAACAAGCGCTGGCCAGGGCCGCGCTGCGAGCGCAAAGGCTAGCTGAGC
>Ga0126342_10017452_pt1 | contig 12412 bp, 13 predicted proteins | sample Cyp1metagenome_FD_92528 | JGI IMG/M metagenome (GOLD analysis project Ga0126342, IMG submission 92528) | Coral microbial communities from Lord Howe Island, Old Settlement Bay, Australia - Cyphastrea 1 metagenome | ecosystem: Host-associated > Invertebrates > Cnidaria > Coral ... | reverse complement strand
TATAAATACGTGGTTTCCGACCGGAGCGCCCACTTTTTCGACAAGCATCCCGTTGTCCTAAAATTCGGGTACCCCCAAATCAGGCATTGCGATGCGAGTTGTTCTGCCAAAAGTCGCGGTTGACTCGACCTCCCGAAGCACCAATTTTCGGGAAAATTTCGCGGTTCAGTCAAAATCCCGAAGCACCAATTTTCCGGAAAATTTGCCACTTTAGGAAATTCCTAAATCGCCAAATTTCCGTGGAAAATTCGGGGTTTCGTCCGAAATTTCCGGAAAATTTTGGAACTTTTGGCATAATTATATGATGTATTGGATCAATTCCGGGTACAAGTGTCGGGTTTCCGACAGGGGCGCCCACTTTTTCGACAGGCGTCCCGTTTTATGTAATAATAAATTATTTATTTTTTTATACGCAATAATTATATTACGGGCATAGGGTAAAAATATTAAAATCTGTAAAGGGTACCTAAGTATTGCACCTATCAAGAAATGTGAGGCCAAATCATACGAAGTATTATGCCTATCATACAAAATTATTTTAGCAAACCTAAAGATCTAATATTACAAAATATAACCCATCTCAGGAAATCAATCCCCTAAATTCCTAACGAAGATGTCTTTTGTATTACGTTTACCACGCAAAATATATCTCTGTAGATCCTCTTCAAACCTCCCAATCCTGCCATCCTTTTTGCAATTAGTAAAAAGCCGTCACGTTTTTCTCATTTTGAGGAAGGTGCAAAATCCATTGCGCCTGCAACGAAAAATATCCCTTGAACGTGCAAAAGTAGTCCGGATATGTCGTGCTTTTAGCTTTGTGACTTCCTCATGTATTCGCGCCACATCGGCATGCGCTTTTCAACATCTCAACTTCCAAAAGTGCTCCGAAGCTGAAGTATTCTGTACATTTTGATTTCGAAATTTGCTTCCGGCCATATCGGCGTGCACTTTTCCAACATCTCACCTTCCAAAAGCGGTGCTTCGTGCCATATGGCATGCTCTTTTTCAACATCCCAACTTCCAAAAGTGTTCCAAGGAGAGTTTATTTTAGCATTTTGACTTCCAAATGTTCTTCCAGCTACAACGGCATGCGCTTTTTCAACATCTCAACTTCCAAAAGTAATCCGAGGCTGAGGTATTTTAGCATTTTGACTTCATAATGTGCTTCGCGCCACATCGGCGTGCGCTTTTTCAACATCTCAACTTCCAAATGTGCTCCGAGGCTGAAGTACTTTGTGCATTTTGACTTCGAAACGTGCTTCGTGCGACAACGCTGAGAACTTTTTTAACATCTCGTCTTCCAAAAGTGATCCGAACAATGTGTTTTGCACGTTTTGACTTCGAAATGTGCTTCGCGCCATAGCGGCGTGCAATTTTTCATCGCACAAATGGCTACGAACCCGCCGCTTTAGCGAGCCTACTTTTCGACCCGCCACAAAAAATTGTAAAACACTGTGTTTCGCGACTTTTTCTACCTTTTTGCGCACCTGCATCTTCTTTCGTCTGACTGTCTGACTCTTTCTCTTCTCTGATCTCCTTTCTTGTGACTTTCTCTTCTCTGACTCTTCCCAACTCTTCTTTTCCATATGTCCATATTGTTGGAAGTTTGACTTCTAAACTTCCTTTGAATACTTATTTAATTTAAGATCTTGTTTAAATGATTATATTCTTTTTTGTAGGCAATTTCCCAGAATTTTTGTCCAATTGGCATGGGCTTGACATTCACCCCTCTCTTCGGTTGGTGGAAACACATCGTGTAGAAGTACACGGCATTGATGCCTTTGGCCTTCACGGAGATTGCGTCCAACGGCAATGGAACTGGCGAATGGTTTGGCGCCACTGACTCACATCTCGTTCCCAGGCCCTCTTGGTCTGACGGGGGTTCGGAGTTGGCAATCGATCTTGGCTTGGGAGTTGACGGTAAAGCTCGTATGCTGCAGTCATTTTGCAGCCTTGGATGATCAATTCCCGCTTGGAGAGTTGAAAGGATGTGATGTTGGCAGTGCCACACATTCCATTGATCCCATGGATCCCATTGATCTGATTGATCCCATTGATCTGATTGCCATCGCCTCCAAGCGTGAGATCATCGGTGCACCTGGCCACTTTGGCAGGGCTGTTGGCCTTGAAGTCGAGATCATCGAAGGACGATGGCCCTGTATGGGGCCCTGTATGGGGCCAGGGCCAGGTCGCCAATTCGTGGCTGCTGATCTTCTTTGGATCTAAAGCCATGGGCCAGGACCCACCAGTTGGGCACCAAGGAAAACCAGTTGGGCACCAAGGGCGTTTTAGCTGAGCACTTTTTTGAGTTCGCAACGCAACTACCCCCAGTTGGTCCCAAGATAGGCGTGGGCTATGTTGGCTATGTCTGATGATGTTTGAGATGTTGGGATCATCCAGCACCTTTGGAGAAATTTTATGCTTCTATGAATTTCTATGTTCCATTTGCAGTTTGACAGAAGAAGGCTGCTGTGAAGCAAAGCTGGCCCCCTGCAAAATTGTGTCCATTATCACAGACTTGATCACCATAGAAACAGCTTGGGCCACGCGTCTGCGGTGATTCAAACATATTCAGAATCCAGGTGCACATGAAGGTTGGAGCAGAAAGCTCTGCCAATGATTCAATCAGCTGGATCGATCATTTCTCAGGTTTTCTATGCCCTGGATCTGATGTTGGCATTTAATTAATCAAAGTGATGGCTTCCAGATTCCCAAAGAAGTGAACAGATCAAATATATCACCAAAAATCCATGGATCATCCGTACATCCACTGCTGTTGAGTATCCCTTTGGCAGCAATTCTTTTTCCACAAGCGCTTTTTTCCTCGGCCTGGCCGGAAGGCAGCGGCATTCGATGGCAACCAGTTGAAAGCCACTGAGCTGAGTCACGGCTTCCAGCTGCAGCCCTTCGGCTTCAATCAGCGCTGCATAGTCCGAGACTTTTCGTTCACGGCCTCAACGGTACCACTGTGGTGAATCGATGCTTCAAGGCCAAGGGCACAAAAAAGTTATCATCTCAGGTCTGTGATGTCCACTTATTAACCATATATTAACCATATACTAACCATATATTGAACATATACAAACATATACTAACCATATATTAACCATATGATGGCTGTGTATATATATATATAATTATACATAAACCAAATAACAAACAATGGTGAATCACGGTGAATGTTACCATCACTGGTTGAAAACAAACCCTGCCTCCGTAGAGAACCCATAAATACAGATCGTTCAAGTTGGCTCTTGCACTTTGAGCAGCCTCGCTGAAATCATCGTCTTCTGGTACAGCTTGTTCGATGATTAACAATCTGGAAGGTGAACGCCGCACACCATCTGAGCCTTTGGAAACACAGTGTTTTCGCCCACCAAAAAGTTAGATGTGAATCATGACTTCATGACGAATCACCGCAATCAGGGGAAAAATTGGGTAAATCATTGGTAAACTAACAGTTTGCTATGGAAAATCACCATGCTATTAATGGGAAAACTCACTATTTCAATGGCCATTTTCAATAGCTTTTTGTATGTTTACCAAAGGGTAAATACATGGGTAAATCGTCATGACATAATTGAAGCACCCAGAAGCTCTCGAAAAGCATTGCATCACGCAGCTTTGCAAGGATCTGGCGACAATGCACATCATCCCAATCATGAAGAATCCATTTCAACAGCAACACATCACCCTTGGGAATCGCATCAAAAAAGCTCCCTGCCATGAATGACATCCTGGAATCATCTGCTTCTCTATCTTCAAGCACCTTCGGGAGATCGAAAACGATTCCTTTCCATCTCGGATGTCGAGCGAGGATGGTGGAGAGTTGGTGTCCCACACCACCACCCACATCCACCACCACGGGATCCACAGGATCCACAGGATCCAGAGGATCCACATCAACAGCTGGAGCTGCATCCCAAATGGCCAACTCAGCCACCAAGGATGCCGCGCTGTTGCCTTCCGCATCGCTCTGGGAGATACTGAGCTGCTGCATGAGGCGGTTGAAGTGACTGGCCAAGTCGCTGTGGGAAGGATCCGAATAAAATTCGAACACTCCACGGCCATGCTCCAAGCTGAAGGGATTCGGCTCCATGACATCCTCTTGCCTTGGAGATGGGATGGAATTTTTAAGCGTAATTGTGAAGGGCAAAACCGAACAGACACTGAGATTTCACAACATGCCCTATGATGGACTATGACTATGGATTCCTGTGGATTTTTTTTTTGGATTTTGCAATGGAACAAAGCATTCTCCTTGAGTGGTGGCTTTCAAATGGAGAACATCAGACCGTTCCCCAAACTGGAGGACGCTCCAAGTTAGTGTGTGGAGCGCTGCTCAACTTTGGAAATAAGCATTCATGAAGCTGGCCAACCACCAGTCTCCTATGCCTACTCTACTACTATAACCCATGATTGAGGCATTTTCCCTCATTTTCGGATGATCTTTGGAATCTGGGTGGTCTCACGTTTATGCAGATTGTTGTTGGATAATTTCTGGATAATTTTTATATAATTATATTCTTTGTATACATCTATATATATGTATATATATGTATATTGCATATTAACACATTATATGATACTATGTATATAATACATATGTATACATATGTATCATATATAATACATATAGGTAACCAATGGTAACCATATATGACTATTTTAGGTCGATTCAACTGTATCATAATCCAAATGGATCATTTCCAGCATCATCTCCATCTCCCCTTCCCCATTTTTCCACGGAAAAACCCATCTGATTGATTCTGATTGGTGGTTTCAGGTATACCTACCCCTCTGAAGAATCTGACTTCGTCAGTTGGGATATTATTATTATATTCCCAATATATGGACAATCAACAAATTCCATGGTTCCAGACCACCAATCAGCCATTCCTCTGCCGAAGAACCGCAGGGCCTCCAAAATCCTCCACCAGGGTCTCACCTGCTCCGCCGAGAAGTTCAGCATCACAAAGCTCCGGCCGCGGCCACCGCGTCGCAGCTCCATGGAGCACTGGCTGTGGCGGAAGCGCAGCAAGCGCAGCCCGGCTCCTGAGGGGTTGAGGGGTCCAGGGGTCCAGGGGTGGTCCAGGTGAAGGTTGGAAATTCCATGGGGCGAGAAATATCTCCATTTCTCTTTAGGGTGGGATCATAGATGATCTCTTCTCCTGAAAAAAAATCTCCCCCAATTGATAAAAATAGGAGTGGATTGGCACTTTCGTTTTTTTTGGGTTGCTTACAACTGCGTTCTTAAATTGTGGTAATTGAGAATCAATAGGAGAACAGGATGGCGAAATAGCGGTTTTTACCCCCTATCACACCTGGTGTTTTTTTATTTGGGTCACATCTCCTGGCTCCCGATCCCTCCCACTCTCTGCTTTTAACTAAATTTCAAAAAGGATTTTAATCGATTTTGAAATAGAACATTATATATATAACATTATATTTATTTAATAATAAGGCTTTTAATTTAATATCAGGGGGAAGAATCGCACCCTAATATTAAATACCCCTTACTAATAAAACTAGATCACCATGTTTACCATTTGGGGGAGTTCTTTAGCAACAGTTTTAAGGGAATAACTTGATTTTTTTGGGGAGGGTTGACACCTGTTGCAAAAAAGCACCCACTCATAGTTGGGGGTATCAAAACCATGCAGTTAGGGCAGTTAGGGTAATTATTTTGGGTTCGTACGCCATTTCACAACACATATTAATACACATACAATATATTAAACAGCATCTGGCAACCATCATAACCATCCCCTATTGGACTACAACCACCCAGGATTGGACGTATCAATGCAAACCTTCTGGATTCAAGACATCCACGGTTGGGTAAAAAAACGATCCATGGCTCGATGTGATCATGACTTTAACCCATATTATTATACCCATAGATTGGGCAGTGGCGGAAAAAATGCGAAAAACCGACGGAGCCCAAAACAACGACATCCATAAACAAGTTCATCATCCACTGGTTGGTGGTATACCTACCCCTCTGAAAAATATGAAAGTCAGTTGGGATGATTATTCTAATATGGAAAGTCATAAAATTCATGGTTCCAAACCACCAACCAGTCCAGATACGCATCCGACAAGGGGGGCCAAATCTCCACTCAATTCGCAGTTGATCAAGCGCTATGTTCTGACATGAACGCTGCATAAGGCTGCCATTCGTGTTGAGACTAGGCACTTCAAAAAGGTTGCGGCGAAATGATACAAGCAAAAAAGAGCCTCAGGTACAATCAGGTACAGTGCCCTCGAGCACGACTTACAGATGGTCTCTTAGCTTGGCTACAGAGGACCTTCACACCCCCTACGTTAAACAAATACGCAGAAAATCCAACACTTGGTTCATAGTGCAATATTCTAACTGAACAATTGCAATTTTGCAATTCCATCCAATTCTAGCCTTCATCTCTCCGGTGTGGATTCCATCGCACATCTAACTTCACACCCCCACCGGCCCATGCCGAATGCCGGTCCTCCCGTTCTTCCAAAATCTCGCAGGTCGCCAGCAGATGAAGCAGCTGTTGCAGCACTGCCTCTTTGCCCTTCGTTCCACTCTGCCTGTTCCGTCGCAACAGCTCGGCTGCCGTCAGGGGCTCTTCGGATGGCAGGGGCATGACATCCATGAAGCCAGCAGCGGTGATGGCATAGAGAACGGCTGCACCATGAGTTTGTTGCAGCATGGTGTTCAGCAGTGGTTTGGGAGCATCCCTTGATCCATTGGATCCCGTAACGCTGTATCTGACACTTACACAGAGACCCCCTGCCAGGAAGGATACCACGATCCACAGCCAACTGCCTGACTCAGTTTCACCAGTTGCGGCCCATGCAGCTTGCGCTCCAAAGCCAGAGATCACGGCCCAAATCCATGGGATCCATTCCAAACTGCGGTGAACACCATGAAAACGACTTGAAATTCGTGGATTTCCAGCAACATCCCTCAGATCCACAGTTCTTTTCCTCCAGTTTTCATCCAGATCTGAGATTCTGAAGTCTCCCGCGCGGCTGCCTCCCACTGGCCAGCTGGGTCCCAGGAAATTCTCAGGGAACCAGATGATCAGCGCCAGTGCAAGTCGTAGTTTCTTCCCGAGCCAGGTGCCCATTGCACATGGCAGTTCTCCTTTTTGGCACCGGGCTTCGGCCCGCTCGAAACTAGTGGACACTAGTGGACATGGGGAGGTTTCACCATGGATCCAACCATGGGATTTATCATGATCCAAATCATGGGATATCATCAGGCCCCAAAAAACTTCCAGTTGCCCATTTTGATCCAAACCATCAGAGTCCAGCGCATCAGATGCATCTTTGATCCAACCGGCTGCGCCAAGGATCGCGTCCCGGATCTGTTTGATGTAAATCCTAAATCAACATGTGGGAACCCGAGAATAGTGGCAATCCAGTAACTGCGAAAAAAAACATGCTACAACCATTTACGACATTTTATGAAGGAAGCAAGACTTTTTGTCTCTCAGAGCCGCTACAACTGGTGCCTCAGCTGCCCGTTCACGTCACAAACGCCACGTTTACGCTGCCGAAAGACCACGTCGTCGCCATCCGCGCCATGTTCTATGACGACGGTGTGACGGTGTTTGCTCAACGACAAAATCGGGCGGTCAAGAGGAGAACCATGACATACTTGGCCTACCAAAATGTATGTTCATTTGATTTCATTTGTCTTCTCCCGGGAAAATTAACATTACAACTGTAAATAATATTCTTTTCAATCTGTATGTGCAAACGTTGGATGTTTTCTCGGCTAAACAACTAACTATATGGAACATCCCGAATTTTAAGATGATGTTACAATTTTACTTTATGTTTCACAGGCCTAAAAGAATCCAAAAAGAACTAAGAATTCGGAAGTTTCCATAGTTCTTCATGGATTTTTCATATTTGAATCAGGCATCTAATCATCTCATCGAGATTCCCCATTGAACAACCGAGATATCAGCAACTTCACAGCGGTCAGCGGTCAGCGGCCCGTATCAGTCTTCATGCTCCTGGCTGGGGATCTCAACTGGATTGGTTTAATCAGTCTACTAGTAAGCATATGTAAGCATGAATTATACCACATGATAGCAATTGAATCCAATTGACATTGACATTATTGACATTGACTTGGGCTTTGAATTTGAGAAATTTTCACCATCCCCCAAGTCGGGGAGGTCCAAAAAAAACATCGGTAGTAGCGTGTTGGCTCTTGGATTGGCGATTGGCGAAATTTTTAAATGGGATCCGATCAACAGCTGGTGACAGGAATGGAAACATATGGAGCTTTCCGTTGACTCAGGTCGGCCCAGTCAGGTCTAGCCCCAGGGCCCCAGTTCTCATCCAGTGATGGCCATGACTTAGTTGTCTTAGTTGTCTTAGCTTCACCCATGGTGTTTTTTGGGATCCTCCATGACTTCATAACCCCTGAAACGAGGCAGGCTCCTTGCTGTCGCTCTTACGGTGCCTCAGCGCGCTTACGAGCGCCGCTGGGGATGGTGATGACTGATATCGGATGGCTTATTGGGTTGACCACAACAAAAACCCTATGAGAAATCCTCTGGGAAAGGTTTCCCTTGACACATTTTGAGACCAAAAAAGCAATGCTCGCATTGCCTTCATATATTCGAAATGTCTTTTCATGTCATCAAATGATGCGTTCCAACACATGGCGGTGGTGTTCTCACTGTCAAGTGTCAAGCCAAGAAATCCCAATCGGTTTCATGATAATTTGCCGTCAAAAAATTGGGATCAAGTGAACCTGCATACTGTGTCCTTTCAAGTATTTTTTTAAAACAAAAATCAAGTAATCCATTTTTTGGGGCAAACAACAAACAAAAGCCTCTCTGGTAATTTAACACTTTGCTATAGAAAACTGCCATTGTTAACACACAAACCATCGAAGTACATAGACATAGTATGACATAGTAGTAAATGGGCCATGTTGATTTATTTCATAATCCATTTTATACTACTGGTACTATAGCTATTACTACTATGTCATACTGTGGCACATTTGCTACTAGTATCCATTTTAACCAGCTTTTTCCATAGCAAAAATCTTCAGGCAACGCAGCCAAGGCAGCCTTCGCTTTTCGCGTGGCTCGCCATTGATCATCTCTTCAAACCAGGCCTGGCGACGACCGGAAGGCTTGGTGGTTAGACTATCAGACCCATGAAGATTTGGATATGGATCATTAATGATATGGATAATGTTCATGTGATCATTGAATGTCATTGGGATAACATTGGAAATGATCATTATGATTTTTCATGATGGATCATTGGATAATACCATTAATTCTTTATCATACCCATTATGAATGGTTGACCTACCCCTCTGAAAAATGATGGACTTCGTCAGTTGGTATGATTATTCCATTCCCAATATATGGAAAGTCCTAAAATTCCATGGTTCCAAACCACCAACCAGATTTGGATAATAATGGATCATTTCAGTATTTTCATGTCTTGGCTGAAATGTTCACCCAAGTTTGGATATGGATACCCTCTGGTAAATATACAAAAAACTATGGAAAGATCCACCATTTTTGATGGGAAAATCCACTATGGGCCATTTTCAAGAGCTAACTTTGTATGTTTACCGGGCCGGGTAAGTTATGGATGGGGCTTCCGGGTTCCAAAATTGTCCGAGTTCTTGCGTTTTTTTCGGCTCGGCGGTTTCTGGGAACCATGGCTACAAATATCCTGGTTGGTGGTTTTTCACCCTACCCCTCTGAAAAATGATGGACTGAAAGTCAGTTGGGATGATGACATTCCATTCCCAACTGAATGGCAAAAAAATGTTCCAAACCACCAACCAGTAAACGGTACTAAGACTACAGTTTTCGTCCCGTTTTTTTTAAAAAAATCCAGCTGTCGATCGCTGATCACCGTGGGATTGTCGATGAAAATCAGCTGTGAATGGCGCCCACATACGTGATACGCATTTCTTGCCATTTCCCTTGGCTTCAATTCATTTCAAACATCAGAAATACCCTCTGGTTATGACGAACATAGCCATGGTATAGATGGCCCATAGAAATAGATGGTTTACCTGGGTTTACCTATTAAAACTGGTGATTGTCCATGGCTATGTTAAATAACCAGAGGGTAATAATTCTTATGTTGTATCAAATGGCTGTAGTCGCATTCTTTCAATTCAACGTGCTTTCCGGATATTAATGTAACTATCTCAAGGATTTGAACTTTGAATTTGATGAGATGTCATTTTTCTCAAACCAGGGCAAGTTTTCCAGCGAATAGTTTAGGGAGGTCCAAGTCGGAAGACTTGACAGTACGACTCCGCATGTGAGAAAAAACACAAGCACGGGTCCTGCAGCGTATTCGGTGATACCTATATATTTCTCTTACCAGTAGCTTCAACAAGATCAACTGTGACTGGTTGGTGGTTTCAACCATCTTGAAAACTATGAAAGTCAGTTGTTCACCTGACATTCCCAATATTACTGTAATGGAAACATCAAAAATTCCATGGTTCCAAACCATTCCAAACCACCAACCAGTGATAGACTGTGATAATATCAGCTTGGCTGATCTTGGCTGCCCCCCTCTTGGCTGCCCAGCGGGGTGATCACGGCTTCTGTCGACCAGCCGGCGAACAACCCATCCTTCATCCTCGGCCACGTCAATTTCATCAGGTTTTATAAAAGGTCACATTGTTATAAACGGTGATAAAAAAAACCTGATGTGATGAAATTGATTTTTCAATTTATCACATTGTTATAAAAGGCTCTGTTATAAACGGTGATAAACTTACGATGTCTCGGCTTGATGTAAAAGGAAAACACTGTATAGCAATCTTCTGGATACAGCATTTGTACCATATTCTAAAAAAACCTGGTTGGTGGTTGACCCACCCCTCTGAAAGTATGAGTCATTTGGGATGATTATTCCATTCCCAATATATGGAAAGTCATAAAATTCCATGATTCCAAACCACCAACCAGAAACATGTATTGGCAATATATGTCAAATCACCATAACCACCAACCGAAGCACTTACCTTTTCGGATTTCATTACGAGAAACTGAGTCGATCTTCACCGGCATCACCATGTAGCCTCGGACCTTCTTGGAGTGTCCCACCTCAGAAATTGCCGTTTCTTCCCAGTGATATCTGTGGACCGACAGAGATGTGTTGATGTTTTCCCAAGTAAACAAAAAATAGCATCTGGTTATGACTAACAGTTCGCCATGGAAAATCACAATGCTATTAAGAGGTAAGGCATCTACAAATGGGCCATTTCCATCCATTTCCCATGGCTATGTTAAATAACCAGAGGGTAGCCGGAAAACCATGGAATCAATGGGAATTTCAGGATCCTAAAATGGAGGTACTGTACCATAGAAGGGCATATTTTCTAGGGATATTCCCTTACATGGGCCTTATATAGGCCTTATATATGGTAGGTACCTCCATTTTAGGTTCCTGAAATGGCCATTGCTGAAGCCCTGAATCTGTCGCTGCAGAATTCATCTGAATTCATCTACTCCCCAGCCTGAGTGACGATATCGCCATTGACAAGATGCCTCACACAGCGCCATACCGATTTTAGAACGAGCTGTGGGTTTAAGCCATCAAACCTTGAGACAATAGTGTGTATATATATATATACAATATCAGTAGATTATACAATAGTCAGGATGTAGAATGAAACATCATTATCATCAATGTCCTGTCCTGCATTCAGTTCTTCACATGACATGCAGGCCAAGACTGGCCCAAACCCTTCAACCACAGCAGTGCTGTAAGGTCAGTTGTTCCCTGGTTCTTCCGTTCGCCCCTTCGCAACTTCTCGATTCTGAGCCCGTACCGTTCCCATACACAAGGAAGTCAGCTCGCTACACCCACTATAAACTAACATAGCTATTGAAAATGGCCATTTATAGTTGATTTTCCCATTGAACATGGTGATTTTCTATAGCTATGTTAAATTACCAGAGGCTACACCCACTATATATTTATGTATCACACGATGTATGATTTGAATCATTCCCTATGATCCTCCATGTACTGTTTCAAGCTGCCCCCCTTTGATGTCTCAAAGAGCACCCCAAACAACACGATCTAAAGTCACAAAAAAAAAATCCATCCCCGAATTTCCATCGATCCATTTTTGTCGATCATTTTTCATAGATTTCCAAATCAACATATGTCATTCTCAGCAACCAAGGCAGGCACCTCACCAGTATCTCTGATGGTGGGATCTTACCGCTCGAGGGCGCGAACCTTGGGATAGGTTTTTTTTTCGTCCCATGCCTGGTACGAGCACCGTACTTAAGTCACATCAGGCGGGAAAAGTCACATCATCCCCATGGCACGGCGGCGATACGGAGAAGTCACATCAGGTAGCGGAAAGTCACATCAGGGAAGAAGAATCACCATG
>Ga0126342_10017451_pt1 | contig 12413 bp, 11 predicted proteins | sample Cyp1metagenome_FD_92528 | JGI IMG/M metagenome (GOLD analysis project Ga0126342, IMG submission 92528) | Coral microbial communities from Lord Howe Island, Old Settlement Bay, Australia - Cyphastrea 1 metagenome | ecosystem: Host-associated > Invertebrates > Cnidaria > Coral ... | reverse complement strand
TCCCTGACGAACTCTTTCTTTGCTAACTGTTTCTTTGACTAACTCTTTCTTTGACTAACTCTTTCCCTGACATTCTAAAAGTCCGTAACACGGAAGTTTCTCCCCCTAAACTTCCTTTGATGATAATCATTGATAACCTATCCATGATAATGTATAATTTATGATGATTTATCTGGGTAAATTTCATCACGACCTCACTGCGACCTCACTGGGAATAATGGTTAGTAAGGGAAATCATCCCCAACAACATAGCCTTATTTCAGGTTAGTGAAATATTATAATTTACCCAGATATATGTCATGGTTTCAACTGTTCTTTGCACATTGACATCAGATATTTCGGCCACAGATGAGCTTGTTGAACCTAGAGTGACCCAAACTTTGATGGTTATTCCAGTTATTCATCATTTTCCCCTAGAAGTTGCCATGTTGAGGCATCATCCCACACTTGCATTTGCCATTTTTGGCTGGTTCAATCATGTTTTAAGTCCACATTTCCGAAGTTTCCGAAGTCCTTGCGTTCCATTTGTGCTGGAGAAACCTGCCATTTGTTGGGGCCCTGGGGCCCTTGCAATGCCCCGTTCGAGGCATTACAAGGACATCGCGCAGCCGGATGTGAACGAAAAGGTCTACGACGAGATCACGAAGATCTCCACAGCGTTGAAGCAGTTGAAGGTCGGTCTTGATAGCGCTGACTTCCCATAGCAGTGGAAGTTTCCTTAAATGGGGGTACCCCAATAGCTGGATGGCAATGGAAAATCCCAATCTAAAATGGATGAGAACTGGGGGTACCCCTATTTTAGGAAACCTCTAGACTCTACATGGGGATTGGATGGCATCCAAAATAGGGATAGTAGCCTCCGGGAGTCAGGCGTAGCTGGCTGCGAAATCGCCGAACTGTTAATGGTCAGCGCAGCCAGTTGTGCCATGGTCAAAACATGGTACCCTCTGGTAATGACTGTTACATAGCTATTGAACATGGCCCAGTCGAAATAGTGAGTTTTCCCATGAAATAGCTGGTGGATCCTTGATCCTTCCATGGTTTTTTGTAACGTTTACCAGGCCGGGTATAGGGAATAGTCATCCATCCCTGGCCATGGGAATCCCAACATCCATCGGTTGTCCAAATCTCTACAAATGGATTGATGACCATTACCCAAAATGGATAGCCTCATGGTAAACGTTTACATAGCTATGGAAATTCACCATCTTTAAGTCTTTAATAGGTAAAACAACGATAAATGGCAATTTTCACTAGCAAGCTGTTAGTTTACCAGAGGGTAATCACCATGTTTGAGTTCGGAAAATCAACGACCTAAATGGGCCATGTTGAATGGCTGCGTCAAATTACCGGAGGGTATACATATTCAAATCTAAATCCCCATGAAACTGGATTGATGACTATTCCCTATCATGGATATATATATATATACAATGGATTGGTTGGAAAATCTTAACCCATGGTGTTTTTCCAATTTTCCCTTAAACCAATCCATTGACACACACATATATATATATATATATATATACAATTACATACATACAATCCATCTAACTTGACCAAGGCACTTCTGTGGGGTTTCTAATGACGACCCCCGAAGAGCGACCGGCCGACTTCGTGAGGACGCAGAGCTGCATCGTGGCAAGCTCTTGCGACAGCTGCGGTTGGACCTAGAGACCTGACAGAAGTTGGAGATTCCCAAGTTTTTTTTGGGATAGGGTTCAATGATTCAGAAAAAATGGGTTGTAAATCATCAACATCTTTTGGATTTTGAGAGATTCTTGGGTTTTGATTTTTGGGATTCTCCCAAAATCATCATTTTCAACCATTCTCAGTCATGCAAGGTTTATTGCATTGTGTTTACATGGGTTTACCATGGTAAACACCACATTACTAAAGTTTGATCACCACAGATCTACCCTTTGGCAATTTAACATAGCTATGGACGCCTTTATAGATGATATATGAATCTTTACCCTCTGGTAAACATACAAACAACTACGGAAAGATCCACCATTTTCAATGGGTAAATCCATTATTTCTATGGTCATTTTCAATAGCTATGTCAAATTACCAGAGGGTATGAGCATTTACCTAAAGTATGGGGATACTTTGGGTTTAAATGTTCATCAACCGCCGAGTTACAACCATTATTGGGAGAAAATCTCACGCCTCAGGTGTCATCAAGCAATGGCAGGCTACAGGGAAATCCCCGAACTAACGGGCATCCATATCGATAGCATTCTATAGATTTCTATAGCATATATATGCATATATATATATATACATACATACATATATATATATATATATAATCCCATCACCCTAATATTAAGCACCCCATACATGGTCCCAACTATGTGGAATTTCCCTACTAAATGGGCGATTTCCCAGCAAACCATGTTATAACAAGCGAGCTATTTCATGGGGGTTTTAACAATCAAACAGAGTGCCATGGTCATAAGTTGGAGTAAATTAGATTAAGGCATTAACTGGATTTAATTGATGGATGGTCATCAATACACTTTCGAACAAACAACAACAACAACAACAACAGCAACAGCAACAGCAACAGCAACAACAACAACAACAACAAAACAACACACATATACATTTAAGGATTCTTATTATGGGACTGATGACCAGACCACATATACCAGTTTTTGACCATGGCAATATTGGGATATCATCCAGAAACTATGTTGCGATGTAGAAATTTTAGAATGACACTATGTTTGATGTGGCTATAGATTTCAAGTGGTTAAACTATCCACAATGGCCCAAAAGAATTAAAACAATGACACATGAACCTGTACATCAATGTACATCAACTCGTTAAATGCACATGCCAAACATACTGTCTTCTTCTTGGAAACGGTGACATTTTGGGCACATATTGACCCAAGATGATCCGAGTACAGAAAAATTCATCCGGCGACAGATTGGTAAAAGTTTAACCCATCGAACCATACATCCCAGTCTTAAAAAATCCATAAAAATCCCAATTTTCTTGTGGCCAAATCCCTCTTTTCGTTGCTTCAATCTGCGTTGGTCAAGTCGCTGCAATCCCAAGGAGAGCCTCGCTACCGACCTCCGTCGCCAGCTGACGCTCTCTGCGCTTTCCACCGCGCCTTCCGCGGCTTCGGCGCCTGCTGCACCGGCAGCGAAGGCGAAGGCGAAGGGCCGAAGGAATGCGAAGGTCAACGAGGCGATGGAAGTTTGGGAAGTCTCCAGTTGGGGATCTATATGGAATATTCTATATAATAGGATATCATGGGAATACTTTAATGGTCTCAGCTACTTGGTATTTATACAATGTTATTATATTGGCACTATTATAATGCATATTGTACTGGTTGGTGGTTTGGAACATGAATTTTATTTTTTCCATTCAGTTGGGAATTTCATCATCCCAACTGACGAACTCATATTTTTCAGAGGGGTTCAAACCACCAACCAGATGGGAATATCATGGGAATACTTCAATGGATTTATTTATAGTTGGGAAGTCCCACAGCAGGAAGGACCCCCCTCAACCGCAATTTTCTACCCCGAACATGGCTGGGAAATCGCCGAAGTGAATGGCGGACTTTTCATTGCCATGTTTGCTTGCTGGAGGGTATCGAATATAAACTGGTTGTTTATGTTACCCCATCCAACTACAAAGCTACAAATCTAATCCCAGTTGGATAGAAGTCATACATCCACAGAAACCTGTTTAGGGGGTTCCCTTTCTGTGGTGGTATAGACATTTAGTGGATTGGGAAGAATGAGGATGCAATATGATATAATGGAGATCTCTCGGACTGGCATTGGCTTATCTACTGAACAAACCCTAAAAATGGTTGCCATAATAGCTCTACCTCGTTCGCCATTGATCATTTTTTTGGGAATACCGTTAATTATACCCCAATTGTTTCATGACAGGAATCGGCTTCCCAACAAGGGATATCAGGTCATTTTAATGGTTATTGGTCGAAACCGATTAGCCAAGAGGCATTGGTTGACATCGACAGAGTTCCCGCGGCATCGTTCGCCAGGCACCAAAGGCTCTCCCAACAACTCAGAAGCGCCGGACGCGCACACTCCGCGATTGATGCGATGCAACGGTTGGGGTTGGGCGATGGTAGTGGTGTCACTAGTGACACTAGTGGAGTCGTTCTCGACTCCAGGATGATTTTTCACATCTGAGTCCGTGATGATCCAAAGCGGCAAAAAGAAATTGAAGATGTGTTCAAGGTTGGCTGCTTTGAGTTGTTGATTCAAAGTGAAAAAAATGGGAACGGCTGTTGTGGTGAGACCTTCAAAGCGAACATGCCTTTGCAAGGAATGGAGTTTGGATGACTGGCATCTGCCATGAACGATTTTCATGGGTTCATAACATTCAAGAGGAAGTCATCACTGCAGTGTCAGATACGTTTGATTGGATTTTAAAGGTTAATGACTGAACTGCAGGGATGGGTTTATTTCAAACTATTTCAAACACCAAATTAAAATAGATCTCTTTTGGCTCATTGTACTTTTCACATTTTTTCACAATGGCAGATGCGGCTTGTCCGACAGTAAATCCCTTCTCTTTGGTGAAGGAAAGGCAGTGTGGCAGATGACAGCGCAGCATGAATGGCAGTGGCATCCCACTCAGTGTGAACATCGGATGGGTCGAAATTGAGGTACTGGAAAATACGAAGAACAAACTTGGTCCGCTGTGGTACATCATGGTACAGCATTCTATTTCTGGAGGGTTGATCAAACTTGCACTTCCAATGATGTACTTAGACTTATTTACTCCAAGTTTTCTGGCGATTCTTTTGGTGCTGGAGTCCTTGCTGTATTTTGATGGATATTTTGATGGATATAACAAGCCTTGTTCCCATCATTGCGCAGTTGGCTGGTTGGGCTGGTTGAATTTTTACATCGGGAACTGACGACGTAACTTACATCAGGAACTACAAGTGCAGTGGAATCACCTTGTGTGCTGCGCTGGGCAATTGCTGGCTGACTTCGAAGTTTTTCTGATGGTACCCTCTGGTAAAACGTTTACATAACTATGGAAAATCACCATGTTTAATGGGAAAATCCACTAGAAATGTTCATTTTCAATTTCAATAGCTATGTTAAATTACCAGAGGGTATTGGTTGGGATTTGACACTGTGAAATTGAACCGACTGTGAATGATCAGTTTTTCGCACTGTTCTGCTTTTTCGCACAGTTTCGAGACACTAATTCTGCATTGGCCACACCATATTGAACACTTCTTGACCTGCAAGTGTTCATGTTTCCGTTTACTTTTTCCTTCTAAAATTCGATAAAAACTCTCCAATTGTCATGTGGCACTTTTGGCCAAAGAACTGTATGATCCCCTCAGAAAGCAACTAATGGTGGTAAAACAATCATAAAACATCCCCAATTTCACCATAAATAGGTGGTATATAGTATAAACCATTCCCAAATGGGTGGTTTATTATTGTTTTTCCCACATTAATTACAGCACAACTTTTTAGGGTCGACTTGTGCTTTCGAGAGGAAAAGCTTTGCAAGTCCCGGCAAATGTCGCAATTTGGCCCCTGTAAACATCACGACTCCTGCGGGGTTGGAGTGTGCAGTGCCTGTGGCCCACTCAGCCAGTTGGCAAAGCCAGATATGTTTGAAACATGAAATTGTCATGCGACTGACAGATATTTAGCAACCAACAGCCTGGAAAATGATATACCATCTGGTAATTCGACACATAGCTATAGGACACATCATCAAAATCTTCATCTTTCATAGGTAAATCATGGAATCAAATGGGCCAGATGTGGGGCACCGGCCATCTACGGTTGACTGGGCTGATCTAGGCAAGACATCTTTCTGGTCCGGCGTTCACAAGAGGCGCTACAGTGACATAGCATGGCGCTGCATGGTGAAAAAGATGCGGGGCGAAGTCAGTAGATGGATGTTTTTTGGACAAATCTTAACCAGAAAACATTGTTTTTCTCACCAAATATTAACCAGAAAACATGGTTTTTCTCACCAAATATCCACCAATCATACAGATATGAATTATATCCACCATCAATTTCTACCACTACACCGATTCGCTTTCGGCATAGAACTTCTCATCCTCCTAACTTCAGTTGGATCATTTTGTGGTTTCTGTTTGTTATATATTGTTATGAAATCATCATCATCATCATCATCATCATCATCCTCCTCATCATCATCATCATCATCCTCATAATCATCATCATCATCATCATCATCCTCATCATCATCATCGTCATCATCATCATCATCGTCATCATCATCATCAGCATCATCATCATCATCAGCATCAGCATCATCATCATCATCATCATCATCATCATCATCATCATCGTCATCATCATCATTGTTAAATAGCATTATATAGCATCACTGTTACTGTTACTGTCGTTGTTGTCGTTGGCTCCGCAAAAGAGCACTGCAGCACTGCAGGGCTTGGAGGATGTGGGGAAGGTGATCCTGTTCCTTCTCCCAGCGATGTGCCTAGTCGAGTCCATTGACCACATGACCCTTGGCTTCCCGCTGGTCGCAGATGGCTTAGAAAACTATAGTTACTATAAGCAGCTATTAAACTATGTAACTATGGATGATCCATGAACTATTTACTTATAACTATTTGGATTTCTCTGAAAATGTTGAGTTAATCTTCCCAATGAAATAGCCATTTAAAAACGGGATAATGATCAGCAAAACCATTGGGAAAATGGGGTACACGACATTTTCAGACAAACCCGTATAGCAATCACCAGCTGGTCCTAGGGTCCTAGGCGAAGTGGAAGCCATGGCCTATGCTGTGGTGAGAAATGTTTCATGATGATTTGCCGAAGTCAAAAATGGTGATTTGCCATCGCTACCAAAATACAACCCCAAAATGTCACATAAAGCTTGAACAATAGAACCAGATACCATATAGATTATTTTACTCATGCCAGTAGTGAGTGAATATTTTGCACTTGCTTAGCAAATGAATCTTCACCAGTTCGTACTAAACTCATCTAACATTAACATCTAGTAGTGTTTACCTTTACCATAATATTAAGATTGAATATAACACACCAGAAATGGGTTCCATGTCAAATTTATAGGTGTTTACTAGGTGACTATATCGAAGTTGGACTTATATGGACGCTATAAGGTCGATGGCAGTGGTCGAGACAGGGTTGTCGACACAGGAAAGCTGGAGAACTTTACTTAGCCCAAATGCTCCATGGTGCTGGAATATTTACCAACATTTGCCCTTGTCCAAAATCACCCAGTTTTGTAGGTATAAATATACCATACATGGAGCATATGGGTATTTACATAGCCTGGACTCCCATTGAGAAGTTTTCTGGATGACGATTCATTTGACACAATGCTATCAAGCTTGTGGAGTTGAATGCGGGCAGATTTGGTGGGGACGGCTTCAGGAGTCAACATTCACCCCGGCCTTAAGGCCTCAAACCCACTGAAATCAATTCAAGGGTCATATTTTGATATATTTTGAGGATAAACATGTATTGACCCTCCAATTTCAACTCTGATTTTCCCATTTTGTTTGAGTCGTAACTATTCGTAACCCTCCAGTAACCGAAGAATTTTGATCCCTGAATTTCAGCATCGTGCTTTCCCCTGGCGCTGAGGAAAGGCTTTGCCGTGGTCACTCGTTTTATCGTTCGCTGTACCAAGGAGAAGGCGAAGACGGTTTGTCGTTAGGGACCAGTTGAGCCTTGTTGATGACGTGATATGACAGGGATATGATAGGGATACAATTCAGTTAGGATGTTTTTCGGATATACCATGCATAGGATAGGATTTATAAGCAGGGATATCATAACAGGAGTATAAACCGTATATAGGATATATGTTTTAAGAACGTGTTACAATTAACCTAACCATCAGACAGGGGGACAAAGTATATACTCTGATAGAATGGGATATACGAATGGCAGTGGAACCCTACCATAAAGCCAATTGTAGATTGTTTTCCCTCAAAAACATTCATTTATAGATAATTGAATTTCCATTGACATATAAACCTAAAAACAACACCATAAAAATGTCAAGAAAACAAACACCTAAAATTGAGTGTGAATGGTACGTAAACCTACAAAAACCATGACATCAAAACCACCTCGAGGGAACACCACCTAAGACTTCCCCTACAAAAGCCTACTGAAACCTATAAACATCACCTGGTTGGTGGTTTGGAACATTTTTTTTTCCATACATTGGGAATGTCATCATCCCAACTGACTTTCACTCCATCATTTTTCAGAGGGGTAGGTCAACCACCAACCAGCTGTTCTTGTTGCTATCACCAGGTTTTGCCACTCAGTTTCCCCAGTTCCATCCTGCTCCGCTCAGCCTGGTCGTTTGATGCCCATCGTTTGCGTGTTGGCCTTCTTCCTTAGCTCGGCCCCGTGGTTTTGATCCGGAAAAACCATGTTTTTTGTTGGGGCCGAACCTGGGGGTTTTCTTGTGATTTTTGAATATTTTTGGGGTGAACCCATGATGAAATCAACTCCATTGGTTGAGGTAAACAAAATGTTACCTTTTATGGGGATAACCATGGTATAACTGTATATAACCATGGTGAAATCAACATCAGAATGTTGGGATATGGCTCCCCTATAACTATGCGTGTAGAATGTTATATACCGACTTGATGTTTTGGAGGGAAGTAAAAAAAAAAAGAACGTGGATAGAACGTGGCTTGGGGATATTACATTTTGATTATCTTCATGTTGTTCTATGTTGTTACCAATAAATGATTATATAGATACGGGGATTCAACAAGCACAAGTTAAAAGGGGGCTTCATCAACAAACATGGGATTCAATTCCACCAACAATGGTAGGAAACAAAACGGTAGCCCACCAAAAATGGAGGTTGAATGCAACTAAACGGGGCGAGACTTGAAGACTATTTTGATTTCATAGTTCCTTTCGAAAGGAGGAATCTATAAGCATAATATAAGGGAATTCACGGAATTCTCATTCCAAGATAGTGCAGCCACGGAGAATGAACAAAACTACAGTGAAACTGGTGAGAACATCAAGGAAGAACTCTTGTTGGGTGGTTTCAACCATGTTCAAACTATGTTTGATGGTTCAATTCTGTAATTCGGGATGGGTTACCTTAGGGTAAACTAACAGTTCGATGTGGACAATCACCATGTTATAATATAGCTAATCATCATTTTTTTCCATGGCTTCAACATCGAGTCAAGTTGACCGGGCAGCTCCCAGGTGATCGACAATCTCACAGCAACCATTGTGTGCATCAAGATTTTGCAGAGAGTGGTTCCTCACAATCAGGCGCTGAGAGTTGACGGGCCACGCATGCCCATTTTGGATCGGTCCTTGAATGGGAGAGATCCTGAGTTGGAATATGGTTTTGTTGGGGGCCTAAAAGTCTCAAAATCTGTCAAATCTGCAAATTTCTCAGGCGATGTTCAGATTGAAATGCAGGGATCAAGCAAAACCTCGATGAAGACTCCTCATCATTTTCTGTATTTTTCCACCTTTTGACTATGTAATTCGTAAAAAGTGTTGGTGATGTGTCGAGTGAATGACAGATGATTTTCGCTTAAGATTCACCAGCCTCACGTTTCCGCTGGTGCAATCGGTAATGACAAACATAGCGAAAATCACCATTTTAATAGGTAAACCCTATTTCTATGGGCCATGGCCTCCATAGCAAACTGTTAGTTTACCGGTACTTCTGTAGGGTTCCGTTTGTTGTCCACCATTTTTTCCCATTGAAAAGATGTCTTTTAGTGCGAATCTGTCTGAATGCATTGGTTAAATCATTTGAAATCCCCAGATGTTGGTGTTGGTAGGTTACTGTAACTATATACAGTAACATCTTATAAGATACCCTAGAGAACCGTGGTCTTGTCACATCATTTTATAACATAGTACATAAATGGTGATTAAACTGGTACACGATTTATAACATGTTACATATCATTTTATAAGATCAATAATAATGGATTCATTTTTCCACCATTATATTCTCAATATCATTGATGGGACCCAACAAGAAACACCCCCAAAATCACCATTCTCATGGGCGGTATAAACCATCCCCAAATGGTAGGGTCACGGGATCGGGTTCCCCCCATTAGCCATTCTTCAATCCCCATCTTTCTAAATCTGTTTGCCAAATATGGCATATGGTTCAATTCTACCCAATCTCGCTTAAAATGTGGTAGAGTATATGGTTTGGTATATGATAAACCACTATATCATTGCACCATATTATTACTAAACCCCTATATTCACCCATACTCCAACCATAATATGGTACTAAAAACTATAGTACACTAACCTGGTAGGGGTAGATAATGAGCACCCATATTATTACAATTATTATGATATAACTAGTACCAACCATATTATATGTTTTTAAAACATTAAAAATGGTTTCATTTAATATGGTCTACCATATACCATATATTATGTACTAATAACCATATAATTAATTAATTAATTATTATAACCATACACCATATAATACTAACGGTTATGATATAGTTATTATAACCTACTAATTATCTTTCCCAGGATTATACTATTTAGCATTATAACATACTAATGGTTACTAGTACAGTATTATACTTCTCCATATAACTAAATAACCACTAATTAATAGGTTATGATGTTATTAATACTAATATATTATTAATTAAATATCTAAGACCATATAATTTAATTCTCCATATAAGTTAATTAACCATAGATCAGTGATTATTATAACCATATACCATATAAATCCATATAATACTAAGGGTTATTACTGTAGTGATTATAACCTACCAAAAAACACTTTCCCAGGAATATACTATTTTAGCATTGTAACCATTTTTTTTGTTTAATTATGGTTGATTATGGAGAATTATATTTAGTTATTATAGTTATTATATCCTACATTATACCATGTAATTCTGCCATAATTCTCCATATAAGCTAATCAACCATATAATTAATTAACTATTTCAACCATATACCATATAATACTAATGGTTATTATTGATAGTTATTATAACCTACTGATTATCTTTCCCAGGATTATATCCTACATTTTACCATATAATTCTACCATACTTTTCCATATAACCAGGTTACCATAGAATATGATAATTCTACCACAATTATCCATATAATTTTCAAAAACCAGGCATTATGAACCATATGAATTCCCCAAACAAAAATCTACACCCATGAATTCTATGAAGTCACCTGGTGACCATCCTCCAGCCGCGAACCCGGGGATTCAGCCGAAACCCGAAACCCGCCAGGACTGGCGCCACTCCTGCGGTGGTCTCGTGGTGGTGGCCGCCAACGCGGGTGGAGCCTGGAGTCCGTGCCGTGTCTGAAAAAATGGGGCGTTGGCCATGGAAATTTGGGGCATTTTCCATGGGAAACTTGGGAAAATCTAGGGAAAATCCATGGAAAATTGGTAAAATTTGGGGAAAATCTATGGAAGTTTCATGAAATCCATGGAAAACATCAGAATATGAGAAAATCCATGGAAAAAATGGGACATGAAAACATCAGAATATGAGAAAATCCATGGAAAAATTGGGACATGTCCATCAGAATATGGACACATCCATGAACAAATTGGAAATTTTCATCAGAAAATTATGGAAACATTGTGGAAGTGAATGGGATTTGCCGCCGATTTTGGTGGAGTTTTCCAATAATTTCACAGGATAAATCATCGAACGTTCGATGGGCCATGGCTTCCAGTTCGCGAACTGTTCAATCACCAGAGGATAACGATCCAAATTTGAGGTGATTTGACCTATTTGACCATAGTAAGAATCGGTTAGTTCACCCCAGTTTTTTTTGTGGATCAAGTCAATTTATCCCACTTATGACCATCTTAGTAAGTGAGATGAGCCACCAATGATCCCAATTATCAAATGGGTGTTTTTTCAGCAGTCACCTGTGTTGCTATCACCAAGAGTTACTATAGATATGGCCAGATATGGCCAGTTGGGGCCCCAGAAACCAGTCATAACTGGTTAAAAATGAGGTTGTCATTCCAGAAAGGGTTGTTTTTTACCTGACTTATAATCTTCTTCAGTCCCCCAAAAGTTGCGAAAAAAAACCGAATGAACATCTTGAGGCTGGGGTGTTGTGGAGACCCCAGTTTTACGGCGAAAAATCCTGCTGTAGCAATGGTTGGTGCTTGCTCTTCACATGCAAAGTGTACAAGGTGGGGCCCCCCAGTTATAAGATGGTTTATAAACCCCATTAACTATAGTTATAGGATCCTCCTGGGAATTTAGCCTAAAGAGTTCAGGACATGATGTCTTTAAAAAACTGTATTTTTTAAGGGACATACCTGGCCGGCAAAAAAAAACAGTTTCTATTTTTTAAGGAAATCCTGTTGT
>Ga0126342_10017450_pt1 | contig 12413 bp, 14 predicted proteins | sample Cyp1metagenome_FD_92528 | JGI IMG/M metagenome (GOLD analysis project Ga0126342, IMG submission 92528) | Coral microbial communities from Lord Howe Island, Old Settlement Bay, Australia - Cyphastrea 1 metagenome | ecosystem: Host-associated > Invertebrates > Cnidaria > Coral ... | reverse complement strand
AGCTTTTCTGCGAGACTTCCTTCAAAAATGAAGCTTCGAAACTCAAAAACAAAGCTTTTCTGCGAGACTTCCTTCAAAAATGGAACTTCGGGCACGAATAGGGTCACAAGCGACCACAAAGGGGACACAGTTACTTTATGTGACAGGCGTGGGACTCCAAGCACATGTGGTCACAATCTGATCTCCAAATCAGACAGCCGGGTATCACTTGAGCCTTTGATGTTTGGCAAAACCACCCTGTGCTTTTGGTCGACGCAGCGTCGGTTTCGGGCGAGTGGGTTTTCACCAACCATTGCAATAGCGAGTTGTCAGCAAATGACGGAAGACATGCTGAACCTGCATGGACATCATCCCTCCCCACTTGCTGACATTGTTCGAAACGACCAGTTTCTCAAGACCCCGGATTTTTGAGCGACGGCCTTGAGTCAAACAGGCATTTCTATTGCAAACAGACATTTCAAATGCCGCATTGACTGCCTTGACAGACTTTTCTATTGGAAAACCCATCGTCACAGTGCCACAGCCATGGGACGCTACAGGGAAGGGCCAGAGTTCTTTGAGGCAGGACCACCATCATAAAAAAACCTGCAGCTTGGTGATGAGAGCGTGCGGAAATCACGAAGCAAGTCACAGTATTTGGATAGACATGACACAGTAGAAATTTTGCTGTTTTGACAGTGATTTTTTCACAAGAGTTCTCAGAAACACTTGCGAAATTGGGAAGATCCTGTGGCAAGGCCGGTGCAAAGGGATCACCAGAGGTCCGGCGCACCGTTGAGGGGTTGAGGTTGAGAAATCGATGGTGAGACTTTGGGGTGGTATATTTTCAGACAAATTCAGACGCTCATGGATCCTATGGAAGGTGCTTTCTGGAGCACATTTCTGACTGGGCATGTGTGGGTATTAGCTGGAATAATTTGCACACTTTCTTGGGCCAAAGTCTGCGAACTTGAAGGAGGCATTGTTTATCGTGTTGCGCTGTGTTTGATGGGTGTGGAGACAGGGTGATTCAAATTTGACAAGCACATTTCCGGAAACTGGCTTACTCGAATTTCCGCCAAATCCAAGGCATTTGAATCTCTTGAAACAGACTATGTTTGTGTCCGTTCTCAAAGGGTTGGCCCCTTATGCTCGTACCCAAAGTGTTTGCACAGCTGAGGCCTTTTTGGTGGACAACAGTCAGTTGAAACTGGTCCGATTTTGGATGTAGCCGCTGTAGCCATTGGTTCAGCATCTAAACATTTGCAGCGAGTGGAACTTGGTGAAGCCATGTCTTTGGTCCCTGAGTTGGTGCCTGTCACATTTGTTTAAAAAGTTTTCTGGTGGTAAGAGAAAGATGGGCGGGAGGGGTTGTTCCATGTTGATTCCTGCGGTTGCAGACGAAAATTGAAGGCCAAGGAAACCGAAGGACATGGCCATTTCTTTCCATAAAGCAAGCGCATTTTGGGTGCCAAATGACTTGACCACCAGTATCCAATTAATCTGAGTCAATTTTCGCAGCTGGCTTGAGGAAAGCAGATGCTCGTGGCATTGCCTACCGCCAGAGCATGAGCCTTGTCTGCAAGGGACCGAGGAGACTGTCATAGATAGCACTTAGCACTAAAGCTGCTCCACTTTGCCACTGATGTGGCTCTTCATTGGTTTATGACGAAAAATTGGAGAGCTCAAGCGCGGCAAGCAAAGAAAGGATCAACTTGATTTCACCTTCGATGTTAGCGAGTGTGAGTCTGTCTCCAGACAAGCTGAAATTGGGTGTCTCAACACCAATTATATAACACCAAGCATGACCAATTTCTGAGTCCATCAGGGCCCTACTTGTGCCATCGCCGCAGTGACTGAACTTGCAACTCAGGAGCTTGAAAGACAAGGATCGAAGCTTGGCTGTGAACTGGGACCTAAAAGCCCGAACATGACTGGAATACTTTGTTGGATAGACTGTGAATACTTTGGGATATGAAACAAGGTTATGAGTTATTCTGGCCTTCCTTTTTGTGTATCAGATCCAGCCAAGAATTCGTTCTTTTTGTGTATCCAAGGACCCACTTGTGAACCAGCCAACTGCTCGTGGAATGTCTTTTTCAGCGTTTGGGTATTGAAGTTTCGCAATATTGGGAAGACAGATGATGCAAATCTTGGAAGTTGTTTGAGTTGGGTTCCAATATCGCAGGGAGAAGAATGAAAAGACCTTCGAGAAATTGCTGAGCCATGAACGTCTTTGGGTTGGTTTTCAAAATCCAAGGAAAGATCGCAGAGTTCGGATCTGTCACGGGCACCCAGATTTGTGGATGGCTTGTACCAGTGTAGATGTGCGGGAAAAAGTGCTTACGGAAGGGAGTCTTGTTCGGCCATTCCCTTGTGGACTTCTTCGGACGGGTTTTGTCTGAAATCCACTGGATCATCATTGCCTCCCTATCTAAAATAAATGCTATTTTGCTTCCCTTGTTAAAATGTCTATGAAGAAGGCATGTCTTGGCCATGATTCACATCTCGAGGTGGTCCATGGGACCCAAAGATGCAGCGAGGATGGGACGATGTGGCTGCAGGTGCAGAACTTGTACCTCCCAATGAAGGTGGAGATGGGGCAGGGCCAGGCGGAAGGTGGAGGATGAGCCAAAATGGATAAAAATACCTTCCCATCCCATTTTACTGGTTGGTTGATAGGGAGTACCACAATGGACTATGAAAATCAATGATAATGCTATTTTCAGTGGTTCAAACGAGGTTTTCCCATGTTTTCTTTGAATCAAATCCCAGATGAGACTGTCAGGGTTGGAACACCAGGTTGATGGTGTTGTTCCTATTTTTGTGACGTGTAAAAGACAAACTCTATAGTAGCCATTGGCTTACCTTTTTGTCAGATAAGAAAGTCGGCTTCGTCATTCAGATTTGATCCAAAAAAGAATGACACCAAGACGGGCTGTGTTTTTCATTACATGACGCATCATCATTGTCATTATTGTCATTATTGTCATTATAAATTATCCCATCCCGTTGCCATCATCATCCATACCCTGGCAGTTCCTCCAAGGTGGCCGACAAGGACATCCTGCTGCCGGTCTGGTGGGACCGGGCCCGCGCTTCCCACGCCCATGCTGCGCCCGAAGATCCCGTGCTACGCCACGTGAATCGTACCCGCGCCGCGTTGGCTACGCCGGCACCACAGCAAGAGGCCCGAAAATTCAGGATGCCCAGATCCCCCATAAAGTGACCATGGGAAAAGGAAAATGGTATTACCATCTGGAATCCTGAAATTATGAAGAGGTTTGAAACCCTGTACCTTTCAGTCCATGTTCCAAGCTGTGAAAGTTCTTCTGGGTCCAAGTAAGGATTATCAAGAGTAAAATGGTTTGTTTTTTTATGTTTTTTGGTCCATGATGGATTTTGTGGGTCCATCAAGGCACTGACCTCGCGCATTCAGGTGGAGACAGAGACCTTTGACAGCCCACCAGAAGCGACTGGGCTCCGGTTGAAATGATGTGTTTGTCTTTACATGATTACAATTGATTACATACATTTAAATTTAGATCATTTACAAACTTTAAGCCCTTTTTGACACTTTTCGTTATCATTCGTTGTCCCTAAGAAAGAGCAGCTTGGTGGTGATCACTGGGACACGCCGAGGTGAGGCCTTTGATTCCTGGCACAGGTTGCCTCTATGAGGCGAGGTTACGAGGTTGTCGGTCGATCTGCAGCTGCCCTCAGGGCAAAATACAAATAAACAACACAAGAGCCAACTTTCCCATCAAAATATTCTCGAATTTAGAAATTTATTCTTATTTAAATTCCAAGGGTAAATAAATGAAAACCAAGTAGGGAAATGGTAGCCAATATGTCAGGCAAAATATTAATAGGAACATAGGCGAGGTAAGAGAGGCAGAATTATATATAATATAACATATCACAATGACATCCCAGTCCCCAGTATGTTGAAAATAGCTGGGGTCTGATCGGTCTTATGAGCAGCGTTTGATAAAATATCCAACCGACTTACCTTTTGCAGCCAAGAAACACCCAACCCTTCTCCAACACCTTCTCGGGAGTGATGACTTCAACACGACCAAAGCACCTGCATTCAATTCCATAAGTGAGAATAGCACATCAAGAGCTGCTTGGCGCACAAGGGAGCCTTCTACATTCCAACTATCTTTGCCTCTTTGCCCAGCCTGGTGGAGTTGTAGCCAAGGACTTCCAAGAGTTGATGCTGTCGCACGTTTCCCAATTTGGCCGCTGACATCTTCGGCTCCTCGAAAACAGGTGCCTTAGCTGAAAGCAACCCACACATCATCTTCACGTTCGTGCCTTGTCTTGATTTGTGATCGGATTGAGGAGCTACTTTCAAGCACAAAACTGGGGCACTCTAAGATGCGCAGCCACTGGTAAAGACAATTTTGCTGCGCAAATTCTTTTTGCTATGCAGGGAATTCTCACCGAGATACGGTCTGTTGAACTCTGAAGAGCACTCCTTGCAGAAGCTTGGGTTCCACTTTGTGGGGAGATTCCAGCCACGGTTCCCCATTTTCATCCTCAACGGTGATGTCCTTGCTGAGGCCGTGGGCATGACACCGATACATTGCATGCATTGCACCCGTGATGGAGGGAGCGATCGACCAAGCTTAGGTGAATGTGGGGTGTCTTTTAATATCACTGCTGTGGTTGAATTTCAAGATGTTCCAACCAATCTCAAAAACATTAAGGATTATTATCCAAAGCAAGATCAAAAATGTCACCTATCTAATAAGACTACCAACCATCACAACACACCTGCAACCTGCCTCTCTCGCTGGCTGCGCTGCTGGAGCTTGGCTCACGGAGACGTTGGGAGTGGCTTTGGCTGGATGCTTCACCTTGCATCGTGGTAGTGGGGATCCTCCGGCTGCCACAGACATATAGTCACCATCCTTGGAGGATTCTCCCACTTCATAAGTGGGGTTAAAACATGTTAAAACCGACTTATGAATGAGATAAAACCAGCTAAGGGCTCTACCAACCAGTACCAAATGAGATGATCCTCCAAGTAAGGTGCCGTGACCATGATTGGGCACCACAATAACAGCCCTGTACTACACCGCCAGGACAAAAGTTTTGAAGTTGCTACATATTTTTCTTTCTTGGGTCGTGGACGACGAACCATCACATTCGTAACCCTTGAAAGAATTTTAATTAAAAACGACTAGTAACGAGTAAATTCGATCCACCACGCAGGCCACGCGAACTGGCCCTCAGAATCACAACGTTGATCCACAAAGAGATATACATTGCCTTGTTCTGAAAAGCGGATGGGAAAAACTTTCGTCCCAGTGAAGTGTGCTTGATGATTGGGGCCTATTGTTGTGGATCCCAGATTGAAACAGGCCTGAGCCTGCAGTGCTTGCACGCGACGTGGGATGCTCTTTGCCTGACGGGGAGTTGGCTACCACAACAAAGTTGCCATGGATTGGAAGACTCCGCACAACCCACGAAAGCACTTGTACTCCTTTTCATACCGAAGTATTGTAAGTTGGGGGCCCAGTGCCACTTCAGGCTGCTCACGGAACAATGAATGGAACTAATGATCAAAACAAATATGCAGATTTCTATGCACACAGCTGGTATATATGCAGATTTCTCTATAACGTGGAGCAGTTGTGTGCCCCCAATGAAACACCCTCGTCAACCTGAGCGGACCGTCGCGCCTCCGGCGTCTCTGGCAATGCTGCGATTTCATCGAAGGCGATCAGAAGTTGCGTGGTCCCACTCTCGGGGTTCTGGAGAGAATTCCTTGGTGTGGAGATGTCCTAAGACTGTTTGAGACATCTGCCAAACGTGCGGACGTTTGGAAACCAATCAGCTGTGATATGCCAAGATGCATGTAAAAGGAGAAGAACATATGATTTATACATGGACATATATATATATATATATATTATCATCATCATTTCACTCGTGTCTTCTTAACTGTGGTGCTCGTCCTGTGAATAAAACAAAATATTGCGACAAGTCAAGTGAAAACCAAGAAATTACTGTTCTGTCTGGCTATTGTTTTTTGGGCATCTCGGGACCTCCACCAAGTGTCAAGAGCTCGCTGGCAGCTGTATCACCTGCATGAATCTGTTCAGCGTGATGCCATCGGTGGATTCTAACACGGAAGGTTTGTCGGAGCATCTGAACATAGGGGAAGTTCTCATCCCCAGTGAGACTTGCATTTATTGTTGGTCCAAGTGAATTCATCTTTTGGGCAGCATGAGCCACGGCAGGCTGCAACCCCGTGCCATCCGCACAGCAGCGCCTGCAAGAGAAGCGGCAGTTTTGACTTCAGCTGTCTTTCTTTCATTCCTCAAAGCAACTGGCGAGGGGAAGAATCATGGGTACAACCACATGACTAGTGGTTGGGCAACTTGAACCCACAGGCATATAACAAAAACTAGCCAGCTGTCTTCAATTTTGCATTGAAGGTGTTGGCGTTGAAGCCAGAAGTAGAAGCCAGAAGTAGAAAAATCCAAGGTGCAGCTTGGCCAACTGCTCCTTGATGTCATGTGCTCGTTGGAAGTCCTGCGCGGAAGCCAGGCCCGCTTCAATTTTGTCCCCCATCAAGCCTCATGTCCTGGAATCCATGGGTCAAGAAAAATCTTGTGAGCATTCCTGTTGAGCAAATCACAATGAACATGATCATCTTGTTGGTGGGTTCAACTTGATTCAACCGGCATGTTGCATCATCCCAAGTTGACGGAAAAGCAGCAATATTGGACACCTAAAATCCAATAGTTTAAACAAAATCATCGTCATGATTCAATGGCAATGAAATGAGGTACCCTTCTTGGACAAGCTAAAATACCATCTTGATTAAATATCTCCGTAGCATATACCATTATCCCCCCGTATTCTTAGTCTTGTGCCCTCGTTTTTGTTAGGGTAAGCCCCTCATTTTGGACAAAGAGATGGCTGGGGTTTGAAACCGTACAATAATATCCAAAAAGACATAGCATGTGTGGTTTTCCAATATTTCAGTAAGTTTTTGCGTTTCTTTCTTTTTGGAGATTACTATAAACTATAACTGTTCTTCGTAGGTGAAACTATAGCCGCTATAGCCTTTATCTTCACAGCAACACGGTGCCGCATTTCCTCGTTCTCCACCGCACGACGCTTCTCATCTTCAAGCTGCGCAATCTCGTCGAAGGAGACAGCGTCCTGCCAGCAAGGCCTATCCTGTGATTTGTTTTTTCGGAACCAATGGCCAGCCACGTTTTGGTTGTAGATGGTTTTTCACATAGATACCCTGCAACCAAGCTCGCTTTCAGCAGGATACAGGATTCTTCGATGGGAAAAGTGGCCATGAAGCAACCAACACGCGAGGACACTGCACTCCTGCTCTTTGTCTAAAATATAACTACGTAATATAACCCACAAGAACTTACAATTCAACAATATTCACCCAATAATCCTTCTAATGGTTTAAGCCATATTTTTGCCCGGTTCACACCGCATGTCACGGCCAATTTTTAAAGATCCGGCAACAAAAAGACTCCAAATGGCCAATCGGCATCCCCATTGATGGCGACAGATTAGAAGAATATCACGCCCTGTCCGCAGTTGATCCAATATGAGGATATATGGGGGACATGGGGATTTTTTAGCCCTTGGCACAGCCTTGGCACAGCCTTGGAATCTTGGTGATGTGCTGCTTCCAACCCTAGTAGGGTACGGTACCATACGGTGCCTAGGGACCTGGGGTGCCAAAAAGTGATGCGGTCCCTGGTCCTCGACTTCCATGGAGAGGTTCGGATCCGCGTTGGCTTCCAACCTCGTTGGAAAACCATCCAAGTAACATATTCAACATATTCAAGTGACATGGAGCCAGTTCAAATGTATGCAATGACAAAAGGGCCAATATTCACATTTCCTTTGTGGCTAAGACAAGAGCTTCAGCTGTTCAAACACGTGAATGGTGTCATTGCCGGTCATTGCTCAACAAGCTTGGACGGAGGACTATTTACAAGAAATTACAAAGTATCAACTGGCAGATTTTGAAAAGTGGTTTCCAGAGCAACCAGGTTTCCCTAAGGGTTTTCGGAAGAAATCTGGCTAATTGACTCCATCTTCAGAAGCAAATCGTTTTATGACTGTGCATGTGCCGACCAAACGTTTGCAAAAAAGGATTGGATTTGATCTGTCAACGAGTGACCAGGAGCCAGCTTAACCCTCCAGGAGCCACAGATCCACGTTTGCTACAATTACTAACAGTTACTAACATATGGGATATCTTGGTAAATTTACACCACATGGATGATGATTTGGGATCTGGAACTGACCACAGGACTCATTCATTTCCGATCCACCAAGCAACAGCAAAACGCAGCAAACCAAGCCCCTCCAACCCTCCTTTGCCACTTTGCAGCCCGATTTCAAAAGCAATCAAACTGGAATCTACTCAGCAGTTGGCTTGAACTTTTGGCAAGCTCACATTGGTATGTTGCACCTTATTGCACTTGCAATGATGAGTGAAGGTTAATTTTTCGCAATGTGGGGTCAACACCTGCAAAATACTCTGAAAAGAGATGGACCATGGCTCAAAATTGGCCGGTTTGAACATTTTTGAAGGTGATATGACTCACTGACGTTGACCCCGTGGACCTCGTGGACCCCGTGGACCCCATGGACCGCGTGGCGGCCGTCCTTCTGCGCTGCCAACATCAAAGGAGTCTGGCCACTGACGTCGCGGACATCCACATCGAGGCCATCTGCGATGAAACCTGTGAACTCAGTGAACTCAGTGAACTCTAAAAATTGTGAACTGCTTCCGGCTTCGATGATCATTTTTTCCTGAGGCTTCCTATATGTGAAGATATCAGGGTCAATAACAATAGAAACCATACATAACCATACTTTATGATAAGGCCAATGAGGAAGCCATAATGAGACAATGTAACAGTTTTCCCATTCATCATAACACTTTCTGTAGGGCTGGTGCCTGGGGCATGTGCAACACAAGGACCACAAACCAATGGAAAATTGCAGTGCAGTCTCGGGCTATTAAAGGAATGAGACAGCGAACGGACATTCACAACAAGTATCCGAGCATCCTAGGTTTGGTCCAATGTGCTTTGCCATTGAATGGCGCTGTGGATTCTGGCGCTGTATCGGGCAAGAAACGATGCACATCTTGGGCACATCCTTGGTCCGGATGGAATATCTCCAAGCCATGAAGCTTCACGACGCATACGGCTGCACGCTACCAAGAACTTTTGCCACGAATGAGTTTGAAAATGGACCATCTTCCTCAACTTTCTCACTTTCGGGAATCTCCCTAGATGACTTGATTCTGTTTGCAGCCTCGAAAAAACATCGATATGGCCCTGGTTCCAATTGAGGATCCTTTAATCATTGTTCACATCAGCCGCTGATAGGCCCAGCATCCTTCACGAGCAGCTTGGCACAAAGGCTCCAAAGGTATTTGTGAGAATGGCACTCCTGACGCAACATGGCACAGCTCCCGAAGGGTGCCAGGATCTCAAAATGTCGAACCAAGAGAATGAAAAAAGGACGTGAACAAAAAGGATGTGAACAGGATGACGACGATGACAACGATGACGATGTCAAAAGAAACGATTTGACAGGAAGAAATCAAACTTCCCATTTCACGTTGCGCCGGAGCGGCTCCTTGTGGCCGCAACAATGGCTGCTCCCAGTCCAACGCAACCCAGGCGTTGTTCAGCTTGGTGCGAATGCGACGCCACTGCCGGTGCTCATCCTTGGCTGTGAGGGTTTGTTGTGGTTTTCATGTGGCTTGATTTACCTCCCAGTGTCATCAAACATGGCTAGGGGCAATTTTTTTACAGGAAGTTCTAATGGGAAGATCTCTTACACATACTAGATTTTCTATAGCTACGATGAATTTCCTGACTTTAGGAGAAATCTGTGGGAAACCAACATTTTTGCCTCAAATACAAGCTTGTCGAGTGAATCCGCTTTACTTCTGCGGGCGTGCGATATCCCCGTAAGCATGGCTCCCATGAGCTCCATCCATCTTGCATGCCTCAAAAAATGTGTTTTCAGCCGATTCGGGCACTGCGACCAGCAAAAGTCATGGCCCAGTTGGCATGAAAAAACATGATTCGATCTGATGAAAGGTTGGTGAGATACGTGAGATACGTGAGATACGTGAGATACACGACTTCCAACAAATCCCATCTGTCAAGTTCCCATGCGCCAAAGATCCCAGTCAAAGAGTTCCAACACTTGACCTTTGCGCCTGCCAGGTCTGTGAGGCGTCTACATTCCGTATACCCGGTGGATGATGAGATCTACCCCTTTAGATTCAGTCTATGTAAATACAGTTAAATAATGGATTACAATCACCTATATAGTTATGTATACAAAAACACATATACATATTTGCGGATGGCTCCACCAAGATGATTCGGCCAAGCAACTTGCAAAATTGCAATGGAAAGACTTGGAAAGAATTGGATAGCATCAGTATCATCAGTAATGTTATTCATGTTATTCATATTCATAGCATTATTTGGCCGAATGCGTTCGTCCGTGAGTGTTCATATACCGTAAGGATTCCGATTATGGGATGGATCACCATAACCCGTGGGTTTACATATTTGTACATATTTACATTATTTTACATTATTTGTACATTTGTTTTCCGTGTTTTGACCATTGCTCCATATTGACGATCCAGATCTCGTCAAAGTCCCACGGCCTGGTCCCCTGCATCGGTGCTGAAGGATGTGGCGCAGTGCGGATGATCAAGCGCTCGCTGACGACCTACGGAGAATCCGCGGCATCTCCGAGCTCGTGGTTTCGCGCTGCTTCAAAGTAGGGAATAAACTAACCGTAATGGGGACATAGATAGACATAGACAGACATAGTGGGATACAAATGATATTTTTTTGGGCCCAGAAATGTTTGGGATGTATTTTGTGTACATCGTAATTGGAAATCTTTGCAGGGATCTTTACAGGGGTGTTTCATTCATGGTATTTGATGGGATGAGATGTACGGCAAAAAAAACGAGAATCTGATATTTGGGTTTGTCCAGACATGCTACGCCCTCAAAACCGTGATTTTCTTTGGAAAGAAAGTTTCAAACCATTTCATTCTGGGGAATTTTTCTGGATTCCAGGGATTCTCTGGTCTTTTGGAAGATGAATTTCTCGGGGATTTGCTGAAAGCAGTACCGAAAAGATAAAAAAATATTTCTATATCTTCTCAGAAGAGTATATAGGAAAGCTTCTCTCCACACAAAATGGCCGTGGACTGTGGCGGGAAAATTATGCAATCAGTTGGATACAAAGCCCAAGTCACAAACACAAGCCTCACCAATCGCATGGCTTGGCTATGGACAAGCAAAGTGAGCAAGGAAATGAGCCAGAAAAAAAAATCCAACGGACAAACGTCACAGATCCAGCAAACAGATGAACGTGGCCAGCACGGCTCGTGACAAACTAGAGCGCAAAAGAAAAACATGGAGCAAAAGCAGGACAAGGACCAATTATCCCCGTTGCCGCGCTCCGATTCCAAGTGGTGACTTTCAGAGGGAAAACTTAGCAAAGGAAGCTCACCAGCCACTACGAAGTTTCCAGCTCAGCTCGCCTACGCAGAGCCGCACAGGCCCGCCAAGTGCGAATGAGCGCACATGCCTCCTGGAGCAGAGTATTTCCATGGCTGGCACCAGCAGCAGTGTCAAGGTGCCTTTTCTTGTGGTTTGTGTATACCGGGGCAGCCGAGGCCCCACCCTGCGACCCCTAAAACATTTAACCGCTCTCCCGATATATTTTTGCCATGCAATGAAATTAAAGGTATATATAATATATAAAAGGTAAGCCATATTGATATTAATCTAATAATATTATTTTGTATTGAATTTTAATTTTAGAAGTTCGATTAAATATATTTTTTTTTATTTTATAAAGAAATATTGGCAGAATAAAATAAAAGGAAAATAATTTTAATATTTTTTGAAATATTTTTTATAATTTATAAAATCGAAAAGGTTGATAATAAATTTATAATGTTTTTAAAAATAATACCCTTTGTGGAATATTTATTATATAATTATTGGAAAAATACAATAATTAATATTTTTTGTATTTTTTTTATATATATTTTTGGTTTTTTGATTTTTTTTTCTTTATATTGACGTGTGGGGTTTTTATTTTTAGTTCTGTATTCGTATTTCCTCCTTTTCCTTCCCGTCCTCCCTCCTTAATACTTATTCATACACACACATTTACTCAGACTCTCACACACATACACACACTCACTCACACACACACACTCACTTACATTCACACTCACACACACACACACACTCACTCACACTCACATACATACTCACTCACACTTACTCACACTCGCTCACACTCACTCACATTTACTCCCACTTACTTACTCACATACACTTACATACACACTCACTCACACTT
>Ga0126342_10017449_pt1 | contig 12413 bp, 6 predicted proteins | sample Cyp1metagenome_FD_92528 | JGI IMG/M metagenome (GOLD analysis project Ga0126342, IMG submission 92528) | Coral microbial communities from Lord Howe Island, Old Settlement Bay, Australia - Cyphastrea 1 metagenome | ecosystem: Host-associated > Invertebrates > Cnidaria > Coral ... | reverse complement strand
TAATATATATATATATACATAATATATATATATATATACATAATATATATATATACATAATATATATATACAATATATATATATATATATATGTATACATAATATATATATATAATGGGAATGCCATGGAAATATCACCCAGCCAACATCAAAAAGGGATGGCGAACTGCTCAATCCCACAGCCAGCTTTGAAGCCCTGAAGCTGACCTGTTAGCTGCGTTAACTTGAGTGGTTCACAATATGACACATGAGATATAATAAATCGCGGTGAAATAGTGCGGAAAAAACTATCAACCACTAGGTGAGATATAGGTCTAACCCAGCGTCATGCAGCATCATGCAGGTTTCAGTCCTGCAGCTTAGGAACTGTATCCACTTCCACCTTGGATGTGTAGCCGTCCCTCTGTTCGGCCGGCTTTGGATGGCGGTCTTCTTTGGAACTGCCTGGCCCGGTGGTCAACACCCGGAACTGTATAAATTGGTGAAAATCAGAGATCTCCGAAGTTCCCAGAATCTTGGTCATTTTTCTGTGAAGCTTCACAGTCTGCAGATCTGATGACCTGTGTCAAACCTCGAAGTCTCACCTGGTAAAATCAGCACTTCAGGGATCGCAGCATATGCACATTCTCGTGCAAGTCTTCGGTCTCGGAAAGTTTTGGCACTGGACAACCCTCCATTGTCCAAGCAGTGAAATCACAAGGCTTAAGACCAATCAAATCGGCACCACAAACACACATGGATTAAATGGGGTAGCCTCTCCTCAACTTTGATACTTTAGAAATTTAGAACCTCATATTTCCAATGAACATGGTCATTTTATAGGGACTGCCACGGTTCCCAGTGCCTGTGGGCCACGGTTTTGGGACTGCAGCCTCCTGCCTCCAAGCAGTAGTCATAGGGGCCAGTTATGGAATATCCCTAGTGTTCTTTAGATTACAGGTTATATATCTTCCTAGTTGTATGGCTTATTTATGGCTGAACAAAAACAATGAAAACCACGAAAACAATGCAAACCACGACTAGTTGTGGCATTGGATTTCGGATCATCAAAAATGGGTGAGAAAAAAGCCCGGTTAAACGTGGCTTACATGAAAACCAGGACGAGTTTTTTTGGAGACATCCAAGTCCTCAAGTTGAGAAATCCAGCTGAAATCTCCAAAGAGTTGGGGTTCACATAACTCCAAGAAATCATGGGAGGGTAGATTGGTAGATATACCGACCTACTTTTTCATGGGGCTGATGTTCACCAACCTTCACAAAAAACCTTGGGGGCACCACCTTGTTGGTGCTTTATTCCCAACTCGGCCGCTTTCGGCCGCTGTCGCACCTCTGCTTCATGGTCAGTTGATAAAAGGACAGCGCATGCGCTGCTCGTTCGGGTAAGGGCTTGGACCTCGAAATGGCTCCTGCTCTTGGGGCGATGCAATGGCTCTTAGCTAGATTAGTTAAAGAGATTATAATTGTTATAGATTTATATCGTGGGTTATAACCAACCAGGAATCGTGTTTTTCTCATCCATCTAAGTGTAGATACCCGATTTTCTTTGTTCAGATCAAGGATTCCGGGGTCAAGGGCTGACAGCGGTGAAGCGAATCTATTGGACAGTTAACATCAGCGAAACAACAAGTTCATATTGGAGAAGATAAGACATTCAAAAACTGCAAACAACCTCTATCCAACTTTAAATACAGACTGGATGAAAACAACATGCAGTGATGTAAACAAAATCCCGACAACGCCAGCGCATGCTTCAGATTTGCCATATCCAAGGGGGTGGCACAGGTATCCGCGCATTTTGGAATGACCTGAGCGCACAATTGCAATTGCCGTGCAGTCGGAACAACTGGCTCCAACACACAGGTATCAAGCACAAAATCCACAGATTCTACTAAAAACAAGAGAAACCATATCAACCATTACTTCAGACTTGGATTTTATGAATTTCCAGTCTTTTAGGCTTTACATTCTTTACGTATCTTTACATATCTTTACATTCTAACTTGACAAAACTTGACCAAACTTGACACGCGCTGAGCTGAGTCCTGTGCTCACATTCGTTTTGATAGCTCCACCGCTCCATGGCCTTGTCATTGTGGATGGGCCACCACCTCATCGAATCGAAGCGTCACACGGAAACGCCTTGCACGTCACTAGTATTTTGTCAGCTATGAATCGCTATGAAACTCACAAAGTGGATGTTACATCACTGAGAAAATGTCATGATACGATCCCTTCCTTTTTCTTTAAGATCCCTTTGCAATTCAAAATTCAAGCTTTTTCGCAAATCAAAGCTCCAACAAGAATGTATCAGGAATGATCCTCACTTGTCCCGCTGAAATTTTGATCAATGATAGGTCTCCCTTCAATTATGGCTTGTAGTTAGCCCCAATAAACCAGCAAAACTCCCTTCTCATAACCAATCAGTCATCCTACATAAATTACATCCTCATACACCTTCATTTTGAATGGTTAAAACCAATCTTTGGTGGTGACATTCCTGATATTTCATAACAACCACTCACTTCTCTGATATCTCGTTACCTTTAAAGAAGACCAATGATGCCAATATCAATAGCAGCATTAGTCCCTCAACGGCCCGGGGACGGTGAAACCCCTCAGGCCAGGGCCAAAAGTTCACGGATAGGGCCAGGGCCCCATCATCTTCCAGACCCAAGGATGGTGGGGTGGAGGTGGCCACCCAGTGCCAATGGTACGCCGGGATGTAGAGCCTGAGACTCTGGGAACTCTGGGACCGGTCACGGAGTCAGACGTTCTTGGGGAATCTCCTATAGAAATCATGAAGATATCCCAATTTTGGAGAGATTCCCGCAGATTTTTTCAAGAAATTCTGGGTATTTTTGTAGACTGAAACGGTCATATGGGATTTCGGGGTTGCCACTCACATTGGGAGTTGACCAATGATGATATCAAATGGACTCCACAAATTATGGTGAGATCATGGGCATTTTTGTGGGATTTTATTGGGATACCATGGGATATATTGATAATCAACGGATTGGTTCAAGGGAACATTTTAACGGTTTAAACCGAACCCACGGCGGCTTTTGCCATGGAAATTAATGGCGGTGTCCTGTACAGTTTCTCTCATTTTTGGTGCATCACAATCCTTCGTGTTGATGCTACAAGCGAGTTCTATTAGATACTCAAAAAGGGTATCTTCTGATGATACCAATTCCATCTTTTGGATGCTTTTGCTGCATCAAAATCCATACAAGGCTTTGATTTCAGTTGTGATGATTCTGTCACCATTTCTGCATCAAAACCCGCAGCGTTGATGGTAAAACCCGAATTTAAGTATGTTCTGATTACCATTCTTGGGCGAATCTGAAAATGACCATTTTGAGAGGGACAACTATGATTAACAAAGGGATTTGGCTGTACCCTTGAGACAAACGCAAACAAGGTGGGGCCCAAGTAAATGATAGCTAAGTTGACTTAGTTCATTTGACGAATTCTAGGGTTTATGAGGGATATAACGAACTAGTATTCATGGGGTAATATAAACCAACAAACGTAACCGGGGGGTCCCACCTTAAATATTTTTTAAATCCATAGTGGATTGTTAGCATAAACCCAGAACTAACAATTAATCAACAGGGGTGGATCGCAGCCACTGCTCAAGTGTTATATACACGATTAAATATTCTTACTAAAAAATATTGTGAACCATTCACCACTATTAACCACTATTGCCTCCGGTAAATGAACATAGACCCTGCCAAATTGGGCTTTGGAAGATTGGTTTGCGCACTAAGGTCTATTAACCACATCCACTATTATCCACTATCATCCAGTATTTCAGTAACCACTATTATCAACTATTAAACTATTTTATCCACTAACCACCATTAACACCTAGTATCCATTATCATTATCATTATGGGGTAATGGTGGTGAATGTTAATTATCATTCTCATTATCAATGTTAATTATCATTATCAATGTTGATTATCATTATCATTCTCACTTAGTGGTTTGTGTTAATGACTACCATCAGATTGGTTTGCACCAATGGATTTATCATTATCAATGTTGATTGTCATTGTCATTATAACTAATGGATTACCTGTGATTATAATGACAGTGAGGATTAGTTTCTACCCATCCAGTTGATTGACCTAGTTATATTCCATTTTATTCCCATTATATTCACATTGATGGATGGCTACAACTCCCTGTAGGATTGACCACTATTATCCATCAGGAAGCACTATTATCACCACTAACCATTAATTAATGGACATCAATCCATTATATAATTGATGGATTGACCTAGTAAACAGGACATTACCCTCTGGTAATTTGTCACATAGCTATTGAACATGGCCATTGAAATAGTGGATTTATCCATTGAACGTGCTGGATCTTTCCAGTTCGTTGTGTTCATTTACCAGAGGGTAACCATCATTAACCATTATGATAACCATTATTATCCATTCTTCACCATCCATTAACCACTATTAACCACTATGATCACGGTAATTAACCACTATTATCATTAATTAACCATATATTACTAGGTATGATATATTTCGATCATTCATGTCCTGTTCATATCTGGTAAAATGATTCAAACATGGTTATACCTTACATAACTCACTCATATTCATATCAAATATTAATCACCAAATATTCGGCACCGTAAATTGATGGATCCAAGGCACGTGTCGCCCTTCCGCAGCGTGCCGAAGCGCACGGGGAAGTCCACGCGGTCGGGCCATTGGCCCTTGGAGACCTGGGGGTTTTCCATAGTTTTTTCGGAGGAAACATGTGGAGGAGCCCATGAAAATTGCGGGTTTATGGGACCAAATGGAGGGTTAATAAAGTTAATGGGAAAAGAATTGGCTGATTTTGATGGGATTTGAATGATCCAAACATGGAAGACCACTCAGTTTCCTATAGTTTTGGTTGGTTGTCACTTCTATCTTCTGGCGACTCGGGCATCTGCTATCAGCTAATTGCTGCTTTGACATCGTGTGAATAACGGACCAAACCCACCCCAGTGGCTTTAATAGAAATCAACTATCTGGAATTAAAATCCCAAACGGAGTTGTTTCATGAAAGTTACCATGCACTCTTTTTTCTTGAGCTCCACTTGGCCATTTTCCACCCGAAATTCTCCACAAGATCCACTGAGAACTGCGAACTTATGAGCGATGCCAATCACCGTCATCCCCTTGTAGTGGTTGGTTACTGGTGGTTGCCAAAAGTTGGATGAGCCATCACCAAAGCGGTCGGTCTAAGCCATCATTTCACCATCAATCATCATTTTTTGGGTCAACCTCTAAATCTTCGATGATAAAATTGATGGTAAAATCACCATCTCCAAAGAATTCGGATGGTTTACCATAAAACCAAGCTGTTCATGGTGAATAGATGTTAGTAAGGCTACATTATTCCATGGTATCACCAGCTGACGCCTTGCGAAGATTCCGTCTCGCCTTGCGATTTTCCTCGGGCGACCGGAAGGGATGCACTGCGCTCTGATCGCTGGTGCACTCGCTCTGCTTGGAAGTGAACCTGTAACGCGGAGCAGAGGTTGGTGATGTGGGGCTATGGGTGGTGAAAGTGGATGGCTTAATATGTCCTGATCTTAGGCTTCATAGCTATCCGTTAAGCTTCGATCTTAGAGATCATGCAACAAAATGTATCCATCAAAATAGCAACCAAAATAGCTCAGTAGCATCCACTCTCAAGCAATGAGGCAGTTGCTTTATCCTGTGGTAAACTAACATAGCTATGAAAAATCTGACAGGTAAAACAATTATCAACGGGCAAATTATCTATAGCTATGTCAGCTACGTTAGTTTATCAAAGGGGTACCCAATATTTTGCGACTGGTTCTGTTCATAGATTCATAGCTATATTCATCTCCCCATATTCTCCCTATATTTCCTATCCCTGTATAGCCACTTCTATTTTGCCAGAATGTTACCCAATATTTTTTGGATCTTCATCTCTCAACATATTCTGATACATATGTGAATTGTCATCTCCCCAAGGTATATGGAGGTTTCCTGCAATAGGGGTGGCCCTAAATCATCCATTTTTAAAGGCTTTTCCATTGTAAACCATCCTTTTTGGGGTAACCCCATTATGGAGCCCCCGCATATTTAGCCATGGCCAATCTTAGATACCCTGCAAAAAAAAATCTTAGCTGGTGAACGTAGATAATCCCATACCAAAAGATCAAAGGATTAAACTGCCCATAAGATTGACCTAGTCGCTATCAGCTCAGCTGTTCTCTCCTTGGCTGCCGCACAGGGTGGAGGACATGTACTCCCCAGGCTTGTTGGGCCCGGGCATCGGTACCAGCAGCCACTGCCTGGTGCTTTCGATGGTAATCGGAATTGGGAAGTTACCCACCAACCATATGGAAAATCAATGTTTATGGTAAATCGAAGGGAAAAATCTGAGAAAAACCACCGGGGGATCTACTATCTGGTTATGACTAACATAGCCATGGAAAATCCACCCATTTTTAATAGGTAGACCTCTATTTCTATGGGCCATTTTCCATGGCTAAATTCATTGGGGATCATCATGATCATTCCACGAACCTGGGTAATCATGGGGGACATCATGGGTAGCTTAGGCCACGGCCACAACATATCTTGTACCAAATATCTACGGGTGTAAAAATATGGGTATCAATGATTATAGTGGGGGATTGAGTATCAATCATTTTGTCAACATGAAAAAGTTCATCGCGTTTTCGATAGGTGTCAAACCATGGGTATATCATGATTGAGTTGTAGCCAAATATCATCACCAACCCTGTCACATCCTGAACATCTGGTTGGCAGGCCACAAATGGCTAGGCCATATCATCGAGGTGTGGTTTCTCCTGGGAACCAAAGGACCTTCCAGAGTGGCTCCAAAAACCCTTTGATCCGTAGCTAATAACCATATGATTTTTTGCCATTTAGATTGGGTCCCCATAATCTAATTGGCTATATTGCTTAACTACATATGTACACACACATATATATATACATATATATATATATATATATATCATTATATGTCTATATCTCTATCAACCATCCCTTTCATTTGGCGACATCCGCTGGGAAAACGCGACAGAAATCACCGGACAATCCTGGGACACCCAACTTCTGCGAGGCAAAGCGCGTGGAATTCAAGACATCGCGTTGCCCGGGCGGCACCAAAACCACCTGGCTCTGAACATGGGGAAATATAATGGGGAATACATGGGAATATATGGGAAAATAGTCCTTTTAATGGAAATCTATCGGGAAACACCACCTGGAATATATGCGAATATATGGGCACCACCATTCTATAATGGGACACCAGCTGGATATGTGACATTATCTTCCAGAAAATGGAGCATCTCCTCCAAAATAGTCCTTTTCAATGGGAACATGATTATAAACCATTGGATTTAGAGGTACACCCAGTGTAGCCTACTTTTGGACAAGCCTGCAGCTCCCATCATTGCACACGTTGGTAACAAAATCCATCTGGTGATTTCAACAGTAGCCTCCAATGAAAAGATCGACTTGGGGATCCCTCTGGGATCCCATTCTCAGGAACAGCCCGGGAAGCCCCAATTCTTCATCCACGAAAAATCATCCACTGAGGCGTTGTCCTGTGAGTCATCTGAGTTGGTTAGTTGGATCTTCACGGGATGCACCTGCTTCTCACCGGCCAAGATCGAGTGGAAGTTCTCCTGAGACGTGTCATGGGGACATGGGAATATCTCCATCACATGTGGATCTGAAAATGCATCCCCTAAATTTACGGCCATCAAATAATAAGGAATGGGGTACGCTATTTTAAGACAAACCTGTCGATGAATTCATGGCAGTGACTTCGCAGAATAGACATGGGCGACAGAAAAATACTTTCTGGTTCTTAACAGCTATGGAAAATTGCCTTATGATAAAGATGAGGATTTCCTGATCCACCTCTTAAAAATGGAACACACATCCAGTTCGCAAACCGAAAAAACACCGGAGGCTCACTTTTGACCCATGGCCATCGTCGACACCTCCGCCGGGTCCATTTGTGATGCCAAGTTGCCATACGGTCACAGTGAAAGCAACTGTAGATCATGGTGTCCTGCACTGGTTCGTCCCAGGTCTGGGAGATCACCCTGATATACCACGGCCGGGGTCGGTGGGAAGATATCACTTCCATTACAAAAAGATCAAAACATGAAAGAATTCTGATTCCCCATTCGACAAGGTCTACCCAAAAACAAGTGGAGGAAATCTTTGCTGCATAGTCCACATGTTGTCAGGTGAATCACCAGTGAAAAGCATCCGTTTTAGCTCAATCCCCAATTTCTCATGGAATTTCATCACCACTTCTGATGGTAAAAACATGTAAACACCCACATGTAAACACCCACAGTTTTTCATGGTTAAATGACCATTAAATGACCATTTGCTGAGGTAGTTTTTTTGCATGAAACCATGGAGTCCGACCGTCTCAGTTTCAGCCTGACCGGGCTCTGGCACCGTCTGATCCGACCAGGGCGGATAGGGCACTCGCCTCAACCCGTTGCGAAATTCATGACGTAGATGCTAGTTAAATGAGGGAAATTTTGAATGATGATGATGATGACGATGATGATCTGAATTTAAGATTCACTTCGATGATTTTCCCAGACACCTTCATTTACAGATGATGTTCCCATGGTTTTCCCATGTTTTTCCCATCTTAGATGAATTGACCATCTTTTCCCAGGGTTCCCATTGAAAGCTGGGCCACCATGGTGCGCCATTGGTCGCCCAAATCCGGGAGGAGTTGGGACCTGCGTTGCGATGCCGAACGAGCCAAGTTGAGAGCTGTGGCTGAACTATGGTTGATTAGGTACCCTCTGGTAAACTAACATAGCTATTGAAAATGACCATTTATAGTGGATTTTCCCGTTAAAAATGGTGATTTTCCATAGTTTTGTGTATGTTTACCAGAGGGTAGATATAACTAATATGGATGTGACCTATCTGTATGCTGAACATAACGAACGGTCAGCGAACTGGTTTTTGTTGATGTTGATTAGGCAGATATCACGAACGATCGTATTCATGGGGTGATCTAAAGCAACATTCACATAACTGGGGGCACCATCCTGTAGGTGTAGAGTGATATAGATGGACTATATACATCTTTCTCTATTTTTTGATGAATCGTGATATCTATGTTAACTACTTTCTATGGATAGTATGAATAGTGATTATAAAGTAACTATAAACAACTATAGATAGTAGTATATATATAGTATGAATAGTACTATATAGATGAATAGCAATATCTGTAGTAGATGTAATGATGTAGTAATACTATAATACAATATAATACAATATATATATATGCACATATATAAGAATCCGTAGATGTAATGATATAGCAGCAATTATATATATATGTATCTGATAGTAATGGGGTATATCCCATATGGAACTGGATTATGGTCATTCTGAAACACTGCGATGCACATCACCGCTGGGACTCACAGATTTTGCTATCACCACAGCGCCATACTCATGCAGGAAGGACATGTTCGAGAAGGAACATCTGTTCGGTGATTGTTTAAAAACACAGCTGATATGATTTCAGACTTCAATATGAACTATCCTCCTTATGTACTCAAACACCGGCTGAGTTTTAGTTTTTGTCAGTCGCAATCACCACACTTTCACATGTTTGCACTTAGCATAGTCACAACATCCCACAAATCTGGATGATCACCAAATCATTTACGGTGTCGCATATGGGGTGCATCCCTAAGGGGTTCACCTCCAACCCGCAGAAGAGGACAATTCACATGAACCTCATCTTTGGGTCTCGAAGATTTAAAGGAACACCCCAATATTTCTGGGAAAAAACCATGGTTTCCTGTTTCCTGTAGACTTTCCCTTCAACAAATCCAGTGACCCAAGATTTGAAGTTTTAAAAATCCATGGTTTTGGCCTGCGATCTATTCCTGAAACCCACGGAACCATAGATCTTTTAATCTTGGTTTCACCAATCTGATTTGTTTTTGGGGCGGTTCCGTCATCCATCCACCTATACACATTCACAAATATAGACAATATACATATGCACACATGCCTGTAAACATGTGCATATAGCAGAATTACACACACACACATATATATATACACTTCTGAAAATTCTCATCAAATAATGTATATATATAGATTTATACATAGATAATATATATATAGATACATAGAATATTAATAATATATATACATACATTTCCAAAGATAATATATATATAGATTTACAAAGTCATGGGAATCTCCCCAGTTCTCCAAATCAGAGGATGGATTTTGAAATCAACATTAGAAAAAAAAACATCCATCAAATGAGCAAAACTGGGTTTTCCCCCCATCTTAGGATTTTAAAAACAAAACAATTGAAAAAATCGGATTTTCCACTTTTTTTCGCCCATCCATTTCATCCATTTATAGATGGATCCCATGAAATGACGATCCATGACCCAGCTATGGGATCCCATGGGACAGCCGAGGCACTGGCCCATCCTTCGATCAACTTGGGAGCCTCGCCAGATGGGAATCTCAATGAAACGTTTAACCAAGATCTAAGAATATAACACCATCTTTATGGATCAAAAATATAAGAAGCATTCAAGAATGATAATATATATATAGATACATATTCATAAGGGTAATATATTTCACAAGAATCAACAAGATTTTTGTAATATGTCAGAAACATTCAAGAATGATGAGAATCAACAATAATCATGATCATAATAGTAATAGTAACACCAACAATACGAAACAGCATCTAATAACATTACTCGCGAAACAGTGGATGAAAGTCAAGTGGGATCATCATCAAACCTGGTAGCCTTGGGAATCATGTCCCTCGCCAGATGATTTCCAGTCAATTGTGACTGTATTAAATCGACCTTCACATAGATATGGCAGGGTTTTCAACTGGAATTCCAGCACAATCTATTTTGATCCCTCCTTAAATAGCGCAAAACTGATGGCTGCCAGAACAGCAGGAACATCATCGGGATTTGAAAAGCTGCCAAGTCTTCTTGGTTGTTGATCTCCATCTCCATCCTTTAATTTAATTTTATATGGTTTTATAGGGTTTTATCCATTTTATCCTCCCAATCCAATTCTGATAATATCATCTTAACCGCCTTAAGCTCCCCCCAAAAAACAACTCAACAAAATTGTAAAACACACCTATAGTTTTGATGCTTCAAAACCATACTTTGATGATTCCCATTTTCGGCAAAATCACTGGTTTTTATCCTGAAATCCTGTCGCAGCCATGCCTGAGGCCCTAAGTCCTGCGGAGGCCCATGGGCCAAACCATGGGGATTAATGTGGGCAACCGAATGCTAACCTACCATTTGGGAATGATTTATAAACATGGTGACTTGGGGTTGGTTTATGCCAGTTTACCACCTTAGGTTTCTGCTTGACAATTCTTTGAATCATGGAACCCTGGGGGGGGTAAGGGGGGGGTTAAGTAGCTTATCATATAAGAGCCTAATAAGGGCTTATCAGATATCCCCAACGCCAGAGAAACTGCCTTTATTCTCTGGTCCAACCATGAATGAAACAAAAGATCCTTATCCAAGGTTTGTTCAGGGTTGGTTGAAAACTGATAAGGGCTTATTAAGGGCTTATCCAGGGCTTAAAGGATAAGCCTTGGATAAGCCTTGGATAAGCCTGTTTGTTTCCCAACCTAATTTGCCTACCCCCTCCCCCCCAAAAAAAATCCTCAAAAAATCCCTCAAAATCCCCCCACCCCAACGTCCGCAACCGCCCTCCGATCCTCACCCAAACCTTCCCAGACCCTCCCCAGGCCCTTCCCCTCCGCAGACTCTCCCATACCTTGGTCCTAGGCTCCTTGGCTGAAGGCTTAACCAGGCCTTGTTCAGAGCTTAACGGATAAGCATTTATAAAGCTTATAATAAGCGCTTATTAAGATTCTATTAAGCTTCTAATAGGGCCTTACACAGAAGCCCCTAGTAAACCTTTATATTATAAGCTACTTACACCCCCCCCTTAGCCCCCCAGGGTCCATGATTGAAGCGACTTTTGGGAAAGCCGAACCATGGCTACTTCACCATTCCTTTTTGGCTCTTTGAGGCATCGAAGCATCTGCAACTCTCAGGCTAGGGACGTCGAAATGGGCAAGATGTTTGTCATTGGGGATCATCCAAACATGATCGAACTATAACACTTAAAGCTAAATAGAAAACATTCAAAACAACCAGATGGATCCTGTACAAAATGCCCACCTAGACAACTTCTGAGGCACAGAATCACCATTTGCATTTTTTTTTCCTTCTTAGTACTCCCATGCGCCCCCTGGGCACCTTCCATTAGCCCTTTGCCTTGCTACCCTGCCGCCCACCACTG
>Ga0126342_10017448_pt1 | contig 12414 bp, 9 predicted proteins | sample Cyp1metagenome_FD_92528 | JGI IMG/M metagenome (GOLD analysis project Ga0126342, IMG submission 92528) | Coral microbial communities from Lord Howe Island, Old Settlement Bay, Australia - Cyphastrea 1 metagenome | ecosystem: Host-associated > Invertebrates > Cnidaria > Coral ... | reverse complement strand
TGTTGGTTGTTGGTTGTTGGTTGTTGGTTGTTGGTTGTTGGTTGTTGGTTGTTGGTTGTTGGTTGTTGGTTGTTGGTTGTTGGTTGTTGTTGTTGTTGTTGTTGCTGCTGTTGCTGTTGCTGTTGCTGTTGCTGTTGCTGTTGCTGTTGCTGTTGCTGCTGCTGCTGCTGCTGTTGTTGTTGTTGAGATTGGGAGACATCTTCTGGCCAACCCTTTAGCCCCTCTTTCTACAAGAAGAATCGCCTATGCCTTGTAGTTTTCTCATGTTACCTCTGGAGTGAAAGACCGATGAGAGATTTTTCAGGCCGCCGCCGCCTCCGAGTGACGTCGCGGAGGGAGTTGGCGACCTTAGCGACGCGGACCGCCGTTGCCAGCCAGCCATTGACGCTCCCCAGAGCGACTCCCCGGAGGAAACGGAAACGGAGAACGCCAAGATCTATAGCCAGCCTGCATCAAGAATGGCTTAAAAGTGAAGTGCCATTCACCTGTTTCGAGGTAAATTACAATTCACTAACCTGAAAACCTTGCGCCATGGGATAGTTACCTTTAGCGCTCCATTTCCCTGGTGACATCCTGGTGAACCTGAGCCCTCCAGCTCAAAGAGGTTCATTCCCAAACCTGGTTCCAGGTGGATTTTCGGCTGAGACAATGGGCCGATCATCTAAGAAAAATTGGAAAAAATGGTGAATTCCGAGGTTTGTTAGCTAGAATAGCTAGAAAGTATGGAAAGACTTTCAGAATGCGTTCGACAATCCTGAAGTCTTAAAAAGTCTCGTTCTGCAGGTCCCAAAAGTCTTTGACCCATCCAAGTCCCGAACTTTGACACACTGTGGCAATTTCCGTGAATTGCGGAGATCAGGCTATCAATTGTGGGACTTGGTGGGCCAAGATTCCAAAAACAGTTGAAGATACTACGAGTACATGTAGATTTGGTAATTACCCGACTGGGCGCAAGAAACTAAGCGTCAATGTCCGAGGGGAACAGATGGGTGTGAAAAATGGGGTACCCAAAAAGTGGATGGTCATTCTACATGTCGATACCCAGGAATCGGAAGTCCACCAGTTTCAATAGGCCATGGTCACAAAATCCCACCTGCCAACGGGCTTTGAGGCAACGGAGAGACCTGGGACGAGTTTTTCTGCGAAGCTTCAGGACTTCGGTACCATGTATAGGCTTGCCATGGCCGCAGAGTGATTGGCTCCCAATAGAAATGTGCCATACAAATAGCCATGTGAATGGGAAAAGTGGTGGTAAACCATTGGATGATGGATTTGGGGAGTTGCCTATTTCTGGACAGAAGCGTTTGACACAAAACTTCGTTTCGTGTTTCATCATTCGGCAGCAAAAAAGCCCTGCTGGAAGCCCTGCTGGCCGCTGGCTTCTGGGATAACCCCAGAGTTGGGACATGCTGGAGATGGCAAAATCCGCTGCTTGAGCACATCCCCCAAAAACCATGAGATCTGCACATATTTGGGATCATAGAATGGGGGTGTTTGATATTGCAGGGATGGGATTACTTGGGATAGACAGGATGGAAACTTTTTTGAAACTTTTGGATTACACATACTTTGTTGAAAATCCTGTCAGCTTTCTACTTCGCATGTCACTAAGGGCGAAGCGGCCCCTGCACTATGTCTTGGTCTGACCTGGCATTTCACTGGCTTGGTTTGAGGGATATAGAGGAAACCATTAAATTTTACCATCTATATATATATATATATGTATATTTGGTACCATACTTGTACCATACTTGTTACCATTGGATTTATTTTGGTCAATTTTCCCTAAATGATTCTGAGATTTTTCACAGAACCATCCCACTCCGTGTCAGCATGTTGACCTTGCTGCAATCCCCCAAATCCCCATCTTTGGAGGGTTATACCGTTATAAAAAAAACTCTCATTAAATGTATATACATCTTCTGATGCATATAATAACATATATAACAGTTGTACCCTCTGGTAATTTAACAGTTCGCTATTGAAAATGGCCATTTATAGTTGATTTACCCATTAAAAATGGTGATTTTCCATAGTTATGTAAACGTTTACCAGAGGGTAACAGTTGTAACCCCACCAATCCATCAACCAGCCAACATTTCTGCTGACCATGTCTCGAATGTCTCTTTTACGCCCGCCTCGATGATGGGAGGTCCCTTGGGTGACTCAGCAGTCGCCAGAAACACCTGATGACTTTGACGGTGAAAACATGCAACTTTGTTGGAACATCAGCAAGAGAAACATTGGGAAATCTCTCCTAAACATTGGGAAACCATGGTCACGAAACCACACAAGAAAAATGATGGTGGTTCAGTGGTTCCGGTTTAGAGATTCCCTTCCACCATTTCTGGCATATTATTAGAACGGGATAGAATGGGGATGTCATTGATGGGGTATAGCTACAAGAATATGGGTCAAAACTCCAACGTATCTGGATCGTAATAGGCTATAGTTCCATTACATGCACCGGCTTTCCAGCGACATCGTAGTGAGGTCGCGATAAAGTGCTTATATATATATATATATGTGTATATATATGTGTGTATATATAATATAAAAATATATGTATAATATATATATATATATGTATATATATATTATGTATATATATATAAAGGTATAACCATCAACCTTAACAATCATACGAATATCTGATATGATGATATGATGTAGTACAGTAAACTAATACTTGGGTTTGTGTCTATCAGATATTCTAAAGCACCAGCCATAACATCCATTGCGCCGGTCTGGATGATCTGGGTGGAAAAAAAAAACGTCTCAAAATCAAAGCTACATATATATCCTCTGGTTATTTAACATAGCCATGGTATAGATGGCCCATTTATAGATGGTGTACCTATTAAAAATGGTGATTTTCCATGGCTATGTTAAATAACCAGAGGGTAATTATATAATCATAATGATTCCTATAAATCCTCTAGATTCTCAATAAAGCTATATATATAGTATCATTGAAATCCTGAAATGCTCTGATTTGCTGGGCCATGATGATCCCCAAAATTAAATTGCCATTCAAGGCCATGTAAGACACGCACATATATATATATATTATGTGTCTATATATATATATATCATCTACCTTTCAGTACTAGCCATCCAGTTTTTGGCTACCCAAGTTTGACCCATACCTGCCAGGGTCAGAACATGGTTTTTTCGATGGTATAAGTCATGGTATAAGTGGTATGATCATCCCAGAGTGGGAATCGGAATCCTTCTACCCTCCAGTAAATTAACATAGACCCTGGTAGATAGGGGTTGGAAGATTAGTTTCCTCTAAAAATTGGAGATTTTCCATAGTTATGTTAATTTACCAGAGGGTAATGAGTATAAAAATCCCCATGAAATTCATGGATTGTCCATCCCCCAATATGGCCCATCACGTACCCGAATCCTCTGGCTCATCACGTGCCCTTCCGTGCTGAACATTTCCATAAAATGGGGGGTATCCCCTAGGTTTTTGGACAAACCCAAATATCAAGTTGGTTGGTAAAAAAAAAACAAAATGATCATGCTAAAACTGTAGTATCCCCCACAAACATCACTATATCCCCAATATATCCCATCAAATCGCCATTTCTTTGGGCTGTTGGGATAGTAAACCCCATTAAAATCCCGTTACATTACCATGAAATCCCCAACAAATATCCCCAGCCGGTCTTCCAAGGAACGCCCAGTTCAGCATCCGAGGCTAGCTCAACCAGTTGGCCGGCACACCTGGGCCACACTGTTGGATGATTGCTTCTGAAATAGGGATTTGTAAGGGGGTCTAACCATGAATCTTATGGAGATAGAACTAATTCAACAAGAAAGTGACGAGACTTGGGTAATCGACTGCTTTGCATACACTATTCCTTGTATCTCTATATTGTTATGTCGAAAAAGTGTGCTCACGTCGCTCAATACCAAGATGGCTGACCAGCAAACTCCAGAATTTCGGTACCAGCGTTCGCTTATTAATGTTCGCACAACTTGCAAATGGTCAAGAGTTGACCACAACAAAGGCTTCAACCAAAATAACACCCTATATCTCAAAAAAAAATGTGCCTAATATAGCAGTACAATTATAATGACCAGAATGTGTTTGTGTGTGTGTGTGCCAGGGCCCTAAATTTTGATCCAAATGAGTGAGCCTGGGAACTTATGTCCAGAAAAAGCCTCAAATTCATAGCTTGATGGTTAAAAATGATGCTGAACCACTGGATTTTGGGGTAGCTCATTGTTCGCAAAACCGCCGGGTATCTCATAATCTCATAGCGCTACTTTGCTATATCTAGATCTAGATCTATATATATATAATTATATATATAGATCTAGATATACATACATGGCTGCTGATGTCTTGTTCGGGTGTCTTCCCCCTGAGTTGTTGCAGCTTGCAGCTGCGGGGCCACACCTTCCACTGCCAAGGCACAGCTCCCCCAAGAGCGTTAGCGGCACTTGATCCAAGTGGTTTCGCACCGCCTCCAATTCGTCCTGGGCCATGGCCGTCGTTGTTTGCCAAGGATGGGGGTACCACTGGTGCCCGACTTGAAAAATTGGTCCTTCTTGATTAATGTGGTTAAAACAATCATAAACCATCCCCAATATCACCACAAATGGGTGGTATAAACCATCAAAAATGGGGTGGTTTATGGCATTGTTTTACCCACATTACATCCGTTTTTTGGGGCGGGCCAATTATTTTGACCCATACCCTGATGAATCATCCAAAAACCCAGAATTGGCGTTTGGGAACCGGGGTTGCTATGTCGATGTTCCAGGATTCCCCCTAAACTCACCCCGAGATCTCAAGGAGTGCAGCGCATGATCCCCCACACATGCGTAAAAAGGCGCTGCGGCACATCCCCATTCACTTCCCTATTGATTTCCCATCCAAAATCGAAAGATGGCCAGCTGCTACCAGAATGGGCCATTCTCGGCAAAGCCCTAGTTCTGGGCCGGCTCTTGGCGAGCCTTACTTCCCCTTGGCAAGCCTCTTTACTGCCAAAACCTTCCAAATGTATAAGATATATCACATATAAATAACTAAGTATATGTCAATATCACTTAATATCTAAGTATATCATATAATATTTATAATATTTACATATATGTACTATAGTATTTACACATGTGTTTTTGTTCTATCCATGTTTGTTCTGTTTGCTGTTTGGCCTCAGCATCCCACCTGGCTGAAGCCTCCAATCTCTTGGAGCACGGCACATGCCAAGCCTGCGATCGACGCAGGAGCGTTGCCCAAACCTTGGTTGGAGGACTGACCTGAATTCGGATGGGCTCCTGATATATTTCAACCTTAATGTTGGCTATAGATATCTGAGATCTATAGATAATAACCATATCATAGTATAGTATATTATAGTACATTATACTATTATAGTGAGTAATATATCATGTGCATGAACTGGTTGGTGGTTGACCTACCCCTCTGAAAAATATGAGTTCGTCAATGGGAAGGATGACATCCCATATACTATGGAAAAATAAAAGCCATGTTCCAAACCACCAACCAGTATAGATCATAACCAATGATAAGATACAGCATTTTAAATAATTTTAATGTATACTAGATGTCAACCTTTTTTTGTGGGGAGGTGGAGCATCTTCTCCAAGATGTTGTGGATTATCTAAAAAAGCATCATAAGAAAATCAACCAAGACCCAAGTGGAGAGGTTCAAGCACTTTTTCACCGCCATTTCAAGCGATGTGTAAGCGTAAAAAAAAACACCCAAAGTGGGGAAATATCACGTGTTTGAGGACTCAGGTCCATGAAGATCGTGACCAAAGTGATGTGTTGCTTGGAAACAGCGACACCTGAGGGATGTCCACACCTCGGAAATCCATGGAAATCCACTGGCGAGTTCATGGGAGTAATACATCTGGATCCCTTACCCTCTGGTAAACTAACAGTTTGCTATTGAAAATGGCCATTTATAGTGGATTTTCCCATTAAAAATGGTGGATCTTTCCATAGCTATGTTAGTTTACCAGAGGGTAGAAAGCTCAGAGTTTGCTTCCCCCGGATTTTTTTCGAAGCCTTCAGCCTCCAGACGGAAGGGTTCCGGGGAGGCAAAGCCAGGCAAGTTCAATCTCACCAGCACGCTGGGCCTTGGGGCTGTTGGAACTTTCGGTGGTTGAAAGGGTGGGGACAAAATCCAAAATGGAACAAAATGAAATGGGAAAAAAATATGCCAAAATCATATGAAATGGGAAAAAAATATGCCAAAATCATATGAAATGGGGGAAAAATGCCAAAAACATGAGTGATTAGGTCCTGAACTCTTTATGTTGACTGAATCCTGACTCTGACTCTGTCTGAGAGCATCACATGGTGAGGCAGCAAGGTGCTGTCTTTCAGCCACCCCATGGGTTCGGAGATCCCAAGTTGTATCGCGGCTCACTAAAACCCAAAAAGTATGACTCGGATGCTTGGGGCTAGGGGGCAAAATGATGACCCAGGACCCAGCATCAGTTCTTCACAATTCCTCTTGGTTCAATAAATGACTTCAATGCATCAAAATCCCTGGAGTTAGGGGATCAAAATTGTGATCCAACGTCTCTACTTTGAATCCCTAGTTGAGGTGTGACTGCAAGGAGACAGCTTCACTTGCCGCGGACTTCATTAACCTGATGACTCTTTTCCCCGGCTTGCCTGCTGGCTGAGCACCACAAAAGGGACAGATTCTGTCAATTGAACTCTTTTCTGCTCGACTACAGCAACCGAAAATGTTAGGTTCAGTGTTGATACCTAGCCTTATTTCCCCTTGAACAAATGTCGCTGTGTCATGCTGTGTCATGTTTCTTTGTGCTTGAGCTTGGCTAGGAGGCGACGGTTGAAAGTATTCCAACTATTTCCAACTGACCAACTGGTGGCATTCTTTCTTCAACTAGGATGCAGAACATCTGCAGGAAACCCCTATACTTGGGGTAAAAAAAAACGTGACTTGGGGTTAAAACCCCATGTGTCCTGTACATGTTTAACCTAATTATTTGATCAATCAATGACTGTACAGCTACTATGGATTAACGACAAGCTTCTCAACAACCCACGGTACTCCACTGCTTCCCCCGCAAGCAGTACGACGAACCCAGCGCCTGGATAAGCCCCAGATCAATCCGTGGCCTCTTTTGGTGTTCTTTTCTTCCATTCCCAATCACGGCCGCTGTCGTGGCTCTTTGGCCACAGCCTGCGAGTTGCTGGATGTTGCGACTCACAAGTTGCTGTGGCCAGATGTACCGCCCTTCCCAAGCCTATAGGCCCTACCCCACTGTACCCCAGTTGAGTGACCAACTCTCAGCAAATGGGATCGCAGCGTTGGGGTAGACAAGGGAAGAGTACGCTCCTGGAGAGCAAACGAAGCCAGGTGGATTGCTTAAGTAATCCCATCCAAATACTCCCTAAACTGGACCCAGTGACATGAACAAATCCTAACAAATCCAATACCTTCGATGGTTTCGTTTGGGTGGTATTTAAATGTATTTAATATGAGGGGGGCCCAGTTGACCCCTGCAAATTCGCTTCTCGGCGGTCCCCATCGCCGGAGATAACGTTTGAGTCTGAGACATCAAAAAATAGGTGGTGTATGGTGGTGTGGTTGTCGAAGCTGGAAAATGCTTGAAATCACCATCGGAACATTATTACTATTACTATTCCCATCATCATCATCATCATTATATATATATATATATGTATAGATACTACTATTATTATTGTTATTATTGTTATGATTATTATCATTCTCATCATTATTATTGTTTCACCCCAATTCCAAGGCGCCGTGTTGAAAACTGGAAGATCAACCTACAGGATCCAACTTGTCGGTGACCATCCAATGTCAGAGGAAGCTATTCGCATCTGGCAGGTACCCCATAGTTGGCAACGTATGGCAATGTATTGCCTGGGATCTACCCTCTGGTAATTTGTTACGTAGCTATTGAAAATGACCGTTTATAGTAGATTTCCCCATTGAAAATGGAGATTTTCCATAGTTATGTTAGTTTACCAGAGGGTACCCCCTTTTCGAACTCGGATCTTTTTTCATACCACAACTGCGGCAACGACTGCTACGACTGCTACAAAGACGGCAACGACTGCTATGACTGTTCCAAGGCGGTCCTTGAGAGCATAAACTGTGTCCCTGGCCCACTGCGACTCTGACCTCAGAACCAGCGATTGTTGCAATGGATCATCACCTTTTGACGGAGCCTGTTGCAAGTGGTCTACGTTGTGGCCTGTTTTTTTTGTCAAGTTTCCAGTCAACTCACATAGTATGGAATTTCCGCAAATTCCAAAAAATGCCTAACTCATGCTCCTGGGGAAATCATGGATTGTCCATAACAACCATCTAACCTTTTAAAAAAAATGCTTTCTGCAAAGACCAGATATGTGTGTCCACAACAACCATCTAACATGTCTATCTCTAGCCTCAAAATGAACCAAAGGATTTTTCGCTGGGCATCGCGCCATCTGCAGAGGTGACGTGTGTGATCATGGGTGCCTCAACGTTGGATGCTGGAGTTTTTTGGGTGCGAAAATGAAAATGTTCACAAATATCTGAATTAAAGTACATGTATTCACCTTGCTGAAATCTTGCAATGTTTGGGATTCCCCCCCTTGGAGTGAAATATCGTTAGAATATGTTCCAATTCACCCAGATAGGCCGAAAAAAAACTGGGTAGTACCCACTTATTAAGGACCGGTGCATCCAACTATCAGGACTTCTGCTTTATACAAAGCCAAGTCAATCACCCAACAAACATGATCGAAAACGTGCCGCCTTGACCGTTTTCGATTTTGAAACAGGAAAGCCATGGGAAACCCATGAAAGCCCAATGGTTTCTGGGGAAAACCTTATGGTTTCCTCGGTCCTAAAGGTCCTATGAAACAACCAAATTTAGGTGGCCTTCTCTCGGTTGTAGACCTACTTGGTTTCATTTCTTATATCAGCATCAGTTTGTATGTCTGTTGCATCTGTTGCTTCTCAGACTCCTGTTCCTCTTGGCTATATCCGGCCAACACGTGTGTTTTTTTCCCCTTCACTGGTTATCTATCATCGTTTTGGACTCAATCCTGGCTGTTCAAATATGTTTGTTATATATATAACATTCTAAAATGTCATCTAGATCCTAGATGAATTCGCCAAAAATTGTACGCGAAACCAATCCGAAACCAGCCTGGGGTTTGTGGATCAGTTCCCAGGGTTGTTTGCAGTCGTTCACGGTAGGGTTGTTTGCAGTCGTTGCTATAGCATTGGTTTAATGCAGCTTGACCCTGGTCACTGACAAGTCACAAATTCAAGCCCACTTCAAAGCATTTTCTGGCAACTTGATTCCCCATCTGTAACTTACTACTTAGGGAATTTTCGGGAATGATCCATTTCATCACTATAGTAATGTCATAATCCCAGCAACCCCCAGCAACCCATCCAGCCACCCTACGTCAAACGCACCAGGTAAACGCGCCTCCATGATGTGTTGCAGTGAAAAGCCGCGCCTTTTTGCGGAACTGTTTTTTCACAAAGTATGGTGATTTCATGGAGAGATTCATGGAAAGATAGTAGTGATAGTAATAGTGAATACAAAAATGATAGTAATAGGGTTCATACATAATATAGTAATATAGTGATTTTCATAATCATAGTTTCTAATCTCAAAAATGGTCGGAAAATTGTGAAAGGTAGTGATTTAAGGCGGGATATTGCAATGAAACCACTATGGTGAGGTCAAATTGGGCCCTGATTTAATTGTAGCTACTATATACATATATATATCTATGTATGTATGTATGTATGTACGTGTATATATATAGTGGCAAAATAAATGGGTATATAATGGCAAAATAAATGGGCGGTGTTTTTTTTGATATGTACATAGTAATAGCAATTGTAATGTTGAATCGCAACTTCAAAAGTTATAGAACAATGATGAAAGTGATAGAGAATGGTGATTAGTGGGAATCAAATCGGGATTTATACATGGTCAAAACTGGTGAACATATGTCAGTGTGAACATGGGATGCACCTGGTAATTTGTCACATATAGCTATACAAATGATCATCCCCATGTTGACGGTAAATCATCGGTAAATCATCAATACCCTCTGGTTTTTACGTTTACAGACATTGCTATTGAAAATTGCCATAAAAATAGTCGAGAAGTACCGAAGCTCCTATGAAACATGGTGAGTTTCAATAGCTATCTGACAAATTACCAGAGGGTAAATTTGTTGGTTTACCGGATGGTCTCATATCATCCACCGTGCCCAAGCCACATTCCAAAGTAGGACAGCACAGACTGGATACAGTGGGATGTCGCCTCCCAATCATGGGCCGAGATGTGGAAAACCCCAAGGTTTTTTTGGCCCGGTTGAGTGTAAGATACCCTCTGGTTATGTCAAAATTCTATTGAAAATGGCCCAGTCGAAATAGTGGATTTACCCATTGAAAATGGTGAATTTCCATGGTTTTTTGTAAACGCTTACCAGAGGGTAATGATTTCAATCCCAAAAATGTTCTTCCGGTATTCCCTTAAGATTCAAAACAACCAGGGGATGATGAATCATGATGAATCCATGGTTGATGCTAGGGTGTTCCATCCATGAGGCTACTCTTTGGAAGAACTTGCTTTACATCACTACAGCTTGCCGGGGCGAAGGCAATTTCAAGTGCATCCCTCAAGAGTCCAAGCATGAAGATATCATCCCAAAGTACATAGATGCAGAATCATGAAGATATCATTCAGATGTCCCTGGATATGATGTAAAGAGTAACATAACTAGTATCTATGGGATATCTATGATTAAAACCATCCAATCAGATATCATTCAGATATCATTCAGATGTCCCAAGTTCCTGGATGCTGTCCGTCCTTGAACCGCTTGGTGCTGGTCTGTCGGTCCAACCTCACCAACCGGATCTGGTTCACCATCCAATGAGTTGGAGAAAATCCCAAGTTCTGTGCGCATCGGCACCGTGACCATCTGGTGAAATGACATTCATAGCCATGGAAAGATTCACCATGCTATCAATAGGTAAACCATCTATCTCTATGGGTTTCTATGGGCCATCGAAAAACCATGGCTATGTTAAATAGCTCTATTTCTATGGGCCATCGAAAAACCATGGCTAGCCCTGTTAGTCATAACCAGGCCGGGTAGATCACGGAAGATCAGCATGGTGGACCATCCATCCACTTTCAGCCAGGGACGGTAGACCACCAAAATATTTGCAGAGGCGGAAAAGGCCCTGATGGTCTCGGTCCTGGCAGCAAACTGGATGAAGTATCTTAAGATGCATGAGATGTCCGTGATATAAGTATATCATATCCATACGCAGTTTTGTCATATGTCGACATATACAGTATCAATCAGTATGAGGGTCTGTATTGTACGAGTTGAGCAACGAATATGTTCTAGTTGTAGAATGAGCTTCTTGGATCATTTCTTTATACTTAGTGCCCTGATGTGAAACCCCGGGCACTTGACTGGATGAAGAGGCCAAGGAGTTAGGGGTTACTAATTCCAATGAGTCCTTGGTTGAGGTGGTGTTTTCCCATCATCAGATAATCATAACTTTCAGATACACCCAAATTCTGATCCATCCCCCCATCATTTTACATACCCTCGGGTTATGACTAACAGTTTGCCATGGTATAGATGGCCCATAGAAATAGATGGTTTACCTATGTTTACCTATTAATAGCATGGTGAATCTTTCCATGGCAAACTGTGAATGTTATAACCAGAGGGTAAATGATCCTCGCGAAGTGCTCCCAAAAGTCGCCTCGCGAATGGTCTGCTCCATACAATCCACGTAGATGGTTTGCGTGTCGTCTTTATGTTGCCATACGCAAACCTCACCCGTTTCATCAGCTGGTTCCTCCACTGCAAGACTGGTGTTTTTTTTTGTCGGAGAGTGATGAGTTGGTGCCGAAGTTCAGCCAAATGTCTGCATCTTTGTTGATCAATGGGAATTCCAGGATCCTAAAATGGCGGTACGTTAGTAGCATATTTCAGGCCATAGATGTTGAATTTGCTTGGCCAATTTCTTAAGGTGTCAAAATTGCCAAGATCGCAGTTCTCGCCGGTTCTTTGAAGCGTATTTCGATGTACGCCGAGGCCCCGGGCATATTCCATGATACGAGGCACTGGAAGCTGCCCAGTTTCACCCTCCAAGCCATAGAAATTGGCCTCTTCGAACAGGTTCGAAAGGCAGAAATGGTAGATGGAAGAGCCGGGCCCCATGGGATTGCTTTTGGATTTATAACTAGCAAGGGTACATACATACATACATACATTACATACATTACATACATTACATACATTACATACATTACATACATTACATACATTACATACATTACATACATTACATACATTACATACATTACATACATTAC